>Ga0207667_10001164_pt1 | contig 33031 bp, 31 predicted proteins | sample KBSCornC52_FD_184301 | JGI IMG/M metagenome (GOLD analysis project Ga0207667, IMG submission 184301) | Corn rhizosphere microbial communities from Kellogg Biological Station, Michigan, USA - KBS Corn C5-2 (SPAdes) (version 2) | ecosystem: Host-associated > Plants > Roots > Rhizosphere > Soil ...
GCAACCTAAAGGGAGCGCACGGCGACTACCAAATCAGCCAAGCGCACGACGGTAAAGACCGCGAAGCGTCCAAAACCCACGAAGCGGGTCAGGACAACGGCGACACGCAAGGTCAACTAGGCTTGGCGATTCCGTGAGCCATCATCATGAAACGGCGCTCCGCTACACCACTACACTACGAAAATGCAGCGGATCTCGGAGGTTTTGCAATTCCCGATAATAGTAGAGCGGAGTAGGTTGCCTTCCCTTGATCCTCAAGCGTTTGAGAAAATCGATTTCCTCCTTAGTCGCAGTACCGCTGAGTGAAGGATCCTCAAGGAACGCGATGAACCCCGGCTCGCCCCCGGAAGGTTGGTCGGGGTCTCTTTCGACAAACGCAAATCGCTTCGGATGCCCTGGGGCCAGTTTTGGGTTAAGCACAACTTCCATACCGAAGGTGGAGAGGTCGATATCCCAGGAGTCGATCAGCGGATCCAGGAAGGAAACGCAGTTCTCCGCTGACAGGTGGAAGACGTCTGTGTCCAGGAACTCGAGGACCGTGACTCGCATCTGGTGATAGCTTCGGCCGCTGCTTCGAGCTACCGAGCGGAGCCACTTTTCACTTTTCAATTCCTCTTTGGCGACGCGCTTGATCACGTCCAGAAGCGTCTGGGTGACGAGGCGTTCGAGTTCACCCAAGGGCTGCTTCTCAAAGATCGCTCGTATTTGCTGCCGTATTTTTGGCGCGCACTTGCGGAGAACCAACGCTCGCACTTCTTGAAACAAAGGCGCCGGCGGGTCCTCGAAACCCTTCTTTAACTGCTCCCTGCGCTGGAGCTCGGCCAGCTTCCCAAGCCTATCGCTCGACAGCCTGAGCACCTTGCCCATCTTCTCGTAGATGTCTGTTCGATCGGGCGCGGGCGGAGATTTCTTCCGAGTCAGAAGCTGCGAGATGTACGACTCGGTGACTTCGGCGGCGGCCGCCAAGTCCTTTTGCTCGAGCCCCAATTGTTCCAGACGCTCCTTGATGACCAGACAAATGTCCATCGCATGCACCTGTAATTAACCGCATCGGTTTAAGTGTAGCAATATAATGCTTGACAGATCCATAGGCTTAACCTAATATGGTTAACGGATCGAGAGGGTTTTTTGGTCATCTCTAGCAAAACGGTAATCTGAATGCCCCCTTGGCCATCACAACCCAAGGAGCACACGATGTATGCACGTCGCGTATCTATGAAGCTAAAGCCGAACAGCGCCGTCGCGTTTACCCAGCAGCTGGAAAAGGAAGTCATCCCCATGCTTCGGAAACAGAGCGGGTTTCGAGATGAAATCACGTTTATTGCCCCAGGCGGAAACGAAGCCTTCGGTGTGAGTTTGTGGGACAACAAACAAAGCGCCGATACCTATGACCATGGGCATTACGCCGAAGTGACCAAGAGTTTGGCGAAGGTGGTGGACGGAACGCCTCGCGTTGAAACCTACGAGGTTGCGAACTCCACTTTCCACAACATCGCTGCCGCCGCGACGGTCTAAGGCCGGGAAGAACCAGAGGTTTGGGTCCGGCCGAGGGCGTGGCTATCCAAAGCAAAAGGCAGGCACTATGCAAAATCTAATTTCTTACGATCCACGGCCGGGCAAGAGGTTGGCGATCCGGTAACCAGGCACTGCGAAGGAATCACACGTTCTTCCGATGGTCGGCAGAGTGCCGTACAGCCGCCTTCGCGTGGCCGGCAGATGCGACGTCGGGATAGTGTGGCCTGCAAATTGGACGAGCCGAATTGATCCTGGCATGTCAGCGTCGTGAGCTTCTTCACGAGCCGTGGTCGCAAGACCGCGGCTTTTTTTTGCCGCGGTTTCTTGAGGCTGCGTATCTCAGGCAATAGGCGAAAAGCCGGGCACGCGCCCGGCTTCCTTTGTACAACGCCGGGAAGCTGATGACGTTCGTTGTTGCGTCGCGACACAACGATTTCGGCGAGGCGGTGCGCAGAGAGCGACGGTGACGGGACACTCTCAACGAACTTTCCATGACGCAGGAATTGATCGCGAACATGCTGGCGACTGGTTCCGGTTTACAGTTTGGAAGTTCTGTGCGCCAGCGCACAGCGCGCCATGGGGAACCACGGCACGATGAGCACTACGCCTTGCTAGCCAATTAGAGGAAGCATCATGACGGAGCCGAGAAGCAGTGCGAACCGTGCGGAGATTCACCGGCAAAGCAGCGCCCAGACGAGGCAACGCCGCCACCGTATTCTCGCGACAATCGCAGGAGGTGAGCCGCGCGTGCATCGCCTGCTCGGCCCCGAAATCGCCTTCCAATTCTTCGGGCGCCGACGGGTCGGTCTCACCGACCGTCCCTAGGGAGGGGCACCGATGCCGTCGACCAGACGCGCAACCCCAGTCAATCGCTTGCTCGAGGCGCTTCCCAGCATCGACCTGCGCCGACTCCTGGCCGAGTGCGAAACAGTTGAGGTCGTGTTCGCAGACGTCCTTTACACACCCGGCGAGAGAATCACCCACGTCTATTTCCCACTCAGCAGCTTCATCTCGCTGATCATGCCGGTCGACGATTCCTCGTCCCTCGAAGTCGGGCTGATCGGAAACGAGGGCATGTTCGGGATTCCGCTGTCGCTCGGCGTCGACGTGTCGCCCGTGCGTGCGGTGATCCAAGGAGCAGGATTAGCGCTACGAATGGGTGCCGCGCCGTTTTGCCGCGAACTCGCCAGCAGCGAGGCTTTGCAACGCGGGATCGACCGCTATGCGTTCGTCCATTTGAGCCAGCTCGCGCAGACCGCGGGCTGTACGCGCTTCCACGTGGTCGAGGCGCGGCTGGCCCGCTGGCTACTGATGACCCAGGATCGCGCGCACGCGAACACCTTCCACATCACGCAGGAATTCCTCGCCTTCATGCTTGGCGTCCGCCGCGTTGGCGTCACCAAAGCGGCGAGTTCTCTGCAGAAGCGCAATCTGATCCGTTACAGCCGCGGCAATATCACCGTTCTGGACCGGCGGGGACTCAAGGCCGCTTCCTGCGGATGCTACAAGGCAGATCGCGCGTCGTACGAGCGAACCCTCGGTTGACGCGGTTGCAGCTTTTTCGCAGTAAGTGCGTTAAAGCAGTGATGACGCTCGGCGTCGTGGTCAAAAAAGCAACCATAGCGATCGACGCGATCCAGGACGCCGAGGGCGTGGAAACGCGTGAGCAACTTGCCTTCCTCAAGTCGCAATTCTGCGACGAGGGGCAGGGCTATCACTTCGGCCGACCCGTGATCGCCGTGGAGTTCGCGCTGTCACTTAGCAGCCTGTTGCTTCCGCCCTTCATATCGACGCAACTCACTGCGCTAAGCGATCGGTGAACCGGCCCCGTCCTTTCTCGTGCCCCCCTCGTTCGGGACAATCGTCATTGTCACGTCCTGATTAAAGGGCCATACTGAATTACCATGGCTGCGCCACCTACCATAATCGAGAAGGATCCACTGACCGTGGAGGTGCCTCGGGAGTTTCACCGACGCATGGCGGCGATCATCGAGGCTATCCAAACCGGAATATGGCAGGAAGGGGTGCGCGACCTTCTTGGCTATGCCACCGACTATGCGTTCGGCGACAAGAGGGGCCTGCAAACGTTGGTCCTCAAGAGCAAGCACAGGTCTGCCTACGTACGCCTTCAATGGGAGGCCATCATGGGAGATACGGTTGCCGACCGGCAACTGGTGGATAACGCCGTCAAGAATGCGATCCACGAACTGACCTAGGCGCCGATCGGAAAGGCCGTTGGGCGACTTCTTTCGCGGTGAGTGCGCTAACGCACGGACGGCCTGCAGGATTGCGGCCACAGTGGCCACGATCAGAGTGAATCGTGAAGAACTCGAGATTTCGTCACGCATTTCGTGAAGCAGTTAGCTTCGTCGCTGGAGTCTTGATCGGCCTCTCCATCGTGGTTGTTGTGTTTGCGATGATAGTTGCGAGCCCGAGCGATTCGCAGACGTTGTGGATCTTCGGTGGGATGATTCTCCTTGCCTTCGGGATCACGCTGCAGGTCGTCGTTATGACCGAGCCCGGTAGACGGCGCACGGCACACCCGGAACTCGGAATGTCGCCTATTGGATTCATACCGTTGTTCCATGAACGGTGAACCGCGAGCCGAAGCGAGTTCGTCGATCATGTTGTGGCAAGAGAAAGCGCGCGGCGAGAAAATAGAAAGTCAAACACGCAGGCAGTTGGACATCTGGGAAGACGAAGGCGGCTCCGTCAAGAAATCTTCCGCGTACCGGAGTTAATCGTCCCGCGCGACCGCGCGGGTTTTCGATTGGGTCCGGGAAGCCACGCAACGCAAATCCTTCCTTGGGCGATCGAGACTCGCGAAACGCCGAGGCTTCTGCACGCGACCTCGCTCGAGTGGCCAGAAAGCCTGCGCTGTGTGTGACAGCGCACATACACCGTCTAGAACTTCGCGTATTGATCTAAGCGAGTGTAGGTACAAGCACCTTCATTCACGGCCCAGGACCTTTGGTTCTGCCCACAATTGCTGAGGACTGGTTGCAATTGCGCCGGCCCCTTTTCGTTCCAGTTCATTTAAAAGGCACTCGTCATGAAGATTCCAGTCGAAACGAAACCGGCCCTTTGGGGCATGGCAGGTGGGGCGATTGCGGCGGCAATCGTAGGATTCTCGTGGGGCGGATGGGTCACCGGTGGCAGGGCCGAAGCGGAAGCGACGCAACGGGCCAGCGGTGCGGTCGTAGTGGCTCTTGCGCCGGTGTGCGTCGAACGATTCCAACGCGCTACCGATGTTTCGGCCAATCTGGCCGCCCTGAAGAAGGTCGATTCATGGTCGCAGGGCGACTTCATCGAGAAGGGCGGCTGGGCGACAACGCCCGGTTCGAAGGCGTCCGATCAGCTGTCCGCGGTGGCCAAGGCCTGCGCTTTATTGCTTGTCCCTGCCGTAGGCTGAGCCCAACGGGCTAAGCGAGCCGCGTCCACACGTTCGTGCTCGATGTGATCAATGAACTCTGGCAGACGTGAGTGAAACCATGAAACTGCGTCCTCTGCATGATCGCGTTATCGTCAAGCGGCTCGAAGAAGAGCGTCAATCCGCCGGCGGCATCTTGATCCCGGATACCGCCGCGGAAAAGCCCTCGATGGGCGAAGTCGTCGCAGTTGGCCCCGGCAAGACCGGCGAGAGCGGGAAGCTTCAGCCAATGGGTGTGAAACCCGGCGAAAAGATTCTCTTCGGCAAGTACTCGGGGCAGGAATTCAAGATGGACAACCAAGATCTGCTGCACATGCGCGAAGACGACATCATCGGCATCGTGGGCTGACCGCTGACCCGAACAAGGCATCAGGAGAAACGAATCATGGCAGTCAAAGACGTTCGCTTCGGCGAAAACGCACGCAACAAGATGGTTAACGGCATCAATGTCCTCGCCAACGCCGTCAAGATCACGCTCGGCCCGAAGGGCCGCAACGTCGTGCTGGAGCGAAGCTACGGCGCGCCGACGATCACCAAGGATGGTGTGTCGGTCGCGAAGGAGATCGAGCTCAAGGACAAGTTCGAGAACATGGGCGCGCAGATGGTCAAGGAAGTCGCGTCCAAGACCTCCGACGTCGCCGGCGACGGCACGACGACGGCCACGGTCCTCGCGCAGTCGATCATCGCCGAAGGCATGAAGTACGTCGCCGCCGGCATGAACCCGATGGACCTGAAGCGCGGCATCGACAAGGCAGTCGTCTCGGTCGTCGAGGAGCTCAAGAAGATCAGCAAGCCCTGCACGACGAGCAAGGAGATCGCCCAGGTCGGCTCGATCTCGGCGAACGCCGACGAGTCGATCGGCAAGACGATCGCCGAGGCGATGGACAAGGTCGGCAAGGAAGGCGTGATCACCGTCGAGGACGGCAAGGGCCTCGAGAACGAGCTCGATCTCGTCGAGGGCATGCAGTTCGACCGCGGCTACATCTCGCCGTACTTCATCAACAACCCCGACAAGCAGGTCGCGGTCCTCGAGGATCCGTACATCCTGCTGCACGACAAGAAGGTCTCGAACATCCGTGACCTCCTACCGCTGCTCGAGCAGGTTGCGAAGGCCGGCAAGCCGCTGCTGATCGTCGCCGAGGACGTCGACGGCGAGGCGCTCGCCACGCTGGTCGTCAACAACATCCGCGGCATCCTGAAGACCGTCGCCGTCAAGGCGCCTGGCTTCGGCGATCGGCGCAAGGCGATGCTCGAAGACATCGCGATCCTGACCGGCGGCACCGTCATCGCCGAGGAACTCGGCCTCAAGCTCGAAAACGCGACGCTGAAGGACCTGGGTCGTGCCAAGCGCATCGAAGTCGCGAAGGAAGACACGACGGTCATCGACGGTGCTGGCGAGAAGGCCGCGATCGAAGCGCGCGTGAAGAACATTCGCAAGCAGATCGAGGAAGCGACGTCCGACTACGACAAGGAAAAGCTGCAGGAGCGGGTGGCCAAGCTCGCCGGCGGCGTGGCCTTGGTCAAGGTCGGCGCAGCGACGGAAGTCGAGATGAAGGAAAGGAAGGCGCGCGTCGAGGATGCGCTGCACGCGACCCGTGCGGCCGTCGAGGAAGGCATCGTCGCCGGCGGCGGCGTTGCATACCTCCGCGCCCGCGCCAGCCTAAAGCATCTGAAGGGCGACAACCCCGATCAGGACGCCGGAATCAAGATCGTGCTGCGCGCGTTGGAAGAGCCGACCCGCCAGATCGTCGCGAACGCGGGCGAAGAGCCTTCGGTCGTCGTCAACAAGATCGTCGAAAGCAAGGGCAACTACGGCTTCAACGCCCAGACCGGCGAGTACGGCGACTTGGTAGAGATGGGTGTCATCGATCCGACCAAGGTGACGCGCTTCGCGCTGCAGAACGCGGCGTCTGTCGCTTCGCTGCTTCTGACTACTGAAGCAATGGTCGCCGAACTGCCCAAGGACGAGAAGGGTGGCGGTGGCATGGGTGGTGGCATGGGCGGCATGGGCGATATGGACATGTAATTCCGCCACCGGGACCGCGAACGACTCGGCATCCCGGTGTATCCGCGCAGGCTGGGAACGCGCTCGCGTCCCGTCGGCCTGCATACATCGCGCAACTCCGCGTGAACGTTGAGGCTGCCGCAATTCTCATCTGACCCGGCGTGGACCGCCCGAACGCGGTCGGTCATTACCGAACCGTGGGGTCTCGATGCGGGCATCATGAACGCCTCCTTCCAAGGGACGAAGTGTCCACGATGCGGGTCAACTCCAACCCGAAGTCCCCGCCGCTGACGCACTTATTGGGGATGTAGTTGGATGCCACTTTCCTGGCGACAAATCGTGCATCAAGTTCACGTCGCGTCGAGCCTGCATGACGCGCTAACGCTCATTGTTCACGGGGTCAAAGACGCTCTGCCCGTCGATGCATGCGCTGTCTATCTGACCGATGCGGAAAACGATCAACTTGTCTTGATGGCATCGGATGGGCTGGATGCGACATCAATGGGCCAACTCCACATGGGTCCTAAAAACCTCGTGGGTTTGGTCGCGGAACGCCGGGAACTCGTCGTTCTGACGAATGCGGAGGCTCAACCGCGCTACGACGTATCACCCGAAGGCGGAGAGCGTTACGGCAGCTTTATCGGCATGCCACTGATTCACTATCAGCACGTCCTGGGCGTCCTCGCAGCGTGGAAACGCATGCATCGTCGATTCGATAAGGACGAGGTGACTTTTTTCGTCACCCTTGCGGCGCAGCTGGCAAGAGCGGTCCACCAGGCGGAGGCAGTGGACGAAGTCAACAGGATGCTGAGCGGGGAGGTGCAAGAGGATGCCTTCATCCAAGGCATACCGGCGGCGAGTGGCGTGGCAATCGGCACCGTCGCAATGCTCGATCCGCTTGCCAACCTGGAGTCGATACCAGATCGAGAAGTGCACGACGTTGATGCGGAAGAGACTGCCTTCAGAGCCGCAGTAACCGACGTTCAAAGGGAACTAAGCGAAACCATCGAGCGTTTAGCTCCGGGCCTCAGCAAGGATGTGCGCGCATTGTTCGACGTTTACATAATGTTGCTCGGCGACGATGTGTTGGTATCTCAAACTGTCGAGCGCATACGCTCAGGGAACTGGGCCCTGGGGGCATGGCGCCACGCGGTTGCCGAATACGCACTCGCCTTCGAACAGATGGAAGATTCCTATTTGCGCGCACGCGCCGATGATATTCGCGAAATAGGCCAGCGCGTTCTTGTCCGACTCCAGGCAAAGATGCCCGAGCCGAGGCAGTTCCCGGAACGGTGCATCTTGATGGGCGAAACGCTGGGCATAGCGGAAATCGCCGCGGTCCCATCGGGACAACTCGCTGGCATTGTGTGCATGCGCGGTTCGGCCTTATCGCATACCGCCATATTGGCGCGCGCCCTCGGTATTCCGGCGGTCGTCAGCCTTGCCTCCCTACCGCCCGGGCATCTGGATGGCAGCGAAATGTCGGTCGATGGTGACGAAGGGCGCATCTACGTTCGGCCCTCTCGCAAAGTGCTCGAAGCGCATCAGCAACGCATCAACGATGAGAAGGCACTTTCCGAACGGCTGATAGCGCTGCGTGACCTGCCGGCCGAAACGCCAGACGGTGTGCGGCTTGCGCTGTATGCCAATGTCGGGCTCGCCTCCGATATCGCTGCGGCGCAGAGCAGCGGTGCCGAAGGTGTGGGCCTCTATCGCACCGAGTATCCCTTTCTGTTGCGCGAAGGTTTTCCGGTCGAAGGCGAGCAGTACCAGATCTATCGTGAGTTGCTACAGTCCTTCGCGGAGAAACCGGTGACCCTGCGCACCCTCGACGTGGGCGGCGACAAGCTTCTGCCGTATTTCTCAGTGCCAGAGGACAACCCATTTTTGGGTTGTCGTGGCATTCGCTTCTCGCTTGATCACCCGGAGATCTTTCTGATCCAACTGCGGGCCATGCTGCGGGCCAATGCGGGGTTTAATAACCTGCAAGTGCTGTTTCCCATGATTAGTACCGTCGGTGAAGTGGATGAGGCGCTGGGGCTTCTGGCCCGCGCTCATCGCGAACTGGTGGAAGAGGGGCAAGCTACAACGGCACCGCGAGTGGGTGTGATGATCGAGGTACCCTCGGCAGTTTATCTGGCAGCAGCGTTGGCCCAACGCGTCGATTTTCTCTCAGTTGGTACGAATGACCTCACTCAATACATGCTTGCTGTGGATAGGAACAATGCGCAGGTGACGACGCCGTACGACAGTATGCATCCCGCTGTGCTCGCTGCAATCGACCATGTCGTCAAGGCTGCGCACCAACATAAAAGGCCGGTCAGCGTTTGTGGCGAAATGGCGGGCGATCCGGCGGGCGCTCTATTGCTTTTGGGGATGGGCGTTGATGCGTTGAGCATGAGTCCCGCTAGTCTCTCACGCGTAAAATTTGTGATCCGCAGCTTCACTCTCCCGCGGGCGCGTGAACTGCTTGACGCCGCGCTCCGGATGGAGGATGGCTTCGCGATTCACCGCCTGGTGAATGGCTCGTTGAAAGAAGCCGGGCTGACCAGCCCAGGAACGTCGTGAAGATGCCGGCATTGTTTTTGATCGGCGACGTAGCAGCCCCAGAGCCACTTGCCCGGATTGCTCGCCTTCATATCGGGCGTGACGTTGCTGCCTTGGCTCGACAAACCAGTGCGCTGTGCCACCAGGTATGAGCCGATGGCGTGAGCAGCGAGTTCGTCCTCGCCTGCGACGTGCGCTTCGCGTCGCGCGAGAACACGCGACTGGGCCAACCCGAAGTCGGGGTGGGAGTGCATCCCGGCGTCGGCACGGAACGCCTCCCACTGCTGGTCGGCCGCGGCCGCGCGCTCGAGATCGTTCTCGGCGCGAACGACTTCTCACACGATGGCGAGTTCGAGAAACTGTGGCCTGAGCTGCTCGGCACGTTTCTCGAAAATCAGTAAGCTCCAGACTCGACTGCCGGCGCAATCACAACGATGCGCTCGATATCGAGTCCGACGATTAGCGGCGCGCTCCAGCCATCATCTCTTTGAAGGTTGTGGAACTACGAACCAGCGGTTGTGAGTTTGAGCCTCGTTCCAAGAACGAATTCAAAACGGGGTCTATTAAGTCGACGCATTTGACCGCTCAGGGGCGTTAAAGGCGAATGAGAGACGAAAAACTGACCCCACGGAGAAGGGTTTAACCAATTGATTGCCATCCTGATTTTGACATCGAATCGACGGACTGTTAATCCGCAGGTCCCAGGTTCGAGCCCTGGTCGGGGAGCCACCGGCATAGGGTGTATTCCAGTCACATAGGTGACGGTTCATGCCGGCCCCCGTAGCCCCGGCTCGCGGCCAGCTGCTCGCGGCGCGCCGCGTGCGTCTTGCCCGACTGCTTTACGAGCCGCGCGAAATCGGGGATTGTCCCCGCCCGACTTCGCGAAGTACAAACTCCCGAGTGCGACCGCGATGCGGCCCTTGGTCATTTCGCAGACATTATGCAATCGATCATCTCTGTACGCACCACCGGCCCGGCGCTCCATGAATTCACCGACGATGCCCAGCGCTTCGTCCGCGAAAGCGGAATCGACCGAGGTCTCCTGACGCTCTTCGTGCAGCACACATCCTGCTCGCTGTGCATTCAGGAGAACGCGGATGCCGACGTGCGCCGCGATCTCGAGGAATTCTTCCGCCGCCTCGTGCCGTCGTCGGACGCGAAGTCGATGCAATGGGTGCGCCACACGACCGAAGGCAGCGACGACATGCCGGCGCACATCAAGTCCGCGCTCACCTCGGTTTCGCTTTCCATTCCGGTGATGGACGGACGGCTTGCGCTCGGCCAATGGCAAGGGATCTATCTCTTCGAGCACCGTGAAGGTACCCACGTGCGGCGCGTGGTCGCGCACCTCAGCTCACCCTGAGGGTGGCGCGCGAGTTCCGCTTCCCGGTATAGTGGCCGCGCGCGCATCCGCGCAGAACCCGAACGGGGGCTCTCATGGCGTATCCCACCGACGTCACCGAGCCGCGGCTCGGCACGTATGCGTTCGCGGAAAACGACCCGGCATCACAGCTTGCGCAGGCGGCGTACCTGCTTCTGCTAGGAGAGGAGCTCAAACGTCACCGCGGCATGGTCAAAGCGCGCCGCCACCGCGCACCCGAAATGCCGCCGGATGAGGACGCGCAGGCATTCGACATCCCCGTCATTCCGGCCGAGGGACGGCGTTACCGGCCGCCCGAGCTGCCCCGCGGCGCGGACGACTTGCACGAGATCTCGCGCGATCTTGCGGTCATCCTGCAGGCGGAACCGCGGGAGCCCATTGCTGCCGATCTGCTGCATGTGTGCGCCGCGCGGCCGGAGCCGGCCGTACGCGTGGCCGCTGCCGCAGCCGCATTCGAGATCACGGCCGAGCCGCGCAACGTCATCGACATCCTGGCCGAGGGCACCGCCGACGACGATGCGCTCGTGCGCGACCTCGCCGCAACGGCGCTCGCGCGCGTCAATCCGGAGCATCCGGTGCTGCAACGCCTCGCGTCGGGACCGCCCGCGCCGCAAACCGGCGCAAGCGCGCACACGTCGCTGCTCGTACACGGAACGTTCGCGCGAACGCAGACGTGGTGGCAGCCCGGCGGCGACTTTCATACCTACATGCTCGACAACGTGCTGTCCGATCTCTACGATCAGCCCGATCGCTTCGAATGGTCGGGCGGCTACAGCGACGCCGCGCGCGCGCTCGCGGCGCAGAGCCTGTACGCATGGGCGCAGTCCCACGGCTTGAGCGATCCGCTGCTGATGGGCCATTCGCACGGCGCCAACGTGATGTTCATCGGAAGCACGCTGGGATTGGACATGCGCGAGGCGGTGCTGCTGTCCTGCCCGGTGCGGTGGCCGCCGTACGTGCCGGACTTCTCGCGCATCGGCAGGACGGTGTCCATCCGGGTTCATCTCGATCTCGTGATCCTGGCCGATGGCGGCGGTCAGAGGTTCGACGACCCGCGCGTCGAGGAAAACGTGCTGCCCGTGTGGTTCAACCATTCCGCGACGCACGATCCCGCCATCTGGCAGGCGCACGGTGTCGACGCCTTGATCTGACGTCGCGCCATGCGGTTGGCGCGCACGATCGTGTTGCTGCTCGAAGGCTTGCTGTGGCGCGCGACGCATCTGCGAGCGCTCGGCGTGCATCTGGTCGAGGCGCTGGGCGATGCCGATGAAACACCCCGCAACGTCGCGGGCATCATGCTCGCAAAATCCGGGCATGCAGCGGTACCGCTCCTGCGTGAAGCATTGGCGCAGGGACGGCATCTGACGCACGTTCTGACGCTGCTCGGCGACGTCGGCGACGCAAGCGTCGAGCAGGACATCGCCGCGCTCACGTCCGACCCGCGGCCCGACGTCGCTCAGGCCGCGCGCTATGCGCTTCGCGTCATCGCACTGCGCCGCACGCCACCGTATCGCGAGGCCGGTCGATGATGTGCGCGCCTGCTCTGTGCGCGGGGCTGCTCGACCGGGCGCAGTCCGATCGCGCCGCGGCAGAGGCCGCGCTGTCCAACATCGGCGGATCGAACCCAATTGCTGCGGCCACTCGCCGTTGCGGTTGCGCGCCGTTCTTCATCGACGCGGCTGTGTAATTCGCGCGCCTGCGCTTCGCCGTCGCTCAGGCGAAGCGTTATGTGCCGTCGCGCTCCGGTGTGAGATGCTGTCGACCATTATCGGGAGTCCGCGCATGAGCGAGCCGACAACGGGCGGGGAAGACCAGGCAGGAGAGATCGCGAGCCGCCTCAACTGGCTGCGTGCCGGAGTGATGGGCGCCAACGACGGCATCGTCTCGACCGCGGGGATGGTATTCGGCGTCGCGGGCGCGTCGGTCAGCGAAAACACTTTGATCGTCGCGGGTGTCGCGGCAGTCACCGCCGGCGCCCTGTCGATGGCCGTGGGCGAATACGTATCCGTGTCGAGTCAGCGTGACTCGCAGCGAGCCGAGCTCGCCCGGGAGAAGGCGCAGCTCGCCCACGATCCCGGATACGGCCTGAAGCAGCTTGCCGCGCTCATCCAGGCGCAAGGGATCACACCGAAGCTGGCCCATCAAGTGGCGGTGCAGCTCACGGCGAAAGACGCACTCGCCGCCCACGCTCGCCTCGAATTGGGAATCGACCCGCACGAGCTCAGCAACCCGTGGCACGCCGGGCTCGCATCGATGGTCGCATTCATTGTCGGCGGGCTGATTCCGCTGCTCGTCATCCTGCTGGCGCCGCGGGACATTGCAGTACCCGCGGCAGCGGTGGCAGTCACCGTCGCCCTGGCAATCTCGGGAGCGATTTCCGCGCATCTCGGCCAGGCACCGAAGTTGCAATCGATGGCGCGCATGGTCGCGGGCGGAATCATCGCGATGGCGATCACCTACGGCATGGGCTTCCTCGTCGGTACGCCACTGTGACCGGTCACTCGACGCTGCACTGACCGTCAGGAAGAGTCGGGCTTGGCGATCGCGACGGCGGCCGCGCTGACGAAGTGCGTCACCGTTGCCGGCCGCAGCAGAAGATTTTCAATGCGCTCCTGCAGCACGCGATCGGCGTTGGTGACGCGCTCGTGCTGGCGCAAATGCTCCATCCACGATTCCACCAGGAACGTTTCCACCATCCGCCCCGGCGATGCCGTGTCCTCGAAGATGTCCCACGCGTACGCTCCGTCGCGCCGCCGCTCGGCCGCAACGCGTTCGATGGCCTCGAGGAAAGCCTCCCGTTTCTCGGCGGCGATGTTGTACTCGACCATCACCATCACGGGGCCGGCCTGCGGCTCGAGATCATCGGCGACCACAGGCGACGGCCAGTGCATCGAAGGCGTCAGGTCGAGTCTCGCGCCGGTCGAAAGCTTCGCGCCCCAGGTCAGCGGAATGCCGAGCAGGGCCCCCGCCGCCGCGGCGAAATGTGCGATCGGCAGCCCGACGAGCGCGGCGACCTCACCCCAAACGATGCTGCCGAGCGTCAGAGCGCCAAAGAACACCGTCACATAGATCGCGAGGCCGCGCCCGCGCACCCAGTCAGGGAGCGCGAGCTGCGCGGAGACATTGAGGCTCGAAAGCGTCGCGATCCAGCACGCGCCGGCAAGCAGGCTCGCCAACAAGGCCGTGGCAGTCTGGTGTGCGACGCCGAAGAGCACCAGCGCGACCGCCGTTCCTGCAGTGCCCGCGACGACCATTCGATCGGCGCCGAGCTTCGCCTTGAGGCGCGGCAACACGAACGCGCCAGCCAGCGCGCCCGCGCCGATGGCGCCGAGCAGAAGTCCGTACACGCCGGCGCCTCCAGCGATTTGATTCCTGGCGACGAGCGGCAGCAGGGCCCAGTATGAGCTCGCAAAAAGGAAATAGGCGACGGCACGCAGCAAGGTCGCACGGAGTGGAGGATTGTTGCGCGCGTAACGAATGCCGATGCCGATGGCGCTCGCGAATCGCTCCGCCGGAAGCCGGCGCGCCGCCCTGGGGGGCGGACGCCACCACTTGAGCGCGCCGAGGGTCGCGAGGTTGCTGAATGCGTCGATCCAGAACGGAGCGGCGACGCCGAATGCGACGGTGATGATGCCGCTCAGTGCCGGCCCGATGGCGCGGCTGATGTTGATTCCTACGCTGTTCGCCGCCACCGCGCTCTGCAGGTCCTCGCGTGGGACGAGCTGAGGAACGATCGACTGCCAGGCGGGGGCGTCGAGCGCCGTGCCGACGCTCACCAGGAACATGAACGCGAGCAGGAGCACGGGAGTGACGCGGTCCAGGGTGACCAGCGTGGCGAAGATGAGCGACAGGATCATGATCCCGATGCCGACGCCGATCAGAAAGCGGCGCTTGTCGATGATGTCGGCGAGCGCTCCGGCAGGTAGCGCGAACAGGAACAGGGGGAGGCTCGTTGCCACCTGCACCAGCGACACCATGACCGGATGCGGATCAAGGGTCGTCATGAGCCACGCCGCTGCGGCGCTGTACATCCAGCCGCCGGTGTTGGAAACCACGGTGGCTGCCCAGATCACCGCATAAGTGCGGTGCCGGAACGGGTCCCATGGAGAACCCTGGCCCGCCCGTTCAACCGTGCCGTGACGCGTTTGCACGTCCACTTGCTTCGCGCTCATTCGAGCGGCGCCGCCACGCAACGAGGAGGGCCGCAACCACGGCGACGACGAGGGCGATCGCGGCCTGCACCGCGATGACGAGATGGGACGGCGATCCTCCGCGTCTCAAAGTTGCTACTTGATCGTCGGTCACGGACGCGGCGGGGTTGCCGTAACGCCGGGTCAGCCACGAGCCGAGTGTCGCGAGCTGACGATCCGACAGGTGCGCGAAGGCCGGCATCGGCAGCTCGGCGAATTCGCCTTGCCGATGTATCCCTTCCAGCATGACGAGCACGAGATTGTTGCTGCTCGGCTGCCCGAGGGCGGTGTTGTGGAAGAGCGGCGGCAGGCCTCCATCGAAACTGCCCTGCGCGTCGACCTGGTGGCAAGTCGCACACCACGCGTCGTAGAGCTGCGGCCCGCTCATCGCGTCGCCTTCGCGCGGCGTTACGACGCCACGTACTGCGGAGAGATCGTTCGACGCGCTGCCCCAGGCGTAACGGGGTCGGCTGTCCGCTGGGTCGTGTACGCGGGGTACTGTCTTCAAGTAGACGGCGATGGCGCGCAGGTCGGCATCCGTCAGACGACCCAGGCTGTGATCGATCGCCTCGGCCATGGGGCCAGCGGCCTGTCCCTTGCCCCGCGCATCACCGCCACGCATATACGCCACAAGCTCTGTCCCAGTCCAGCCGCCGACGCCGCTGGCGACATCGGACGTGATGTTCGGCGCGTCCCATGCGCCGACCTTTCCGCCAGCGAGCGGTTTCGACGACGATTCCGCCATCAGCACGCTACGGGGGCTATGGCATGTCCCGCAGTGCGCGAGTCCTTCGACGAGGTAAGCGCCGCGATTCCATTCTGCCGGCTTGGTCGCATCAGGACGGAACGTGCTTCGATCGAGGAACAGCACGTTCCAAGCGACCATCGACGCGCGGATATTGAAAGGAAACGGCAGACTTGTTGCTTCAGGCGACGCATCGACCGGCGTCACGGCATGCATGAAATAGGCGTAGAGCGCCGCGATGTCTGTGTCAGTCACTTTGACATAGGCGGTGTACGGCATGGCTGGGTAGAGATGAGCGCCGTCGGCGCGGATGCCGCGACGCATCGCGTCCGCGAATTGCTGCAGCGTGTAGTTGCCGATGCCGGCGCTGCTGGATGGCGTGATATTCTCACGCATAGCTTACGCCCGCGCTGACCGCGACGGCGACTGGAAGTCGCACCGCCAATGCGTTACCCGCGCTTCGCTCATGGAAGAAAGTCCTTCACCGTCCTGTTGTCGGGGAATGGGATGTCGGGCTCGTCGGCGAAGTAAACCTTGACGACGTAGGCGGAATTTGCCGGCATCCGGTTCGCTTTGAGAAGCCAATCGGAGGCGAACTCCTCGACCGTCTTGCGTGCGTCGCCTCGCGCGATGTCCAGGTAAGCCTTGCTGGAAGCTCTGCGGGCGAGGTAAGGCGAAATCTCCTTGCGCAATGCCTGAAGCTGATCCCATTTGTCGAAGCGGCCCCAGCCGGAAGACGTCCACTCCTGGACGGTGCGTGAATCGACGGCGACAGGCAATTCGGGTCGAAACGGCGGGGCGACGATCAGCGCGGTCCGGCGCGTGTCGTCGATGTAGTAGTTCCATTTGGAGCGAAGCTCGATCTCGTAGCGGTAGGTGGCGTCGAGGCGGATGGCCGACGAAGTCGTGCCCCGCCACGAGCCCTCGTCCCTGCGCAGTTCTTCCGTCTTGACGAAGCCGTTCGTGTGCAGCGTCCCGCCGGGGCTTCTGAAGGGCTCGAGCCGACCCGCGCCGACGGTGCCGTCCGCTAGTCGCGCGACTCCAACGCCCGGCGGCCGCAGCCACCAGAAGAGCAGCGCGCAGAGGACGATCAGCGCCAGGAAACTGACCGGTACGACCGGCAGCGATGGCTTTCGCGGAGTGTTCTTCGCGTCCATCGGGATTCAGTGGGTGCCCTCGTCTGCCGATGAGTCTGCTTCGGCCCGCCGCTGCGCGGAAAGGCGGGCGGTCGGCAGATGCCAGCCGTATTGAATAGCCATGAAGCGAAGACCGAAGCAGAGCAAGGCGCCTGCGAGAGCTGAAAGGCCGTAGGAAATGTCGAAAACATCGCCAAGGACCACGACCGATGCGCCCGCCAATGCCGCGACCGCGTACAGGTCCGAACGCAACACCTGCGGGATTTCGGCGAGAAGGATGTCGCGTGTCATGCCGCCGCCGATTCCGGTCAGCATGCCGAGAAGCGCGGCCATTACCGGGTCGAGTCCGAAGTCGATCGCCTTTTGCGCACCGGACACGGCGAAGAGCGACAGCCCCGCCGCATCGAACAACAGAACCGGATTGCGTAGTCTGTCGACGCCGGCGTACCGGAAGAACGTGATGACACCCGCCAGCACGGAAACCAGAAGGTAGCGCACGTCCGTCAGCGCACCGGGCGGCACCGCGCCGATCAGTACGTCTCGGCCAATCCCGCCGAAGTTTCCCGCGACGAACGACAGGACCAGGATGCCGAAGATGTCCAGCCGACCGTTGACCGCTGCTACCGCCCCGCTGATCGCGAAGACGAAGGTGCCGACGAGATCGAGAATACGCACGACCGTGGGAGTGTCGATCATGCCTGTCGTGTCCGTGAACGCGCGACGCGCAGGCGCGATGCGGCCCCCTTCGGCGCGATCCGTCTCGCGGGCCATCTGCCAAATCGCTGCAACTCGGATCGCATTCGTCAAGTCCCCGGAAGACAAACCGCTCAGCTCGCACCAAGCCAGGCGAGTGTACCGACCACCAAAGCCTCGATTCCCGTCTCCAGGGTGGGATGCAGGACAGGCGCGAACTTTGGGCTGTGGTTGACCGGCAGCTCGTTCAGCTTGCCTGCAGCCTTCGCCTTGGCATAGACGTCCGGATCATTCCCGCCCACGAACCAGAACACGGAGGGCACCTGCCATGCTGTGCCGAAGCACCCGAAGTCCTCGCTGGCGGGTGCGGGACCGGTGTGCTTCACCCGGTCCGGCGCGAAATACGCCCGAAAAGCCGCTGCGATCCGGTTGCTCGCGGTCTCGTCATTGACATTCAGCGGGTATTGATCGAGCGGCGTGATTTCCGGCTTGCGTGGCGCGCCTGACGCTTCGGCTTCGGCATTGACGATCCGCTCGATGGCGCCGAGCACGTGTTTGCGCACGCCGGCATCGAACGTACGCACGTTGAGCTTGATGATGGCGTCGTCGGGTATGACGTTCTCCTTCGTGCCGGCCCGCAGGACGCCGATGGTCACCACGACCGCATCGGTCGCCGCAACCTCGCGGGACACGATGGTTTGCAGGCGCAGCACGGTCGCCGCCGCCATGACGACCGGATCAACGCTTGCTTGCGGCATGGAACCGTGTGCGCCGCGGCCGAACAGGCGGATTTGCAGGCTGTCTGCCGCCGACGTTATCGGACCCGCGCTGCCTGCAACGGTGCCCGCGGCACCGACCATGACGTGCTGGCCGAGCACCACGTCCGGTGTCGGGAATCGTTGCAGCAGGCCACCGTCGATCATGGCCCGCGCTCCCTGGGCAGTCTCCTCGCCTGGCTGGAACACGACCATCAGCGTTCCCTTCCACACGTCGCGCGCTCGCGCCAGCAATGCAGAGGCGCCGGCCAGCCACGCGACGTGCATATCGTGACCGCATAGATGTGCGACAGGTACCGTGTTCCCTTCTGCATCCGTCGCCGTGACCTTGCTCGCATAGGGCAGGCCCGTATCCTCCGCCACCGGCAGCGCATCCATGTCCGCCCGCAGCATCACCGTCGGTCCGGCGCCGTTGCGCAACAATCCCACCACGCCGGTCCTGCCGACTTCCTTCGTCACTTCATAACCCGCTTTTGCGAGCGCTTCCGCGGCAACGGCCGCAGTCCGGGTTTCCTGCATCGAGAGCTCGGGATGCGCGTGCACATCCTTGTAGAGCGCCTCGACTTCGGGCATCAAGTCGCTCATGCCCGCCAGGACGGCGGCTACGCTGTTACGGTTCAATGGCTGAGCCATGATTACTCCTTTCCGTCCGTTCTCCTGACGGCGCTGGCGTTGACAAAGTGCGTCACGGTCGCCGGGCGCACGAGCAGCTGTTCGACACGTGCCTGCAGATCCCGATCGGCCTTCGTCACGCGCTCGTGCTGGCGCAGATGCTCGATCCACGATTCGACGAGAAACGTTTCGACCATCCGACCTGGCGAGGCAGTGTCCTCGAAGATGTCCCATGCGTACGCTCCATCCCGCCGCCGTTCCGCGGCAACGCTTTCGAGCGTGCGGAGGAATTCGTCCCGGCTCGTGGGATCGATGTCGTACTCGACCAGCACCATGACGGGGCCCGCCTGCGGCTCGAGGTCCTCAGCGACCATCGGAGAGGGCCAGTGCATCGAGGGTGTCAGATCCAGGCTCGCGCCTGTCTGCAGTTTCGCGCGCCAGGTCAGTGGAATGGCCACCACGGCGCCGACCGCTGCGCCGATGTGCGCGAGTGGCACTCCCACGAGCGCGGCGACTTCACCCCACACCACGCTGCCGAGTGTCAGCGCGCCGAAGAAAACCGTGACGTAGATCGCGAGACCCCGCCCACGCACCCAATCCGGCAGGGCGAGCTGAGCCGAGACATTCAGCGTTGAAAGCGTCGCGATCCAGCACGCGCCGGCGATCACGCTCGCCAGCAATGCCGTGCCCGTCTGATGCGCCACGCCGAACAGCACGAGCGCTAGTGCAGTTCCTGCCGAGCCGCAAGCGACCATTCGATCGGGCCCCAGTTTGATCTTGAGGCGCGGCAATACGAACGCGCCGCCCAGAGCACCGGCGCCGATCGCACCGAGCAGCAGGCCGTAAACCCCGGCCCCTGCGGCAATCTGGTTTCGCGCCACCAGCGGCAGAAGCGCCCAATACGCGCTCGCAAACAGGAAGAACGCGACTGCGCGGAGCAGCGTCGCGCGCAGGGCGGGGTTATTGCGCGCGTATCGCACGCCGGTGCGGATCGCACGCGTGAAGCGTTCCGAGGGCAATCGTTGCGGAGCCTTCGGCTCGGGGCGCCACCACTTGAGCGCGCCGACAGTTGCGAGCGTGCTGAATGCGTCGATCCAGAAGGGAGCGGCAATTCCGAGTGTCACTGTGATGACGCCGCTCAGTGCCGGACCCACGGCCCGGCTGATGTTCACGCCAACGCTGTTCACCGCGACCGCGCTCTCCAGGTCTTCGCGTGGAACGAGTTGTGGAACGATCGATTGCCAGAAGGGCGCGTCGAGCGCCGTGCCGATGCTCACGAGGAACATGAATACGAGCAGGATGGCGGGCGTGACTCGGTCCAGGCTGACGAGCGCAGCAAACACGAGCGACAGCGCGCATATCCCGATACCGACCGCGATCAGGAAGCGCCGTTTGTCGATGATGTCCGCGAGCGCGCCCGCAGGGAGCGCGAACAGGACGAGCGGCAAGCTCGTTGCCACTTGCACGAGCGAAACCATGACAGGATGCGAATCCAGCGTCGTCATCAGCCACGCCGCAGCGGCGCTGTACATCCACCCCCCCCGTGTTGGAGACGACCGTGGCCGTCCAGACGACCGTGTACGTGCGGTGCCGGAAGGGGGCTAATACGGACAAGCTGGGTTCAGTCTAGGTCGAGCCCTCGACTTGCTGCTGTGCGAGGACGTGGATTCATTGCGTCGCTCTTCCCATCGAATGTGTGAGCGCGTCGCCCATACCATGCTTCGATCGAAACCTCAGGATACGCCGGTTCCGGCAGCCCGGCGCGAGCATCTTGTCGCAATCGTGCGCAGCGGAACTGCGCCCTAGCGCCCACAGTCCTACGACTTGGAACTGCGGACATTCCTGCAGCACTTCGTGCGAGATCGCAGGCGCGTCATCGACACTGCAACCCGAGGAGAGCGAATGGACCCAGCAAAGCTGCCGACCGACTTCGGCATCTTCTACCCGACCGGCTGGATCATCCTGGCGTTCGAGAACAAGGCCGCTGCGGAGCGGGTGCAGCACGATCTGTCTACGGGCGGGTACGACGCGAAGGATGCCGTGCTTTTGAGTGCCAGCGACGTCATCCCGAGTGCCAAGGGTCAGCTCGAGAATGCCGACTGGCTCGCCCGGTTGGGGAAAGCCGATGAAATGGTTCAGACGCACTTGAACGCCGCGAAAGGCGGCAGCACATTTCTGCTGGTCTATGCGCCGACCGACGGGGAAGCCGAGCGCGTGATGAACGTTGCACGGCGCGTTCCGTTCCAGTTTGCGCACCGCTACCGCCGTTTCGCCATCGAAACGCTTTAGGGTCCGGTCATAGCGTGACGGGCGGTGGTGCTTGGCTTCGTCGTCACACGGAGCTCCGCTTCGCATTTCGGCCGAGCCATGCGCGCGCGTCTTGCACCGCGGCGCTCGTGGAGGCGCCGATAACCTCGTCGGACGGTGCGACGTGAACGACCCCGTCGAGGTCCAGCTTCCCCGTGCGGCGAAGCTCGGCCGCGACGTCTGGCGCCACTCCGCTCAGGTACAGCCGTCCACCGCTGTCGGCCAGGTCTTCAGCGTAGCGATCCAGTACCTCGAGGAGCGTTGCGCCCAGTTTCGTGCGTCCGCGCAGGCGCAGCACGACCACGGGCTGCGACGAGCCTTCAGGACGCGGCAGCTGATCCTCGAGCGTTCGCGCTCCGGCGAAGAACAGGCTTCCGTAGACGTCGAGCACGGTGACAGCGTCGCTCGGCAGCCGCGCAGGCGGCGCCCCTTCCTCGATGCGCCCGTCCCCGCGCCTCGTCAGAGCGCGTACCGCCACGTCGCTCGCCGCCGAAGCGAGATTCAGAATGATGCTGAGCGCAACACCGACCCCGACCGCCGTTGGAATGGAAAGCACGAGCGTCGCGGCGAAAGTGACCAGAATCGACCACCGAGCAGTGCGGCCGGTACGCCAGATGGAGCGCACTTCGGCGACATCGAGTGCGCTGATGCCTGAAACGATCATCAACGCCGCAAGCACCGCCATCGGCACCTGACTCACGAGAGAAGGTACGAGCAGCACGATGGCGAGCATCCACACACCGCCGAAAATCCCCGACCAGCGACTGCAAGCGCCCACGCGCACGTTGAGTGCGGTCTGACCCACCGATCCGCCCGCCGGAATGCCTGACATGAGCCCGGCCGCGACATTCGCGGCACCTTGCGCCAGCATGTCGCGCGATGCGTCGGGGCGGCTCCCGTCCGGGTTGTCGAACACCTGGCTGATCCCGGCTGCCTGGATCGCGATAACCACCGCGATCGCGAAAGCAGCGAAGGCGAGCTGAGGAGACAGAAGCGCGAGATCGGGCAGCGCAGGCAGCGGTAGTCCTGGCGGGATCTCGGCGACGTCCCTTACTCGCCGAACGCTATCTGACGCGAGCCATATGACGAGCAGCGACGGAACGACCAGCGCAACGAGCGATGCGATGGGCGCGAGCCGCGTGCGTCCGAGACCTACGGCGAGGATGATCGCCAGCACACCCGTTGCGGCCGTCGCGAAATCGAATTGCGCCCAGTGCGCGACGAGATCGACGAACTGCGCCACCTCGTTGCTGCCGTGCGGCGTCACGCCCACCAGCGGCGCGAGCTGGTCGAGCACGAGCACCGCGGCAACGCCGGAGATAAAGCCGGTCATCACGGCGTGCGAAACGAAACGCACGAGACGTCCTAAGCGCAGAAGCGCGAAAAGTCCGAGGAACAGGCCGGTGAGAACCACCAGCAGGAACATCGCCTGCGACTGCTGTTGCGCGGGATAGGTCGTGATCGCCTGTCCGGCGGCAAGCGCCGATGCGCTGGTGGTGGCGATCTGCATCAGCTGTGTGCTGACCAGCGCGCTGCCGGTGATCGGCGCGGCAATGCTCGTGTACAGGCCGTATACCGGATTCACGCCCGCAAGCGCGGCCGACGCGAGCCCGTCGGGAACACTGACGACTGCGTTGATGAAACCGGCGACGGCGTCCCGACCGAGCCGGCGGCCGCGGAGCCGTCCCGGTTTCGATGCGCTCAACGCTGGCTCGCGAGCCATGCCTTCGCGTCGGCTACCGCTTTACGCGTCGCTTCACCGACGAGCGGCGTCATCTCGTACAGCTGGACCGGCCCCGACAAATCGAGCTTCGCCGTACGCACGATCTCGTCGCGCACCGCAGGGTTGATCCCCGCGAGATAGAGCCGGCCGTTCCCCTTCTGCAGTTCCTTGGCATAACTCGCGAGCACGTCGATCAGCGTGGCTCCGAGATTCGACCGGCCGCGCATCCGCATGACGACCACTGCGTTGCGCGCCCCGCGCGGCGACGGCAATTTGTCTTCCAGGGTGCGGGCGCCTGCATAGAAGAGGTGGCCGTAAATGTGGAGCACGGTCACGGCGTGCGGGGGCAGGCGGTCGGGGGCGACGCGCTCCTCGATGCCGCCATCGGAATGCTCGACACGCTCGACGACCCACACTTCCGCCGAAGCTTGACCGAGGGTGAGGAGCGCCGATAGGACAACGCCGATACCGACCGCAGCCTGGATCGGGAGAAACAGCATCGCGAGGAACGTTGTGACGATCGCGAGCCGCGACGGCCACCCCGTGCTCCAGATCGAGAACGCCTCGGCCGGCTTCAATGTCCGCGCGCCGGCGAGCATCAGCAGTGCGCCCAGGGCGGGCATGGCAATCGGGGACACCACCTGCGGCACGGCGACGACGAGCAGAGCCATCCACAGGCCCGCGAAAATGGCGGCCCAGCGTGATCGGGCGCCCGCGAGCAGGCTGAGCGCCGTCGAGCTCAGCGAGCCCCCGACGGGCAGGCCGCGCAGCAGCCCGCAGCCGATGTTGGCGATGCCCATGGCGAAAAAGTCGCGTGAGATGTTGCTGCGCGCTCCATTCGCGTTGGGCACGTTCTGGCTCACCCCGGCCGACTGCACGGCGACGATCACCGCGACCGAAAGCGCGCCGGTGAACAACGAAATGTCGAACGTCAACGCCGGCAGTTGCAGCGACGGAACGCCGCCGCTGATCGTGGCGATGTCGCCGGCCGTGCGGACACTTTGGAGCTGGAGCAGCAAGGCGAGCGCAGAAGCGATGACGAGCGCCGCGAGGATGCCGAAGTTGCCGAGGCGTGTGCGCGGCAGCCAGATCGCGAGCACCAGCGTGACGAGCGCGACGCCGGTCGATGCGGGATCGATCTGGTTCAGATGGCCCAGCAGATCGAGCAATCGGGCGATCGCGTTGTCGCCCGTCGCCGCGTAGCCCGTTGCGTTCGGCAACTGACTCAGCATGATGAGCACGCCGACGCCCATCAGGAAGCCCGTCATCACCGAATAGGAAACGAAGCGGGTGAGGCGACCGAGCCGAAGCGCGCCGAACAGCATAAGGATCGCGCCGATCAGGACGGTCATCAGGAACAGCGCACTCTCGCGCTCCTGCCCGTCGAGATCGCCGAGCGCCTGGCCCGCGGTGAGGGAGGCGGCTGCCGTCGTGCTTACGACCATGAGCTGCGTGCTCGACAGCGTTGCCCCCCCGATCGGGCCGACCATCGTGGCGTAAAGCCCGTACAGCGGGTTGACGCCGACCAGGATCGCATTCGCCATCCCGTCGGGAATGTTTCCCGCGGCGAGGCTCAATCCGGCAACCGCATCATCGCGTAGCGTCTTTTCGCGGCTGCGCCGCAGCGAGGTCCACCGCTCGAGCGCCGCGCGCAGGATGCCGGTACCCGGCTGCTCGCCGTCGTCGGATTCGTCGGCGATCTCAGCGGGGTCGTTCATCAGGAGTGGAACACGTCGTCCACGGCGCCATGCTTCGGCCCGCCACACCCGCCGGGTCCTGTCGGCTCACGAGACCGGCCGTGCCGTCTGCCTGCGGCGGCGCAGCAGTGTCGCGACAGGAAAGAGCATCGCCAATCCCAGAAGCGACATGGTGACTACCATCGACGTCGTACCCGGATCGTTCACGGCCTGCGTGGCCACCACGGTTGCGGCCGCGATGTTGCGCTGTGCCGTGCCGAGCGCAAGCACTTCGCGCGACGCATGGCCAGGGCCGCCGATCGCATAGCCGATCGCGAATGCGCCAGCGAGAACGATGATCGCGCCGAGGATCGCGGACGTGCGAAAGATCGGCAGGATGGCCGTCAGGCTGGTGACGAACGTCGCAACGACGACGATGACGAGTGCTATCGTCGAAAGGCTGCCCATGAGCGGCTGCAGCCTCTTCGCGAAACCGGCCCAGTTTGCGCGCGCCACGAGGCCGAGGGTCAGTGGCAGCAGCATCGTAAGCACGAGCGGCATGGCAATCGCCAGCGGGTTCACCTCGGCGGCAGGCAGCGCGAGCGGCACCACGATCGGAAGGTAGACGACCGTCGCGGGCAGCAGCACGATAAGAAGCGTGGTCCCGAGTGCGACGTCGGTTCGCGCGACCTGGGCAATCTTGATCAGGAACGGCGCTCCCGCCGCACAGGCGACGAGAAAAAGGCCGATTTCGAGCGGGCGCTCGAGGACAAGGACCTTGAGCACGACAAATGCCAGCAACGGCACGAGAACGAAGTTGGCAACGAGCGCGCGCAGCACCGGGCGCACGGCGCGCAGCGGCGCGAGTATCTCGCGCCACTCATGAGCCAAACCCACGGAAAGCATGCTGCTCACGGCGAAGACCAGGACTGCGATGTTCAGGACTTCGCGCATGGTGCGGCTGTCGACGTGCGCTTCGCCCGTCGACCCTTATTCCTTGACGAGCGCTGCCTTGAGCCGCTCTTCGCTGCTCACCTCGTGGTCGTCGTCGAGCCCGCCGTCGGGAATGTCGATCTCGATCCAGCTCACGGTACCGGTGAATTGCGCCTCGCTGTAGTCGGGTGTGACCGGCGAGCCGCCGTCGCGGCCGATCTCCAGCGGTTCGTCGCTCGCGAACGGTAGTGGCTGCGTGCGCTCGACACGTCCCGTGCCTACCTCCCGGTCGTCGATCAGAAGGTGCACCGTCCCGCCTTTCGCCGGACCGCCGCCGTCGTATTCGAAATGCATGCGCACGTGATGCGTGCCCGGCGGCAGCGCCTCGGTTGCCTCGACATGGAACAGATCCACGCCATAGAAGTTGTAGCAGTACGTGGGCCGGCCGTGTTTCACGTAGAGCGTCCAGCCGCCCGGGAAGCCGCCCTGCGCGACGATCACGCCCTCGCAACCGCCCGCGGGCACCGTCACCTCGGCGGTTACGCCGTGCGATTTGTTCTTGATGCTGATGACCGAGAATGCGTTGAGGCGACCGACGCCCGGATAGAGGCGCTGGCGGCGCCCGCGCGCGAGAACGGGGCGTCCCGCGGTGTCGGGGTTGGCGCGCTCGGCGGGGCGGTCATCGAGCGGCAGCACGTTGTATCGCGCGGCCTCGATCAGGAACAGACGCTTGAGCTCCGCGAGCTTTTCCGGCTGCCGGGCGGCGAGGTCCCGCGCCTGCGTCCAGTCGGTGTTGGTGTCGTAGAGCTCCCACACGTCGTCATCGAACCGCCGGCGCTCGATTGTCCCCGGCGGGTCGTGCGCAGTCACCGCAGTCCAGCCCTTGTGATAGATGCCGCGGTTGCCGAGGATCTCGAAATATTGCGTCTCGTGCCGGTCGGCCGCGTTCGCGTCGTCGAACGTATACGCCATGCTGACGCCCTCGATCGGCTGCTGGTCGACGCCATTCACGATGCGCGGTTGTGGCAGGCGCGCAACCTCGAGAAGGGTCGGCGCGACGTCGATCACGTGATGGAACTGACGGCGCAGCTCGCCGCGCGCTTCGATGCCACGGGGCCAGTGCACGATGAGGCCGTTGCGCGTGCCGCCCCAATGCGACGCCACGCGCTTGGTCCATTGGTACGGCGTGTCCATCGCGTGCGCCCAGCCGAGCGAATACTGCGGATACGATTGCGGCGTTCCGAACGAGTCGAGTCGCTGGCGCAGGAACTCGGGCGTCTCGATGTCGACCATGCCCGTCATCGTGAGCGACTCGTTCCACGTGCCGTTGAGCGTACCTTCGCCGGAGGCGCCGTTGTCACCGCAGATCACGAAGACCAGCGTGTCGTCGAGCACATCGAGCTCGTCGATCGCACTCACGATCTGGCCGATGCATGCGTCGGTATGTTCGAGGAACGCAGCGTAGAGCTCCATCTCGCGCACGAGCACGGGCTTCAACTCGTCGGAAATGTCCTCCCACGCCGGTATGATGTCCGGCCGCACCGTCAGAATAGCGTCCTTCGGGATGACGCCGAGCTGTTTCTGGCGCGCGAAAGTCTCGTCTCGCACGGCGTCCCAGCCCCGGTCGAAGGCGCCGCGATAGCGGTCACGCCAATCGGCAGGCAGATGGATCGGCGCGTGTGTCGCGCCCGGCGCGAAGTACAGGAAGAACGGTTTGTCGGGCACGAGCGAGTGATGCTGGCCCAGCCACAGCCGCGCGCGTTGCGCGAGATCCTCGGTGAGGTGATAGCCCTGTTCGGGCGAGCGATCCGGGCGAACGGGGTTGGTGCCCTCGGTGAGCGTCGGGTAGAACTGGCTCGTTTCGCCGCCGACGAAGCCGTAGAAATACTCGAAGCCGCTGCCTGTCGGCCACCGATCGAACGGCCCTGCCGGGCTCCATTCCCACGTGGGCACCTCGTGGCATTTGCCGAACTGTGCCGTGGAATAACCGTTCAGGCGCATCGTCTCGGCGATCGTGGCCGCGGTGTTAGGTCGTTTGGACGTATAGCCTGGCGCTGCAGTCGCCATGTCGGAGACCGCTCCCATTCCCACCGAGTGGTGGTTGCGGCCGGTGAGCATCGCCTGCCGCGTGGAAGAGCAGATGGCGGTGGTGTGAAAGCGCGTGTAACGCAACCCGTTGCCGGCGAGCCACTCGAGGTGCGGCGTGCGGCACGGGCCCCCGAAGGCGCTGTTCGACCCGAACCCCGCATCGTCGATCAGGACCAGAAAAATGTTCGGCGCTCCGGCCGGCGGCCGCAACGGCTCGATGGGCGCGTACCTTGCGTCCGGATCGCGAGCGTCGTACATCACGCGGCCTGCGTACGCAACGTCCGGGACGGGCAGGATTTCTCGCGGAAGGTCAGGACGCATCGTGATCCTCATGCGGGTAGATGAAAAACGAGCCGCAGGGCGAAGCGGGGCACACCATGTTTTCGTCAGATCTGCGCACCTACGAACGACCCTATGGCGTAGGTGACGGCCATTGCCAGGATTCCGCCTGTCATCGTCCGAACGGCGGCCCGCAGCTTGGGCGCGCGACCGAGATGCGCCGAAACCACACCGGTAATCGCCAGCGACACGATGACTGCGACGCCGGTTATGAGAACAGCGTTCGTGCGCGGGGACAGAAGGATCGCCGCCAGCGGGATTGATCCTCCGGCAACGAAGGCAATCATCGACGCGACGCCCGCGTGCCAGGGATTGGTGAGTTCGTTCGGGTCGATTCCGAGTTCGAGGCTTGCGTGCGCGCCCAGCGCGTCTCGCTCCATCAGCTGCGCCGCTACCTCGCCCGCCAAGGATCGATCGACGCCCTTCGCCTCGATCAATCGCGTCAGTTGTTCGAGCCCGTACTCCGGATTTGCGGCGAGCTGCCTGCTTTCGTGCTCGAGCTCGGCGCGTTCCGAGTCGCGTTGGCTGGAGACGGACACATACTCGCCCACGGCCATCGACAGAGCTCCGGCGACAACCGCCGCAATGCTGGAGGCCAGGAGCGCGCTATCGCTTACCGCCGCGCCTGCAACGCCGACGACCATGCCGGCTGTCGAGACGATTCCGTCGTTCGCACCCATGACGCCCGCACGCAGCCAGTTGAGTCGACTCGCAATCTCGCCGCCATCGGCTTCTGCGAGAGGTCGCGGTAGCGCGGAAGCGCTTGCCTCCCCGCCGCTGCGCTGACCCGATATTTCTCGTTGTCCGTTGTTTCGAGTTGCAACAACCCCCTCCTCAGGATGCGTCATGGCAGTCGCCCCCTCCCTCCCATGCGACTGGCCAATGCTGCCACAATCGGCAGATCAAAGCATCGTTCGAGTCGCGGCAACGGAGCGACGCACGCAGGTCAGGCCCGCGTCTCCTGCTGCACGCCGTGGAGCGCCTTTCTCAGCCGCTCTTCCTGCTCGTTCGAAAGCGACGTCTTCAATACGGTGCCCTTGAATTGCTGCAACTCGGGCAGGATCTTGTCGGGACTCGCACGCCTGACGAGAACGAAAAGTGCCGACGTGCCCGGCTGGATCGTCTGGCCCAGTGATCGGATGAAATCGTCATTGATGCCATAGTCGGCCAGCTTGCCGGAAAGGGCGCCGGCACCAGCGCCCAGCGCGCCTCCCGTCAACAGGCCCGCGAGCGGGTTCAGGAACAGAAGACCGACGAGCATGCCCCACATGGCTCCCCATGCACCGCCGCTCGCGGCTCCCGTTCCGACGAGATTGATCGCCTGCTTGAGATGAATCTTGCCGCTCGCGTCGCGCACGACGACGCAGGCATCGGCAAAGTCGATCAGGTACTCCTTCTGCAACGCCGCCAGCTTGTTCAAAACCTGGTCGGCCGTATTTTCGTTGTCGAAGCCAACGACGACGAGAGCGCTCATGGCAGGACTCCTTGAAAGGACGATGGCGTGAGATCAAGTTTCGCGTGGGCCGAGTCGTGCTCATGTCGACCTTGCGGCGTAGCGACGAAGCGATCGCACTCGCGCGCGTCCGGGTTGCGGACAACGAAGCGATCAATGCCGTCACACGAGACTATGATGTTGCTCTTTGACCGGTCGTCTTGTTCGCGGTTCTGCAGCGCTTCGGTCGACTTCGCCAGCGGAAACGATTCTGCATTCAGGCTGCTCCGATCGATGGAAGGCCTGCGCGACCGCTGTGAATCGCGGCGAAGCCCGCTGAAGAAAGGAGTGGCAAATGGCGCAGCGTGTATTGATCACGGCCGGCGCATCCGGCATCGGCAAGGAAATTGCTCGGGCGTTCGCCGCGGCCGGCGCCAACGTGTGCGTCTGTGACATCGACGTGAAGGCGCTCGACACGGTGGCCAGGGACATTCCAGGACTGCAGAGGATCGTCTGCGATGTGTCGAAGCGTGACGACATCGAGCGCATGGTCGTCGGTGCCGTTGGCACACTGGGTGGCCTGGACGTGCTCGTGAATAACGCCGGCATCGCAGGACAGACTGCGCCCGTCGAAGAATCCGATCCCGACCAATGGGAGGCGGTGATGAAGGTCGACGTCATCGGCACGTTTCATGTCACGCGCCTTTGCATCCCCCACCTGAAAAAATCCGCCGCCGGAAGCATCGTCGTGATGTCATCGGTCGGCGGGCGCTTCGGCTATCCGAACCGCAGCGCGTATTGCACCGCCAAGGCGGGACTGATCGGATTCGCCAAGACGCTGTCGCGCGAGCTTGGTCCATACAACATTCGTTGCAACGCAATAGCGCCCGGCGCCGTCGGTGGCGAACGCATCGAACGCGTTCTTCAAGGGCGTGCCACGGCGGAAAACAAGCCTCTGGAAGAGATAAGGGCCGAGGCAATGGCGGTTCAGTCGCTGAAGCGTTTCGTCGATCCGCAGGACATCGCTGCGTTGACCGTATTTCTCGCGTCGGAAGCCGGCAAGTCGATCTCGGGCCAGGTCCTGCCGATCGATAACGACGCCCAAACGTCCGCGTGATCCTTGCCGCAAAGTCGAAGCTTCCGCCGGCACGTACGGGCGACCCGATCGCGTACCTGATCGCCATCGGCTCGTGATCGGGACGTCGATCATGAAGTCGCTGCGACGCGACGTGCGACTGCAGCGCTGCCGAACAGCAGGACTGCCAGCGGCACGACCATCAGGAGCGTGAGCAGTCCCGGATCGGCGATCGCCGCGTGCACGCGGTCGACGAAGAGCACCGTCACGCCGATCGGCAGTGCGACACCCGCGGCGGTGCCGAGCAGGAATTCGGCGGGGCGAACGTGCGATGCGCCAGCCACGAGATTCACTCTCCAGAACGACGTGAGCGGCATGATGCGCAGCGCGGCAATGGCCCACATGCCCTTGCGAGCGAGCCGGCTGGTGATCGTGTCGAGCGGAGATGCGGCGAGGCGGCGGATGGTGTCCCGGCCGAGTCGGCGACCGAGCTCGTACGCAACGTACGCGGCGAGCATGGTGCCGACGAAACCGTACAGTGCCGCAGGCACGCCGCCGATGATGATCGCGCTGGCGATGACGAGAACCGTAATCGGGATCCCCACGACGCCGGCGGCCGCGTAGATCGCGAGGACGGCTGCACCTGCACCCGGCGCGTGCGCCATTTCCCTGATCGTGCCGAGCGTCGCGCCGATCTCGACCACACGTGCGAGCGGCGTCCAGCGCAGCGCGCCCGCCAAGAGCGTGAGGAGCACGAGCGTCACGGCGAACCCGCCGATCCTTTCGGCCAGCGGCCAGCGCGCCTCCGGCGGAACGAACATTCCGACCATCTCGTCGACGCTGACCGGACGCTCCGGATCCACGAGAACGGCCGCCGGCAAAAGGCGATCGGTTTGCTCGTCGACCACGGGATCGATCGGCTCGAGCGTGCGACCGGGGTGGCGAAGCGCTTCGATGGCCCGCACGAGCCTGCCGTCCTGGCGTGCGAGTTCGGCCGAGACCGCTTCACGTGAGGTGCCGAGGTGCTCGGCGAGCAGACGCTCACGCAGCCCCGCGATCACGGCTGCGACGCGCGCGTCACCGCGCGCCTCGATGGCAATGTTGCATTCGGTGTCGAAGCCCATGGAGCGATTGTTGAAGTTCGCCGATCCGACGCTCACGAGCTCGTCGTCCATGATCAGCACTTTGCTGTGCACATTGAGCAGGGAATCGGCTGCCAGCCCGGGCACGTGCGGATAGAGCAGGCGATATTGATCCGGCCCGGCCGCGCGCTGCAAACGACGGTGCAACCGCGCGCGTAATGCTCCCATGGTTTCCGTCTCGAGCCACCCTTCCTCGGTAAGTCTGGACACGACCACGACCTCGGTGGCATCGGATGCGCCGAGGCGCTCCACGAGCGCTTCGCCGACGACGCTCGAGCTGAAGTACTGGTTCTCGAGATAAAGCATCCGTTTCGCGTTGCCGATGGCATCGACGTAGAGGTTCCGGATTTCGCCGACCGCTTGTCCCGTGCCGTAACCGGGATCGGTTCGCGCAACCGCGACGTCGACGTCGGTGATATCCGGCGCGAACGCCGCAGGCCACGTATCGAATACCTCGGCCGCCGCGACCGGAGCGATGCGCTGCCCGGTTGCGCGCTGCCAGCGATCGCGGCAAAGCTCTCCAAGCGCCTTGGCCGCGGCGCCGTCGACGATCGCCTGCACGTCGTGGTTCGGGCGAGCCTGGTGGCCACGTATGTCGACGCGGTACGGCTCGTGCGCACGATGCGCGGGCGTGTCCCAGCGACCGTGCGTAAGGTCGATGCCGCCGACGAATCCAACGGCGTCGTCGACCACCACGACCTTCTGGTGGTGCGATCCGGTGAGCGGGATGTTGCCGTCGAGGCGGAAGCTGATGCGCGGACCGGGATGCGTCTTCCAGCCCAGCTTGTATAGCGGCACCCATTCGCGGTTGCCGGCGTACAGGAACACGAAGTCCCATGACAGCACATACACGTGCAGCCTGCGCCGCTCGCGGGCGACCGCGCGCAGCAGCGGGCCCAGGGCATCCGGATAACCGTCCTGGGCGCCTTGTGGAACCAACTGGATCCGACTGTCGAAATCCCAGCCCAGCACGAAGATCCTGCGCTGCGCCTGGACGATGGCAGAACGCACGGCAGCGAAATAGCCGGCGGCATCGACGAAGAACGCGGCGCGGCGCGCGCGTTCGATGCGCCAGCAGTTTCTTCCGGGAACGAGGAGGTCGGCCACGGCGAGGGACTGCCGCCCTTCGCTGCGTCGCGGGCAAGGCATGGCGGCTTCATTTAGGATACGCTGCCACGGCGATTTGCTATCGCTTCGAGCACGCGTCGCGCCTCGAGCAACCGGCAGGCATAATGCTTGCTATAAACGAGCTTTGCTGTCATAATGCCGGTCGCGATCTTCAGGTA
>Ga0207667_10001166_pt1 | contig 32987 bp, 30 predicted proteins | sample KBSCornC52_FD_184301 | JGI IMG/M metagenome (GOLD analysis project Ga0207667, IMG submission 184301) | Corn rhizosphere microbial communities from Kellogg Biological Station, Michigan, USA - KBS Corn C5-2 (SPAdes) (version 2) | ecosystem: Host-associated > Plants > Roots > Rhizosphere > Soil ...
CCGTCCAGTCAAAGTCTCAAGGCGCTCGAGCGACACCGCCATGTGCGCCCCGCGCTTGCTCGGCACCAGCGCGTGAATCTCATCCACAATCACTGTCTCCACCGTCCGCAACGACTCGCCAGCCTCCGACGTCAGCAGCAGATACAGACTCTCCGGAGTTGTAATGAGGATCTCCCCCGGATGCCGCCGAAAGCGCGCCCGCTCCTTTTGCGACGTGTCCCCGGTGCGAACACTGATCTCCGGAATCCGCACCTCAACGCCATCGCGCTTGGCCATATTGGCAATCCCGGCCAACGGAGAGCGGAGATTGCGCTCCACATCCGCAGCCAGCGCCTTCAGCGGAGACAGATACACCACTCGACATCCCCGCGCTGCATCGGGAGCTGTACGCAGCATTAGTTGATCGAGACACCAAAGAAACGCGGTCAGTGTCTTGCCTGTTCCCGTCGGCGCCAGAATCAGCGTCGATTCTCCACGCGCAATCGCCGGCCAGCCTTCTATCTGGGGCGCGGTCGGCGCTTCAAAGACAGCTCTGAACCACTTCGCCGTAATTGGATGAAACAACGAAAGCGCAGCGTCCGCACTCAAGGGCGTCACTACGCTTACCTTCTTCGGCCTGGAGGAGACTCGCGACACGGTTCGCACACTCTATAAGATGCGCCCAAACCTGTCACCGTCCAGTCAAGCCCCAGAAACAGGCCGATAACAATAGGAATTCGAAGCAAACTCCACTTCAAACAGATCGGACGAGTCCTCTGCCTGTTCCGCATTTCCCAACACCAGACAACCATCGGGAGCCAGCAGCCGATGGACATCGCTGAAAAGATAGCTCCGGTCCTGCGGCGGAAAATAGAGCAGCACGTTCCGTAACATCACCAGATCAAAGATTGGCAACTTCGGCAATGCTTCGCACAGGTTCGCATACTGAAACTCGCACATCGAACGAATCCGCTCAGAGATCTCCCACTCTTCTCCATCGCGTACCAGATATTTCAGCAGCATTCGCGCAGGCAGGCCTCGATTCACCTCCAACCGGCGATACCGGCCTCGCCGTGCATAGTCGAGGACGTACTGCGAGATGTCTGTCCCAATAATCTTTACGTCCCAACTTGCGAGTTCAGGAAAGTGCTCGACGATCAGCATCGCGAGGCTATAAGCCTCCTGTCCGGTCGAACTCGCCGCGCTCCATACGCGCAACCGCCGCTGTTGCCTGCGCTGTTCGATCAATCGTGGAAAGATCGTCTCTCGCAGCATTTCGAACGACTTCAGGTCGCGAAAGAAGCTCGTCTCATTGATCGTCATCGCCTCGGCCACCGCGCGATGCAGATGCGGCGCCCGGTCGAGCTTTAAAAGGCTGACGAAATCTTTAAGGTTCGACGCGCCCGCCTTCTTTGCAATCGGCTTCAGCCGGGCATCGAAGAGCGCATTGCGTGACGGATTGATCAGGTTGGCCGACTGTTCGAGCACCAGTTTCCGCAGATAGGCGTAATCCGAATCAGAACAAGTCATACATTCCCTCCCTCCGCGAAGTCGGTGCACTGACTGCGTGTTCGGCAGAGATGATCCTCATCGGGCGCCCCGCGCTCACTCTTTGCCTTATCTCTCCCGCAATCGCCGCCAGCGGCAGCACGGCATTCGCAATGCCGGCGTCTGCTACGCGTCCCGGCATTCCCCATACTGCTGACGTTGCCTCGTCTTGCGCGAGCACCACGCCGCCCGCCTCATGCACGGCTCGCGCGCCACCCAATCCGTCCGCGCCCATTCCCGTCATCATCAACGCCAGCGCGCTTGCGCCATAGAGGCGTGCTGCCGAATGAAACAGATAATCCACCGATGGCCTGCAATGGTTTAGCGGCTCCTGCTGGTGCAGTCTGACTCTGGCCCCACGCCCCCTGGCGTCAACATCGGCGGCGTCAAATCCCATACGACGCGCAGCCACTTCCATGTGCGAGTCCCCCGGGGCCAGCCAAACCGTTCCCGGTACGATGGACTCTCCGTCCTGCGCCTGTCTCACCCTCAGCGCGCAGCATTTATCCAGCCGCTCCGCCAATGCGCCGGTAAACAACTTCGGCATGTGTTGAACGATTAGCACCGGGACAGGAAAGCTTGACGGCAGCCGGGGCAGCATCTGTTCGAGCGCAGACGGCCCACCCGTCGATAACCCGATGACCACTACCTCAATCGGTGAATCCTTGAGCGCGGCGGTCTCTCCACCCCGCGCGTGCTTCGATGTCGGCGCAGCGCTTTCGCCGGCCTCTGGTCTGCGCCCCCTGGTCAATGCCGCGATCTTTGGCAGCAACTGTTCGGCCAGCGACTGCAACGCCGCGGCCAGATCACGCTGCGCGCTCGGCTTCATCACATAGTCTGCTGCGCCTCGTGCCAATGCCTCGAGCGTCGATTGCGCGCCGCGCTCAGTATACGAACTGCACATAATGACGGGCAGCCCCGGGTTAGTCTCCCGAAGCCGTTCCAGCACATCCAGTCCATTCAGTCGCGGCATCTCAAGGTCCAGCACCAGGAGATCCGGCTTCAACCGCGCCACCGCATCCATGCACTCCACGCCATCCTGGGCGGTACCGCAGAGCTCCATCGACGGCAACCTGCTCAACCGGTCCTCTCCATGCATCTCGAAGAGCTTTTGCATGATTCCGCGCATCACAGCAGAGTCATCTGCCGCCAGAACACGAAGCGGTTGTTCTCTCGAGGTCCCCATACCGTCCACCCTTTTCTTTCTCTGCTCAGGCCGCCGCGAATCCAAGCAAGGCCATCTTTTCGCGTAGGCTCTCCGGCGTAAACGGTTTCATTAAAAACTCATCGGCGCCATTATTGAGCGCCGTCATGATGAAGGCATTGTCCGCCTCGGTGGTCACCATCATCACCTTCATCTCCGGGCCCAGATGTGCGTCGCGCAGCGCTTTCACACATTCGAGCCCATCCATTACCGGCATGTTCACATCCAGCAGCATCAGGTCGAACGCCTGCGCCGCCGCCAGCACCTCAAGCGCATTACTTCCGTTGACTGCCTCTTCGCACGAGATCCCCATACGGTGCAGAAGCTGCCGCAAATAATCACGGATAAAGCTCGAATCATCGACTATCAGTGCTCGCATCCATCGCTCCCGTTCCAGCTTGTCCCGTTCCACCTTGCTTAAATAGTCCTGCCTCTGCCAGCCGTGATGGGCGTAGCTTCTTCGGATCGAGCTGCACCATCAATCCCGTTTGCATCTTGTATGCTCCGTCGAACAGCCACTTTCCGCGCGCCTCGAGCGTGCATGGATTCGTCTCCAGCATGTGCCGATTCACCGTCACCACGCCACCCACCTCATCTACCACCAACCCGAACCGCTCCGCGGCCTCATCGTCTTCGAGCACCAGCACGCAACTCGCCGCGCCGTTCTCAGGCATTCCCAGCAATGCGCGCAGGTCCACCGCCGTCAGCACCTCGCCGCGATACGGTACAATGCCTCCGATAAATGGAGGAGACATCGGTACCCGCTGTAAATCGCGTTTGCCCAGTACCTCGCGAATCTTCCTGGTATCGATGCCAAAACTTTCGCTGCCCGCAAGCATCGAGCACAACGACACCGCATCATTCTCATCCTGCATCTCGTCGACTGAGTCCATCGCGTTCTGGCCAGCAGGTTTCATGCGACCTCCTTCCAGCCTGCCGCTGCCTTCGCGCCAAACTGATGGTGCACCATCGTCAACTTTTCCTTCACCAGTGCCAGCTCCATCCCTTCGGTCGACGTGTCCTCCTCAAGCATTCTGCCGGAGGAAACGTCGAGCACCCGCCGCACCACCATGCCAATCCGGTGCCGTCCGCCTGCCCCTGCATTGGCGCAGATCAGCACCGTCACCAGGGCTTCCTCGTCCTTCTGGCCACCGGCTTCCATCTCCGCCAGCACATTGCCGTCATCACGCAACGGCAGCAGATCGCCACGGTATTGCAGCAATGCGCGCCCACCGGCATATTCAATCTGCGTCAGGAGCACGCTCTCAATCCGTTCCACCACGTCCAATGGAAGCGCGGTGCGTTCTTTCACGCGCTCTTCAAAGACCATGAACGAAACATCCTCAGCATCGTCCGCCTTCGCTATCTCAATCTCTCCTGTTTCTTCTTCCATCGGCTTCACCCCGGCGCGAGCTGCCGTCGCGGCGATATCGAGAATCAACGCCAGCGTTCCATTGCCCAGCACGGTCGCGCCCGAGAACAAGCCAATCTCCCGGAGCACCGAAGACAACGGCTTCACCACAATCTCCTCCGGTGCCAGCAGATCGTCCACGACCAGTCCATAACGGCAACCCTCGGCCTCGAGCACGGCCAGGTAAAATCCATGCGCTGCGTCTGTCCATTGCGAGTCCAGCCCGAGCAGACGGTCGAGCCATACCATCGGCAGCAGGCGCTCCCGCAGCCGGTATAACTCCGCCGCTCCAATCTTCTCGACTGCACTCTGCGCCTCGCGCTGGGGCACATAGACCAGCTCTACCAGAGCAGTCTGCGGCAGCGCAAAACTTTGGCCGCCGCTCCGCACCACCAGCGCCGGAACGATCGCCAGCGTCAGCGGGACCCGCAGCCGCAAGGTCGTTCCCTGACCCATTTTTGATTCGACTTCAACGCTGCCGCCCACCTTCTCGACGTTCGCCCGCACTACGTCCATGCCGACGCCGCGGCCGGAGACATTGGTTACCGCCGCAGCCGTAGAAAATCCGGGTAGAAAGATCAGTTGCAGCGCTTCTCGCTCCGACATCGCCGCGGCCTGCTCCGGCGTTACCAGATTGCGCTCCACCGCCTTCGCCAGAACGCGCTCAATTCCGATGCCCGCACCATCATCGGCGACTTCGATTACCACCGAGCCGCTCTGATGAAAGGCACGCAGCTTGACACAACCCTCGGCAGATTTGCCAGCCAGCACCCGTATGTGCGGCGCTTCAATGCCGTGATCTACGGCATTCCTGACCGCATGCGTCAATGGGTCTTTAATGGCTTCGAGGAGACTCTTGTCGAGCCCCGTCTCCTGCCCGCTGAACTCGATCCTCACATCGCGTCCGCACGTCCGCGCCAGATCTCTGACCAGCCGCGGGAACTTGCCGAACAGGTTGCCCACCGGCTGCATCCGCGCCTGCATTACCGTCTCGCGCAGATCGGCTGTAACGCTGTCCAGTCGTCGCGCCAGCTCGGGAAAATTTGCGGCATCCATGTTGCTTTGCAACATCTGGTTGCGCGTCAGAACCAGTTCGCCGACGAGGTTCATCATTCGGTTCAGCACATCCACATCGATGCGCAGCGTCTTGTCGCCGTTTCCCATTGCAGACGCCGATACTGTGGGCCCTTCATGCGTGGCCGCCCCGGGATGCATCTCGACAGTCTCTGCTTCGTGATGCACCGCTTCCGCAGGCGCGGACGTTCCGTTCAATGCCGTAAGCTCCGCGATGAGTTCGCTGTCCTCATCGTCGGCCCGCGTTCCCTCGCCGCCGGTCTCTTCGATCAACGTGATGATCCCACGCAGCCCGTCCAGCAGACTGAGCAGCCCGCTGATCAGCTCTGAGGTCACCGCCAGCTTTCCATCCCGAAGCGAGCCCAGCAGGTGCTCTCCCGTATGCGCCAGCTTCTCCAACCGGTTAAAGCCCAAAAAACCCGTCGTGCCTTTGATCGTATGCACCGAGCGGAAGATATCTCCCACCAGTTCGCCGTCATCGGGCCGCATCTCAAGCTCAGTCAGGCACCGCTCCATCCGGTCCAGACCTTCCTGGCTCTCCGCGATAAATTCTTTAGTCAGGTCATCCACAAGCTATTTATCGGGAGATACGACTAAATCATTAGCCGCCCTCACTTGCCTATCTGGATACCCACCCATTAGCCTCACAGTCATGCCGTCGAACCCCGCCATCGACCTCTCCAGTGCCGTAATCGAACAACTTCAGCAGCAAGCCATCACGGCTGCCCAAAACGCTTATGCGCCCTACAGCCACTTCCGCGTAGGAGCTGCCGCTCTTCTCGAAGACGGAGCCACGGTCACCGGCTGCAACGTCGAAAATGCCTCCTACCGCCTCACCACCTGCGCCGAGCAGACCGCCATCGCCGCTGCCGTTACCCTCCATGGGCCAGCGATTCGCATCCGCGCCATCGCCGTCGCTAACCTCAACAACGCCGCCAGCCAACCCTGCGGTGCCTGCCGTCAGACGATTCTTGAGTTCAGCACCCGAAATACGATCATCTTCTTTCTCAAACAAGACGGCACCTTCGGCCAGGCCACCATTACAGACCTGCTGCCCGCAGCCTTTGTCCTTACGGGCGCATAGCTTGATCTCCGGACACTAAGCGCAATATGTTCCTTCGACAACCCGGCACTAACGAAGAAGCAGCACTACGGTGTGCAACTTTCACCACACCTCCGTCGCCGATGCCTGCTATCGGATGTATTTCCCTTTACCTTTTCTCCAACACGATGTGTGTCGCGCGCTCCGTAGGCTTGTGCTCCGTCACAGAAAATCCCAGGTCGCGCAGGTCAATGCCGTGAAGCAATGCCTCACCTTGACCGAGGGCCGCCGGTGCAAACGCAAGGTGCAGAGAATCGATCAACCCGGCCTGAAGGTACTGCCGCACGGTAGAAACTCCGCCTCCGATCTTGACGTCCTTTTCACCCGCTGCTTGCTTCGCAAGCCTTAACGCCTCTTCGATTCCGTCGCTAACAAAATAGAAGGTCGTCCCGCCTTCCATCACGAGCGGTTCGCGCTCGTAGTGCGTCAGAACAAAAGTCGGCGCATGGTATGGCGGATTGGGCCCCCACCACCCCTTCCACGAGTTATCCTGCCAGGGCCCACGGATGGGACCAAACATGTTGCGGCCAAGGATGAAGGCGCCAAAGTTCTCCATCGATCTCCGCGCGAACTGATCGTCGACATCGGCAGATCCGCCTTCCTTCCCTTGCATGGCGCAGAATGTCCTGGTGTGGAAGAACCACTGAAAGATCTCAGGACCGCGCCTGCCCAGCGGATCGTCCAGGCTCTGCTCTATCCCGGCGCTAAAACCGTCTAACGAAACACCAAATCCCGCGACACGAACCTTTGACATCGGTCCTCCTCTCCACAAAGACTCCCTGTTGTTCCGGCTTGAAGCGGCACCAACACCAGCTTCCCTATGCCAGTTGAAAAAGCATGATTGCCGCCAGGCCAGCCCCGGCCATGATCCTCGTCATGGCCGGAGCTAGTCTCATTGTGCGATGTTCTTTCGCCGTCGTTGCTCACTCTCCTTAATCATTTCGCTCAAATCCGCCGCCGGACGTATCTCGAAGGGTCCAGCCTTCACTCCAGGATGCTGAGAAATAAGCTGAATTGCGTGATTCAGATCTCGCGCTTCAAGCACCAGAATTCCTCCCAATTGCTCCTTCGTTTCCGCGTACGGGCCGTCTGTCACGGCAACCTTTCCGTTTTTCCAATACACGGTCATCGCCGTGTTGGCGGGCTGAAGAGCTTCGCCAGCGGCAAAATGTCCATTCTTCCGCAGCTCATCATCGTAGGTAAAGCACTCGTCCAGCATAGAGTTGCGCTCGCTCTCAGACATGTTTTCAAACTTGCCCGACTCGATATATCCCAAACAGATGTATTTCATAGATTCCTCCTTCTTTCTTGTGACTCAGAGAGCCGTAGCTCATCGTTCTGTTATCAGATAGTCGTTCGGGAGATCGAAAATCGACAGCTACTCCATTTTTTAATTCAACTGCCGAAGCCGCTCTTCGAGAAATCTCCGCTCCGGTTCCTGTTGGGTCAGCGCCAGAGCTTTCTCATAAGAGCACCGGGCTTCAGTTGTTCTGCCGAGCCTGCGGCACATATCTGCACGCGCTGAATGCGCCAGATAATAGTTTGCCAAGTCGCCATGTGCCAGCACGGCGTCGATAAGCGTCAGACCAATCTTTGGACCATCGCGCATTGCAATTGCTACAGCACGATTTAGCTCCACCACGGGCGAAGGTTGAAATCGCACCAATTGGTTGTAGAGCGCGACGATTTGCCGCCAATCGGTCACAGCGGCCGATTCCGCCTCCGCATGAACAGCCGCAATCGCAGCCTGCAGGGTATAAGAGCCGAAGCGGTGCGACTTCAGCGCTCTTTCCACCAGCGCGACTCCCTCTGCGATCTGTTCCCGGTTCCAGAGTGAGCGGTCCTGATTTTCCAACAAAATCAGCTCTCCGATCGGCGATGTTCTCGTGGCGTGACGGGACTCCTGGAGCAACATCAGGGAAAGCAGCCCAATGACCTCCGGCTCCGGCAGGAGTTCACTCAGCAACCGGCCCAGTCGAATTGCCTCGCCGGAGAGCTCGGTCCGCGTCACCTCTGCTCCAGTCGCAGCCGAATAGCCCTCGTTAAAAACGAGATAGATGACCTGAAGCACCGCGTCCAGCCGCTCTGACAATTCCTGCGGTGACGGTACCTGGTATGGAATCCGTGCGTCTCGAATCTTTGCCCTTGCGCGCACAATGCGCTGAGCCAGCGTACGCGGAGTGATGAGAAAGGCCTTCGCAATCTCCTCGGTCGTCAGCCCGCACACCTCGCGCAAGGTGAGCGCAACGTGCGCCTCTGGCGGTAGAGATGGATGACAACAGGTAAAAATCAGACGCAGCCGATCGTCGTCAATGCTCTCATCTTCACTGGAACTTTCCGACAAACTCCCTTGTGCTTCGAGATATCGCGCGAGTTCATCTTGAGAAGCATCGAATCGTGCCCGTCGACGCAGAGTATCAATGGCTTTGAATCGGGCTGTTGAAATCAACCATGGTCGCGGGTTATCCGGGATTCCCTTCCTCGGCCACAGACTTAGAGCAGCCGCGAAGGCTTCGTGCATCGCCTCCTCGGCGAGGTCAAAATCACCGAGCAAACGGATCAGGGTTGCCAGTATCCGTCCTGAATCCACGCGATAAAGGGAGTCGAGCAATTCGCGTATCTGCTCCGTGGAATGCTCGGACATGACGATGACTTTAGCAAACCAGTTACCCCAAATCAATTTGGCGAACGGCAGATCGACGCGAAGTGCTCAGGTCGTGACTCTGAAACCTGTTGCGTCGACTGCCTACCCCCTTATATCTTGTTGACGAGTAGCCAATTCCGGGTTTAATGCGACGGCGCCAGATCGATGGCATTCTGAAACGGCAACTCTTACGCCTTAGTTCCGGGGAAAACTGCGCCATGAGTCTGCTTGCCGACCTCCGTCACACCCTGCGTCAGTATCGCCGCACTCCGGGCTTCGCCATCACTGCCATTCTCACGCTTGCGCTCGGCATCGGCGCCACGACCGCGGTCTTCAGCGTGGCCTACGGCGTCCTCATCGACCCCTTCCCTTACCATGACGTTCATACGCTTGCGACGCCCAAACTCTGCATGCCCGACCAGCCGGAGTGCACCTGGCGTCCTTATACTCCGGAACAGTTTAACGAGATCGTCCAGAAGACCGACATCTTCAGCGGCATCACCGCATCGACAGTTGGCAATGTGACTCTGACGGGCGCAGCCGTTCCGCAACAGGTGCGCGGGAACTACCTCTCTCCTAATACTTTTTCCGTGCTCGGCGTCCAACCTCTCCTTGGAAGGCCCTCCACAGAAGACGATGTTCTTCCGGGCCACGGCGAGGTCGCCCTGCTCAGCTACCGCTACTGGCAACAACACTTTGGCGGCAGCCCGAAGGTTCTTGGCACGGTGCTCACGGTGGATGGACGCGCCCGCACCATCATCGGCGTCATGCCGCCACGCTTTCTCTGGCGCGGCGGCGATATCTATCTCCCGGTCCAGCTAACCAACGCGGCGGAGATCCAAGGCCAGCACTACTTCACGCTGGTTGGCCGCCTCAAACTGGGAGTGACGGACGCGCAGGCCGCCGCCGAGCTCAAACCCATCTTCGACGACTTCCGTAAGAGTTCGCCAAATATGTTTCCAGCCGAGATGCGCCTTGGCATCATGTCGTTCGATCAGATGTTCCGTTCCGACCTGGGTGACACGCTCCATCTGCTGCTGGGAGCGGTCTTTATCCTGCTGCTCATCGCCTGCGTTAATGTCTCCAGCCTGCTGCTGGCCCGCGCTGTGGGTCGGGAGCATGAGTTCGCCTTGCGCGCTTCTCTCGGCGCATCGCCCTGGCGGCTGGCTCGCTCCGCGCTCACCGAATCTATGGTTCTCGCGCTGGCAGCCATGCCGATAGCCCTCCTCTTCGCCTACGCCGGTCTCCAGGCGATGCTGAGCATCGTTCCCAAAGGCACTATTCCGGATGAGGCGGTCGTCACCATGAACATTCCCGTCCTTCTGATCTCGCTGGCGATTGCCGTGCTTACCATTCTGATCTTCGGGTCGGCCCCTGCATGGCGCAGCGCCAGCCCGCATCCCGCCTCCGCGCTGCAAGGCAACTCCCGCACCTCTGCCAGCCGCGCGCAACGACGTCTGCTCGGCGGCTTTGTTATTACAGAGATCGCGCTCTCGTTCGCACTGCTTGCGCTCGCCGGCCTCATGGTCCGTTCGCTGATCACCGTCGAGAACGTGCCCATCTCTACCGATCCCGATCACACTCTCGTCTTCAGCCTTCCTCTCACCTCGGACCGCTATCCCACTCCTGAAAGCCAGGTCCTCTTCTTCCGCCAGTTCCTCGATCGCGCGGGAACGGTGCCGGGCGTTCGGTCTGTCAGCATCGACGGCGGCACGCCCTTCCTGTACTGGGATGGCGTCAAGGTCCAGGTGCCGGGTCAGCCGGTCGATAAGCTGTGGAGACCGCTTCATCTAGTCGACCCCGGCTATCTCCAGGCCGCCGGACGGACCTTGATCGAAGGGCACTTCATCGATACCCGAGAGGTCGACGCGAAGTCGCACGACGTCGTCATCTCGCAGTCTTTCGTTCGCCAGTACTTCGGCGGCGGTTCGGTGCTTGGCAAGGTGGTGCATCTGCCCGGTTTGCTTCAGAATCCGCAAACCGCAGTCGCTCCCAATGGCCACCCCGCAGCAGCAGCGGTAACCGACGACAGCTTTACCATCGTCGGCGTCGTTAAAGACGCAACCGCATCGCTGATCATGGGTCATCTCAATCCACCCGAAGTCTTTGTCCCCTACAGCGTCGCCCCCCAGCGGGTCGATGCCGCCCTGGTGCAGACTGCATTGCCGCCTAAGGAGCTCATCCAATCCTTTAGCCGTCTGGTCGCGGGCATCGACAAGGACCAGCCCATCGCTGAGGCAATGAGTCTGCGTCAGCTCCTCGACATGTACGGCTACGCCGGTCCGCGGTTTGCGCTTGCGCTCTTCGGGGCCTTCGCCGTAGCGGGACTGCTGCTTGCCTGTATCGGCGTCTACAGTGTGCTCTCCTTTGTTACCTCGCAGCGCACGCAGGAGATCGGCATTCGCATCGCCCTCGGCGCCCGCCGTCCCCATGTCATGTGGATCGTGCTCCGGCAGGCATGTCTCTGGTCCGCCGCCGGCGTAGCCATCGGCCTGCCGCTCGCGCTCGTGGCAGGACACTTCGCCCAGGCCCAGCTCTTCCACACGTCACCCTACGATCCGCTCACTCTCGTCGCCGCCGGCGCCATCCTGCCTCTACTGGCCATCGCCGGCACCTGCCTACCCGCAAGCCGCGCCGCCTCTATTAATCCCGTGGGAGCCCTCCGCGCTGAATAGACCGGCAAAATGGTGCAAGCCCCATGGCTGGCATCGTGAACGACCTTCTGATTCACGGACAGCACCTGGCGAGTCCCTTTCTGGTCACGCTCGATCTGCTCGGAACGTTTGTCTTTGCACTCAGCGGTGCAGCAGCTCGTATCCCTGACTCCAGCGCTCTGTTCTATCTCCAACGCGCGTTCCTCCAAAGTGTTCGAGTCAGGGAATGGGGCCATAACGGTCTGGGGTATGACGGCCACACACATATGTTCATGCCCCGCTAAGCGAGACTGAATGCGTCAGCAAATTTGGCTTTGTGACCACCCTCGGGAGGTGAACATGGGTTCTGAACATCTAGCGGACGCGTCCTAAGTGCGCACCGCACTAGAGTTATGAATACATCGCTTAGTGATCCTCCCATCCAGCCGGTGACATCAGTAATAGCCCGAAAGTGGTATTTTCCCGCTTCGGCAACTCACGATGCCATAAACGCGCTTTCGGCGCCCGATTGGCAAGTGCTTCGCGTTTTCGCGTCAAGCAGAGGTCGGTTTTTTGCCTGATTTTTAACGGTGCTATAGTCGGTCTCGGTTTAACCAACGCCTAAATTTGTAATCAAGAAAGAACTAATTCTCTGCCATGAGCATTCTCCGCGGGAAAAAAACAATCATCAGACGTAGACCATCACCACAACAGGGCCGGGCACTCGAGATTCTGGGGCACAGCATTGAATACCTGGTGGATTCCTATATTGCCATCGCTTCTAGCGACGGCAATAAGGACGACGTCGAGGCCGCTGAGATCCTGATGAAACTGAATCTGCAAATTTTCAACGAGTGTCCTGAAATTGTCTCTGTCTTCGAGAGACTAAGGAATTCTCTACGTCGGCTAAGGGATGCAACCACTCTATGAGTTGGCATCAGAAGGTGCCCCTCGCATAGATTCACCGTTCAGTCTCCTGGCACACAACTCGTTCAGGATCTAGCCTATTTGCCCATGTACCAATTGCCTTGGAAAGTTGGTTTAATTTGCGCCGCCGTAAAGTTGTTCCGGTTCTTCTTTTAATCCTACTAAGTCAGATCGTTGAAGCGAGAGCTTCGGACCCAGCAAAACACCGAGGCGGCTCTGATAATCACCACATTCCTGTCCAGCTCTTAGCCGAGAAATCTCCACCATCTAGCAAATTATGGAATTCCATAACTGGGTCTTCACCGGATTCGGGCAGGTCTAATACTTCCAGATCGACAATCGCCAATCCGACAACAGGAACAACGAAGGCGGAGAATGCAGCTTCTGCCGTTGGGGTGCTGAGAACAACCGTTCAGGTGGACGCAAAGCCAACTGTTCAGGACAGCACCGAGGGATTCGAACGACGCATCTTGCCTACAGAGATTGAGCGGTCTGCAGGAACCTTCGGCGATCCATCTCGATTCATTCAGATGTTGCCCGGGGTGGTCTCTGATAATGACCAACGAAATGACTATATCGTTCGTGGAGGAAATCCAGACGAAAATCTCTTCGTCATTGATAACATTCAAATCCCTTCGATCAATCAACTTGCGCTCTCTGACACGACGGGTGGATTTGTCTCAATGCTCGATAACGCAGCCATTCAGCATATGACTCTGCACACCGATGCCTATGACAGTAAGTTCGATCAGCGCCTGTCATCCGTACTGGAAATCTCCACTCGGCCCGAAGGAAAAGTAAAGCCTCACTCAGTCGTGGAGGTGGGATTGGCGGGGACAGGGGGCTCATTCACGCGGCCTTGGGGACGAGAAGGATCTCTTTTTGTATCAGGAAGGCATAGCGTCCTTCACCTCTTCACAAATGACATCGGCCTGAACGGCGTGCCCATTTACCAAAATGAGCTAATCCGCGCTGACAATCGGATTGACGAAAAGAACAATTGGTGGGGTCTCTCGCTGACTGGTATTGATTCCATCAAAATTCGGCCCAGCGCAACAGATGTCTTTGAAACGAATCCCTTTGATATTGATTACAACGGGTGGAGGAATACCACTGGGCTCAATTGGCAGCATCTCTTTTCTGCAAGGTCCTTCGGGGTTTTCAGCATCGCAAATTCACAGCAGATGCAGCACATTGTCCAGAATGATCAGCTTGCATCGGGTGCTACGGTCTATAACGAGAGAACGAGTGACGGCATCACGACGGCCAAGTACGACTGGACGACGGACTTGAGATCTTGGCTAATATTGAGTGCCGGTGGAAGAGCATCCGTGGACCGTCTCGACTACAGAGTGCAGCAACCAATCGGATTGCAGAATCCTTATACCGAAAGTGCAACCTGGAGGGATAGAACCTCGCTGGCTCGAACATTCTCGACGCTAAACACAGCCGGATATAGCCAAGCCGCCTTACTTCTTCCGCACAAGATGAAGCTGGTGATCGGCCAACGACTTATGCACTGGGCTCTTGGCGGAGACACCGTATGGGCACCTAAGGTACTGTTTTCTCTTCCCGTCTTTGGAAGGCTGGTCCATGCAGGATACGCGGAATACGCCCAAACAGCGCCCTCACTCTATTTGCTATCGTTCAATAACCAGCACACTCTACGTCCTATTCGCGCGCAGCATATCACCGCTGGAATCGATCTTGTAGATATCCGATCTGTCCGAATGCAGATAGAAGGTTACCAGAAGCAATATACGGATTATCCCGTCGCTCTCAATTATCCGCAGCTATCGATGGCGAATATCGCAGACACCTTTGGGCAGGCGTTTTTAATGTTTCCCATGACGAGCAAAGGAACAGGCATCGCACGTGGAGTAGAACTTTCCGTCGAAAGTAAACCATTTACTCGACTGTTGCTCACGGGCAATATCACTTATGGTCGGCTCTGGTTCAGCGGCCTGGATGGAGTGTTGCGAAAGGGTAACTTTGATCTGCCCCTGATTGGCAATGTCGAAGGACATTGGAACGCTGGAAAAGGGGTTGCAGTCACGGTTCGGTATAGTGGTGCTTCGGGTCGCCCATACACCCCCGACAATCCCGCACTCAGCCTCTCGCAGAATCGAGATGTATACGATTTAGGGCACATTAATTCCATGCGCGCCGCGGCATACAGCCGGCTGGATTTTCGAGTCGAACATAGTCACCTTTTTCATCATCGAATGATGACCTGGCACATCGGCTTGCAAAATGCTTTGGGAACAACAAATTTCTACTCAAATGCGTGGCGCCCCAGATGTCCGAAGTGCGGAGTACTTCAGCAGGATCAGATGCCGCGCTTTCCCGATGGCGGGATAAAGCTCTCTTTTTGAACTTATAACGTCGCGATTAGTCAGCGGGAGTGATGCCATCAGAACCGCCATAAAGGACCAGAACAAGATCACAATTCACGACCTTTCCGTCGTGTCGGAAGCAACAAGTAAATACGAGACAAATGCCACATATTTCAACCTTGCGGTCTATCAGGCACAGAACAAGATCGGCTCAGCCGTGAACCCAATGCCAATCGTCGATTGGCGATACGGAATTTCAGACATTACCCGGAGGATATTAGACATGACGAACCGGTCAACATCTTTGCTTATAACATTCGGATACTTGATGAGCCTTGCGGCAATGGCTCAAACCTCCAATCAAAGGAAGCCGGAACTTTCTGGAATCCAGTTATCGGTCGTGAACGGAAAGATTGCGGCGTTGAAGTCTCCTGTCGATCGTCATGTCGCAGAAAGCTGGAGCAATGCCAAGAAGGTATCAGAACTACTATGCCGGCCAGCAGCACTGCCCGTTCTGAGAAAGCAGGCGCCAAGTGTCGACAGAGTATTTCTCGGAACGGATGATCCGCACACCTTGAATCTTGAGAGCAACCGGCGATTGACGGGGAGCGGAGAGTTCCGTACTCCGAAAGGCTGGCAGGACTTCACCTTTACCTGCGAACTCGATCCAGAGACAGGAAAGGTCACCAGCTTTCAGCCAGTGCTCGCTTCAGCAAAGCCCTAGCCTCCATTCCAGAGCGATCGGATCAGAGCTTTGGAGGTGTGTATACAGGGTCACGCTTGAAAAGACTGACAGAATATGCGGGCTGCTTACCTGCTGGTCCAAAAAGCTGCCCGGTGAATTTCAGGCGCAACGTATCTCCTCCCAGTGTGAGATTGATAAACGCTGGAGAGACGCTGTTGTTGGCTCCAAAGGCATCACTGGCAACCCATTGCATCTGGCTGGTAACTTCAGCACCCACCGGAATCACCACGGGCAAAATCACTGGACCTGGATGCATCCCCCGAGACACGTCGAGGGAAATAGATAGAGGATGATGTGAGACATCTTCAAAGCCAAGGATCGGACGCGCAGGTACCCAGGCAGCCATGGGCGTGTTTGCGACTTGCCTGGGGCTTCTCACCGTCGAAGGCGTCGTTCGCCTCTGGCACGTCTACTTGTTTGCCTTTCTGTCCGGCTCTGCCGCGGCCCTCGATGCACCCGTTCGGCAAACCTTCGTGGCAGAGATGGTCGGCGACGACGATCTTCCGAACGCCGTCGCCCTGAACTCCACGTCCTTTACGGCAGCGCAGATGATCGGCCCAGCCATTGCTGGTTTGCTCATAGCGAAGGTAGGCACTGGGTGGGCTATTCTGCTGAACGGTCTTTCTTTCGGGGCGGTGCTGGTCTCGATGGCCTTCTTCCGCCTCTCCGAGCTCCGTACGAGCGTCAGAGCGCATCGCTCCGCCTCGGGGTTCATGGAAGGCCTGCGCTACGTGTGGGAACGGCGAGAGCTTCGCACAATGCTGATCATGCTGTTCCTGATCGGCACCTTCAGCTTTAACTTTCCCATCTTTATCTCCACCATGGCCGTGAGTGTCTTTCATTCCGATGCGCGCGGCTTCGGTCTTCTCTCCTCCATCATGGCGATGGGGACCCTCTCAGGTGCGTTGTTCGCTGCCCGTCAGGTAAAGCCAAGATTTGCATCGCTGTGGATGGGAGCCCTTGCCTTCGGCACAGGCTGTGCTCTCGCGGCACTTGCACCCGGCTACTGGTGGTTTGCGGCGGCTCTTGTCATCATCGGGGTGGCCGCCATGACCTTCACCAATGGCACCAACAGTCTCATGCAACTCTCGACGGAACCGTCGATGCGGGGAAGGGTCATGGCCCTGCGGGTCGGTATTGCGCTAGGCGGGATGGCGCTTGGCGCTCCGATTCTGGGTTGGATTGCAAACCACTTTGGCCCGCGCTGGTCGCTTGGAATCGCCGCCGCTGCCGATTTCACGGCGGCGCTCGTAGCAGTTCTTGTGCTAACACGGCGAAAGGACTCGCGGCAGCGTCCTCTTTAGTCCGGTGAATCGGCTTCTCGAAGTGCCGCGGATACGCCGCCTCCGAGGAGGCTCAGCTTCCGCCAAGTGCGTTTGTCAGGATCTATTAGCGTTTCGCGTTGTTGTAGTGGGTACTTGCACAGCAGGAGCATAGGTCAACCGAATCACGCCTTCGGCAATTAGTTCGTTCGCAACTAAGCGGAGCGAAGGCAGAGGGCCCGAGAAGAACGGCTTGCCGCTACCAAGCACGACGGGGTGCAGGTAGAGTCGATATTCGTCAATGAGACCAAGGTTGGTGAGGGCTCCAGCCAGCTCCGGGCCTCCGGCTTCAATTTCCCCAACGAACTGTGCCTTCAGTTCTCGTATCAGCGCGTCGATGTCATCGGCGACAAGAGTTGCATTGGGCCCGGCCGACTTCAACGAGCGCGACACAACCCACTTTGGTTGACTGCGCCATGCAGCCGCGTATTCATGTTCTTCCGCGCCCCAGTTCGCATGGTCTTCATCCCAATAACGCATGATCTGGTACATGCGGCGACCGTACACCATGCCCGAAAGTCCGCGCACATCCTCGATGAAGTGACGAAAGAGCGCGGGGCGAGATATAAATTTCTCGTGGTCGTGGTCGACATAGCCGTCCAGCGACCGGTTCAATGCATAGACGAGTTTTGCCAAGCTACAGCCCTCCAGGCCAGATGCCAGAACACCTCTGAGGCGAGGTTACATAAAGGTGAAACTCGCCGCAATGTCTCTACCGGCTGATCGCTGACGCTAACGGCGTTTATCGTTACCTATCGAGTCCGATGAACGAGCCACGCGGCGACCACTCACCTTCTGATGCCAAGGTGCCTGAGCGCGAGTTCAGCGGTGCGCTTCAGTTCTGCTTTGGTAGAGCCATTGGCTGCTTGGACAGCAAGCCCGCTGAGGAGAGAGGAGAGATACCGTGTGTAGTCATCCACATTCTCATCTTTAGGAAACTCGCTCGCTCTACGAGCCTTCAGCAACCGGGATTTGATCGCCGCCTCGTTCTCCAGGCGCATCTCCGTCATCAAGAGCTTGGCAGGCTCCGTGTCGGCCCCACAGGAGATCGCTCCGGTCAGCGTGAAACAACTTGAGGGATGGTCCTTTGCACCAAGAAATTCGACGGTGTTGTCGAATGCCGCAAGAATGAACTCCCGGAAAGTAGGCTGCTCTAGTGCCCTCGCCATGTACTGGGCAGGCCGATCAACATAGCGTTTCGCCGCCAGCGCGAAGAGTGCCTGCTTGTCTCCGAAGGCGGCATAGATGCTGGACGGGTGTATTCCCATGGCCTGCGACAGATCCGCCATTGCCGTCCCCTCATACCCACGCTCCCAAAAGAGTCGCATCGCTGTATCCAGCGCGGCATCTTTATCGAACGCTGTCGGCCTCCCGAGCTTCGGTATGGGTTTCATAGGCTCCTCCCCATTTTAGATTCCAAATCTATGAATCCGATGCAGCCTTCACCACATCTGTAATGATCGCTCGAGATGTTTATCGAACGATCATTCTATAAATGGTCCGGTGACACGATTTTACAGATGTCGGCCGGAGCATCAAGCCAAAGGAGAACAGAAATGGGAATATTGACAGGAAAGGTCGCAGTCGTTACCGGCGGCAATAGCGGCATCGGACTGGCGACCGCCAAGCGTTTCGTGGAGGAGGGCGCATACGTCTTCATCACTGGTCGTAGACAGGCGCAGTTGGATAAAGCGGTGGCCGTTATAGGCAACAACGTCAGGGCTATCGCGGGAGATCTCTCAAAGCTCGAAGACATCCAAACCATCGCTGCCACGGTGAAAGACGGGAAGGGAGTCGTGGATATCATCGTGTCCAATGCCGGATTCACAGAACAAGCTCCGCTCGACACTCTCACGCCTGAGCACTTCGATAAGGCTTTCAACCTGATGGCCCGGGCTCCGGTCTTTCTGGTGCAGAAGCTTCTTCCGCTGATGGAAAGCGGTGGCTCGATCATCCTAGTCAGTTCAGCGATGCATCTCATGGGCATTGCGAACCATACTGCCTATGCAGCGACAAAGGCGGCAACGCGTTCTTATGCTCGTACGTGGGCTGCGGAGTTCAAGGGCCGCGGTATTCGCGTCAACACCCTCAGCCCAGGTGTTACCGATACCCCCATCCTTGAGGCTCAATCCGAATCCGCGGGACGCGACGAGGTGGTGAACATGTACATGAATATGATCCCTCTCGGTCGGCTCGCAGAGGCCGTGGAGATCGCGAACGCGGCCGTCTTCTTGGCTTCCGATCAAAGTTCTTATATGACAGGTGCGGATCTCATGGCAGACGGAGGCGTCGGCCAAGTCTAAGGGCACGAAATAGGAGTGGCGATGATGAGAGCGCCAGGGCCCTGGCGTTCTCATCGTTACGCGACCAGGAACGGCTTACTCCTGTGAAGTCGGCATGTGGGAAGTGATCCAGTTCCGTTGACCACTTCCGAGAAGCGCGTTTTTTTCATTACTAAGGCGTTTGATCACGATCATTATCAAAATGCCATTTTTCGGACATCTGCTTGCGGGGGTGCTCCGAAGAGCCGTCTGTATTCGCGATTGAACTGGGAGGCGCTTTCATAGCCTACGAGCGCGCTGGCGCTGCCCGCGCTCATGTTCTGATCAAGCATGAGTTGCCGCGCCTCTTGAAGACGCAGCAGTTTTTGAAACTGCACGGGGCTCATGCCTGTCATCGATCGAAAGTGCTGTCGAAAGGTCGTAGGACTCATGTTTGTGGTCTCTGCCAGTTCGTCCACACGCAACTCCTCGGCAAAGTGCCGCCGGATCCAGTTCGCTGCCTGTGCAATTTTCTGCGTTGGGCCATTCGTGTGAATCAGGTTCCAAAGATGTTGGGCGTGCGGACCATGCAACAACCGAATCAGGATTTCGTGCTGGATCAGCGGTGAAAGCTGCGGAATGAGTTTTGGCTCATCCAACAAAAGCAGTAAACGATGGAGCGCATCCAGCACGGGAGCATCGAGCCGCTGCAGGGAGATCGGCTCAAACGCAGCCTTGCTTCCGCGCGGTTTTTCAAGCGCAGACGCTACCTGTATCAGGGCCGATTGATCGAACTTCAGCATCACGCCAAGGTAGGGTTCCGCAGCGGTTGCGCGGGTGATGTGGTACGAGACGGGCAGATCGATCGTCGTCAGCAGCGATTGGCCCGGGCCGTAGGACAACTCCTTATCTCCAAGCAGGACATGTTTGCCGCCCTGCAGCGTAACCGCCATGCCCAGCGTGTAGATACAGCGAACCACTTGGGTTGGCTGATTGCGCCGATGCAGCGTGAGCTCTGGGATTGCAGTGCGGTGGTCACCTGACGTAGCAATTCGCTTCTGTACCGCACGAGCCATGAGCTTAGGTTCGCAGAACCCAAACTCCTGACATGAATGCCCTGCGGGACTCAGTTCCCCTTGGGAAGAGACATGAGACGACACCCACTCGTCAGAGTGCGTTCCGGACATTTGTCCGGCTGGAGAGGAAACATGACAAGTACAACTGCTGCGAGGACCGATGTACCTAACAACGTTCTATCCCATCGAAAGCCCCCGTTGGCTGAAACATATCCGCGGGACCTGCAGCCCAGAAGTGCGTCGACTCGATCTGAAGTATTAATGCTGCCGAGAAATGACGTTAGTCCACCTGCATCCAACATGATCGACTTTCCTCTTCAAGAGCGTCTCCTGAATGCCCGCGAAGTCGCCGCACGCCTTGGAGTTTCAGAACGCTGGGTTCGGGATCACATCACCCGCCGTTCTCCGAAGATCCGGGCGGCAAAACTCGGCACCCTCATTCGCTACCGTCGCGCCGACGTCGAGATCTTCATGGAAAACCTGGACACTTTCCACTCTTCCCGTCAGCCTCGCTTTGGTGTATGAAGGAATTGTTCTCCACGACCAGGACCAGAAGCAGAAAGCGGAGAATTATATGGCAATGACGTATCAGAAGGGCACCGTCTACCTCAGCGGGCAGAAGGTGAAAAAGTGGTATGGAAAGTACCTGATTTATGGCAAGGATCGGGATGGAAAGGAGGTTCGTAGGCATCGCCATGTTGCCATCTGCCACAAGGCCAACACTCCCAAGTGGAAAGCCGAGCAGATGCTGCAAGAAATCATTCTGAAGGAAAGCAAGGGGGCAGGCTTCAAATCCACGCTTCCTCCAGACGACTCGGTGACATTCGGCTGGTTCGTGAAGGAGCGTTATATTCCGATGCGGCAAGGGAGTTGGAGTCCTGCCTACAAGAAAACCAATACCTATCAACTCAACCATTACCTCGTATCGCATTTCGGAAATCTTCCGCTTCGTCGGCTGGATACCTTTGAGATTCAGATATTTCTCAACCGACTTGCCGAGAAGGGATATTCGGAGGCAGTCGTTCGAAGCTGCTTTTCGAACATCCGTGCGATCGCTCATCTTGCCAAAAAACAGAAGTACCTGATTGAAGACCCTGGAGAAGACGTGAAGATGCCACAGACCAAGGCCGTTGAGAAGCCAGTAATGACGGGGGAACAACTCCTCTCCCTCATCGGGGCATTCGACGACCTGCACGATCTGTGTCTGATGTGTATCGGCATCTTCTGTGGACCGCGAGCCAGTGAAGCGTTCGGTTTGCAGTGGAAATCCTGGAGCGGCGAGTCCCTGACGCCCCACGGCACCGCCTACGAAGGTCAGTTTTATGCCGGCAGACTTAAAACCAAGCAAAGTAGAGCGCCAATTAGTGTGCCAGAACAGGTGCGCCCGATCATCGAAGCTTGGCGAATGATTTGCAGTGACTCATCGCCCGATGCCCTGATGTTTCCCACGTTTGGCCGTGGAAAACGGAAGGGACAAGCGGTACCACGCTGGGGAAAGAACTTCCTGACGTGGCGCGTGCGTCCGGTTGCACGCAAACTGGGCATCCCGGATCGCTTGGTGACGTTTCAGGTCATGCGGCCCACCCTTGGGACGGACGTGCAAAAGCATGGCACCCTCAAGGACACGCAGGGCATCCTTCGTCATGCCAGTATCAAAACCACCGGGGACATCTACGTTCAGACGATCGAGCGGAGCGTGGTCGAAGCCGTCAATTCGCGAACCGCTGCTGTGCTCGAAGGATGGCAGGCACCAGTTAGAGAGATGAGTGTGAAGGGGCGCAACTTGCGGGGTATTTTCACCAATTCGGCGAAGTTCGGCGAAGCCGGGAGAGGAGATTGCTCTAAGTGCTTGATTATCTGGCTCCTGAGGTAGGACTCGAACCTACAACCCTTCGGTTAACAGCCGAATGCTCTGCCATTGAGCTACTCAGGAATATGGGGACGCGAAAGCTGATCGCGTTGGGCTAAGACATTTATAACAAATGCGAACGAGCGGGTCAAAGGCTTTGGCCAATACTGCTGAGCAATGAAATCCTCATCTGTTCCAATGTCCATCTAGGCAGGTCTGGAAGGAATACAACCGTCTGCTGCAACGGCTCACAATCGTCGCTCCCTTGGTGAACGAGGTTGAGTGAACAGGACGAGATCCGATCCTTCCGTCCCTTATGGGTAGAGGAGAACAGCTATATTGTAGGACGCGAAAGGAGCAGAGGCACCTTCGGAGCAGGCTCCTACGACGGCTTGGTGATACTTGCCCGAACTCAGCCGGGCCTGAAGGAGTGCCGGAAGCTCGGTGACGCTGTGGGCCGTATAGCGCATGATGTACCACGGTTGCCGGGAACCTGCGTAACCGGTGGACATACTGCAGGTCTCCCGCGCATCCTGTTCGCTCATGACTTTGCCGTTTGCTATCTGCATGCCGGACTTGGTGAGAAGATCGGCAACTGCCGACTCCTGTGCGTTGAAACTGAGCGGTTGAACCAGGTTGGCGAAATCTTCCACCGCGTAATATTCATCGTCGCGCACAACGACCGAGATGCCGACGGCGTCGACGTTGGGATCGAGAAGATTTTCGCGGTGATCTTTGGAGTGCATCCAGAGATTGTGAATCATGGCTGCAATCGGGGCTTCGGCTACATTTTCGGAGATAAGGCTGAAGTGTGCCCCGGCGCTGGCGCCGCGTTCAGAGAGCTTCGGTTCTCCGGGAAATTGGTGGGAGATACCACGGTGAGATGCCATTTCGCGGGCGTGAGCGAGCGCTGCCTGCGCAAGGGCGGGATCGAGATGGAGTGGATGTAAGCCGCGAGCTACCCGATCCTGATTGGCAGAAGCGAGAAGAAACTGTTCCGCTACGTTAGGAGGCGTGTTGAATATGGACTGAGCGCGCAGAACGGGGGCGATTCCAAGCAAAATCAAGGCCACGACAGCCAAGATCCAGCGGAATCCGCATCGCGCAGATTCCGGACATGAAAGATGAACACGGCGCTCTGGGGAGGGCTCCATGTTGCTGATTCTAGGTTTCAGCTATGGCCAGGGGCATACCACTTTTGGGGCACTACTACACCGTTACTTCTCTCCCAATCCATCTCAAAATCAGGAGAGTTGAGCGCGGACGGCTTCCCAGGTGCGGCGGATTCCCTCTTCCAGATTGGTGGTATGGTGCCAGCCCAGGTTGTGCAAACGGGTTACATCCATCAACTTGCGAGGGGTACCGTCTGGCTTGGAGGTGTCGAAGACGAGCTTGCCGCTGAAGCCAAGGACGTTAGCCACGGTTTCGGCCAACTCGCGGATTGTGACGTCCTCTCCAGTCCCTATATTAATGAGGGGTGGACTGTCTTCGGTGAGAAGAGAGCTGTAACGGGCTTCGTCGAGCGTCATCAGAAATAGACAAGCCTCAGCTAAGTCATCTGAATACAATAGCTCACGACGGGGAGTTCCAGTACCCCATACAGTGATTTTGGTCGCGCCCGTGTTGATCGCTTCGGCGGTCTTGCGGATGAGTGCGGGCAGCACATGCGAGTTCGCCAGATCGAAGTTGTCGCCGGGGCCATAGAGATTTGTGGGCATCGCGGCCAGATATTTCGTTTTGTATTGCCGGTTATAGCTCCAGCACATCTCAATGCCGGTGATTTTGGCGAGAGCATACGGTCGATTGGTGGGCTCGAGCGGGCCGGTGAGTAGACATGACTCAGGCATGGGCTGCGGAGCAAATTTCGGATAGATGCAGGAGGAGCCGAGAAAGAGGAGACGTTCTACGTTGTTGAGTCGGCTGGCTTCGATGATGTTGGTCTGAATGATTAAATTATCGCGGATAAAATCAGCCGGGTAGTTATTATTGGCCAGGATTCCGCCGACCTTGGCGGCGGCGAGAAAGACGTATTCGGGCCTCTCTTTTGCGAAGAAATTATTGACGTCGGCGGTATTAAGCAGGTCAAGTTCGGCGCGCGTGCGGAGAAGAAGGTTGGTATAGCCCTGGGCCGTGAGGGCGCGGTGAATGGCTGACCCTACAAGTCCTCGATGTCCGGCGATGTAGATGCGGGAGTCTTTATTCATGGGAGAGTCTAGGTCTCACGGACGTTGTAGGCGTCAAAGCCATGTTTGCGGACCAGAGCGTCGCGTTGGGCGGCCTTCAAGTCCGATTCGACCATCTCTTGAACGAGTTGTTCAAAGCCGGTTCGAGGGGTCCAGCCTAGTTCGCGCTGAGCCTTGCCGGGATCGCCAAGCAGGGTCTCTACTTCGGTGGGCCGGAAGTAGCGCGGGTCTACAGCTACAACGACATTGCCTTTGGCGTCGAAGGCCTTTTCGTCGATTCCAGTTCCCTGCCAAGTAAGATCCAGTTCAAGAAGACCGGCGCAGCGCTGAACGAACTCGCGAACGCTATATTGCTGCCCGGTAGCGATCACGAAGTCCTGCGGCTTTTCCTGCTGGAGCATCAGCCACTGCATCTCGACGTAGTCGCGGGCGTGTCCCCAGTCGCGTTTGGAGTCGAGGTTGCCGAGGAAGAGCTGCGATTGCAGGCCAACCTTGATCCGGGCAAGCCCACGGGTGATCTTGCGGGTGACGAACGTCTCGCCGCGCAGAGGCGACTCATGGTTGAAGAGAATGCCGTTGCAGGCGTAGATGCCGTAGGCCTCGCGATAGTTGACGCAGATCCAATAGGCGTACATCTTGGCCACGGCGTAGGGCGAGCGCGGATAGAAAGGCGTTGTCTCCTTCTGCGGAATCTCCTGGACCAGACCATACAACTCGGACGTGCTGGCCTGATAGAACTTTGTCTTCTTTTCGAGGCCGAGTATCCGAATGGCCTCAAGCAGGCGCAACGGGCCGAGAGCATCCGCTTCGGCGGTGTACTCGGGCTGCTCGAACGAGACCTGGACGTGCGATTGCGCGCCGAGGTTATAGATCTCGTCGGGCTGAACCTTCTGAACGATGTGAATCAGCGACGAACTATCTGTCAGGTCACCGTAGTGAAGGATGAAGTGAGGTGAGGGATTGTGCGGGTCCTCGTAGATGTGGTCGATACGCGCAGTGTTGAAGAGGGAGGAACGACGTTTGATGCCGTGCACTTCGTAGCCTTTGGCGAGGAGAAACTCGGCGAGATAAGCGCCGTCCTGTCCGGTAACTCCTGTGATGAGGGCTTTTTTCAAAGCGAGGTCTCTCCTTTTTTGAAGGCGGGCTTACTTTAATGATTTTACTTGAGAACGGAAGGCTTACACGGGCCTTGACCGATGACATGGATCTTCAGACGATCAAGCGGCTATGAATTAATGCTGAAGTGCAGCGCGCCCAAAATCGATAAAGGCATGTTGCGGGTCTGTATGCAGCAAGATCACATCCACAGTGTCGCCGACATCCAGCCCATGTTCTCCTCTAACCACCTTGCCCTCAACCGGGGGATGGAAGACGCGCACATACACGCCTTTCTCGCTCGAGCCAGTGATGACTCCGTGAAAGGTCTTGCCGATACTACCAGTCAGAGCCACCGCCGCCACCCGTTTCTCCATTGCACGCTCGACCTTGCGCGCCGCCGCCTCCTGCAGGTTGCAATGCTGCGCAATCGCCGCCAGCTCGTCGTCAGTATAGGGCGGAGGCTCTTTGGCGAGCATCGCCTTTACCACGCGCTGTGTCACCAGATCGGCAAACCGTCGGTTCGGTGCGGTCGAATGCGCATAGTCCTCAGCAGCCAATCCAAAGTGCCCCAACGGATTTGCTTCATCGCCTCTGGTCAACACATATTCACCCGGCCCCATCAGCTTGATAATCGCCAAGGCCAGGTCGGGATAATGAACCGGATCGTTTGTGCGCTTCGCCTGCAGGAAGGCATTCAGCGCACCGGAATCAGGCTGCGGCGGCAACTTTGTCCCATGCTGTCCCACCAGTTCCACGATACGATCCCAACGCTTCGGAGTACGCACCACCCGTCGAATACAGGAGCGATGCGCCTCGCGCAACGTGCGCGCCATCGTTCCGTTGGCCGCAATCATGAACTCTTCAATCAGATCGGTCGCGCGGTTGTGCTCGGCTGTCCGGATCTCATGCACATGTCCGTCGACGACCACTGGATCGGCCTCGACACGGTTGAACTCTAACGCACCTTGCCTCACACGCTCCGCACGCAGCGCGACCGCTGCCTCGTCCTGCAGCTTCAACTCTGCCTGTAAATCCGACGAAGCCGCAACCTTAGCATCCGCCGTCCCCGTCCCATCGAGCCACGGTCCCACTTTACTGTACGCAAGCTGCGCCTTGTTTCGTACGATTGCGGGATAGACGCTCGTCTGCCTCACTACTCCCTGTGTATCCACCACAAACTCCACCACCATTGCCGCGCGATCTTCATTTTCATTCAGCGAAGTCAGATCGGTCGAAAGCTCGTTCGGCAGCATGGGAAAGTTGCGCACCGCCGTATAGACGGTCTGCGTCTGTTCGGCTGCATGTTCGTCAATTGGCGTGTCCTTCCCCACCGAAGCGGACACGTCCGCAACACCCACCTTTATCCGAATACCGCCGTCAACCCGCTCGGCAACCTCGATCTGATCGAGATCGCGTGAGGTGTCATTGTCGATAGAAGACCAGAGCAGCCTGCGCAGATCTTGCGCTTGGGCTTTGTGTCGATCTGCATGGCCGTTCGCACGTATCTCTTGGACCTGCTGCTCACTGCCTGTTGGAAAATCCGATTGAAATCCCTCGCGGATCATCTCCGCGGATGCAGAAGCAGCAAGATCGAATGAATGTGTGGACATGCAAGGAAAAGGCTACCACGCTGATCCTACTGCCTGCTTACACTTGCTCGAGGGCCGCGACAAACAACGCTGCCCACCGCGAGACCTGTTCGGCATAGACGCCGGTTACCGGGTCGCGGCTGCCTTCAAGAGCAGCCATCTGGACAGCGAAATTCCCAACGGTCGAACTTTCAGCGGAACCGCGAAGTAGGTCAAGCCCGGTGGCCTGCTCGGTCAGACGGTTGAGAAATTCGTTCTGACTAGCTCCGCCGACGACGAACAACCGTTTCAGCTTCTTGCCACTATGCAGAGCCACGCGTTCAAGCACCTTTGCATAGCGGGCTGCCAGACTGTGGAAGATTAAACTGGCAAATACCGGAGCACCCTCGAGACTCTCATCCAGAGCCGCAAAGCCCTTGCGCGCGCGCTGGGCATTGATCCGTTGCGGCATCCGTCCGGCCAGCATTAGGTCAGGATCATCCACATCGAGCACGCCATGCGGCCTGGCAGCAGCTTCGGCCACAGCCACCAGCTCAGGCACACTCCACACCCGTCCATCAGTCGCCCACTGGTCAATACATTGCTTGATTAGCCACATGCCGTTCACGTTCTTGTGAAGACAGATTCTGTCGCCCACCGCCCCAAGATTGGTGAAATTCTCGTCCGCGACTTCCTTGCCGTTGCGAGGCTGTTCGACCAGCGTCCCCACCAGCGACCAGGTACCCGAACTGATGTATGCCCAATCGTTGCCGGTTGCCGGAATTCCTGCAATCGCAGATGCGGTATCGTGACATGCTGGAGCAATCAGCACGGTATCGCGAAAGGCCTGCAACTCCGTCAACGGGCCGCTCAGCTTGCCAACCTCGGTACCGGGAGGCACAATCTTCGGCGCACCGGCCAGGTCAAGCTGCGCTGCGCTAAAGATCTCGCGACACCACTGCCTGCGGTACAACTCCACCATTCCTGTATGCGTAGCGTTCGTATGCTCCGCCACGCGCGCCCCACCCCAGCGCGACAAAATGTATTCGGGCAGATTCAACCACTGGCTCCCCTCGGGAAGCCCCTGCAAGGTATCGGCGTGAAGCTGATAGAGGGTATTGATTCGAAGCAGTTGCACGCCCGTCAACTCACGCAGCTTCTCCGGACTGATCCGGCGATGCAGCGACCGCTCCGCCTTCAACGTGCGCTCATCGCGATAGCAGAAAGGATCGGCCAGAGGCTTTCCTTCGACGTCAACACGTACATAGTCGACCGCCCAGCCATCGACGGCAATCGAGCGAACGCCTTCGTTGGCAATCACGGCACACTTGCGCAGGCCTTCGTCGAGACCTGCCTCGATCATCGTCAGGTCCCAGTGCAGGCCGCCGTTCACCTTGCGCGGAGCATTCGCAAAACGGTGTACCAGCGTAATTGCAGCCTTGCCGTCGAGCCATCGCAGCAGCGAGACTCGGCAGCTTTCCGCTCCCAGGTCTACTGCAATTGATGCCCGTGTGTCTGCAGGGAGCAACGCCATATCGCCTGTCAAATGGCGGCCACGCTTCATCGCAGATAGGCCTCGGTCAAGCCTCCGTCGACGGGGATGAGATGGCCCGTTGTGCAGCGTGCCAACGGCCCAGCGAGGAACATGATCGCCTGCGCGCAGTCCTTAGGATCGATAGGCTGATGCGTCAGCGTGCGCGTGGCATAGAACTTCGCCAGCTCGTTGCGCAGACTATCATCCGTATCCTTTTCGTCGAACGGCAGCTTGTATTTTTTGAGCGATGCAATCACGCGGTCGCGTGGAAACATAGTCGAGCCCTTGACCACAGTCGCAGGTGAGATTCCATTCACCCGTACCTTCGGCGAGAGCGAGACGGCAAGCTCCCGGACCAAGTGACTCAAAGCTGCCTTGCTGACATCGTAGGCCTCACTGCCGCGCTTGGCGACGACTGCGTTGGCGGAGCTCGTCAGCACAACGCTGGCATCGATTCCCTGCTCCGCGAATAGTTTCGACGCTTCATCGGTCAGCAAGTAGTTTGCCGTAACGTTAACCTCAAGCGTCAGCGCCCACTGCGCGTCGCTAATGATGCCGTCGGGAGAAGAAGGAAACAACGCGGCCGTATTGATGAGGATATCGACGCCACCAAACTGCCTGACCGCTGCGTCGAGCGCAGCCTTGATCGTCTTGCGGTCGCGGATGTCTATGCTCACCCAGCTCACAGCTTCTTTGCCTGCAATCGACTTCGTCTCTTCGGCGACAGATTCCGCACCCTTCATATCGCGATCGGCGATCACGACATGCGCCCCACGCTCTGCGGCGAGCAAGGCTACTTCGCGACCAATGCCGCTGCCCCCGCCGACAATGAGGGCTACCCTGCGGCTTAGTTCCTTCTCCGCCGGTTGACGGCGAATCTTCGCCTCTTCGAGCTTCCAATACTCAATACGGAAGGCTTCGCTCAGAGGTAGTGCAACATAGTTTGAATAGGTCGAGAACTGGTCGGCCGAGGCCGCCGGTCCTGCCTGGGGAATGTCCTTGCACTCCACTCCCGCACCCAGTGCGCCGGCACCTTGCATTACACCGATCGCATTGATGTAGAACTCGCCGGTAATTCGCGACTCGGTCTTGTTCTTGCCAAAGCTGAACATGCCAACCCCTGGCACCAGCACCACCGTCGGGCTGGCATCGCGCAGTGCAGGAGAATCTTTTAAAGCATGTTTTTTGTAATACTCCGCATACTCAGCGCGATAGGTCTCAAGCGCCGTCTCCACCAGTTCCTTCAACTCTGCCGGGTTCCCTGCCGGGTTCCACTTGATGAACATCGGGCGAATCTTGGTGCGGATAAAGTGGTCCGGGCAGCTCGTCCCCAGGTGAGCCAGTTTCTCCGCTTGAGCCGAGTTCACAAAATCAAGCACCTGGGGCAGGTCGGAGTAGCTTCCAATCCAGCGCTGCTTGCGCGAGACCACGCCGCGCAGATGCGGCATGATCTGTAACGCAATCTCCGCACGGTCGTCACGGCTCTTTATCTTCGATCCGCCGAAATGCTCATAACCTTTCGCCGCGCCATGGCGCTCGATAAACTGACCAAGCTGGTCGATGATCGTAATCGTATTGAGGTAGCTCTCGCGCTGCGTATTGCCCCACGTAAACAGGCCGTGCCCACCCAGCACCACGCCATCACAGCCTGGCGTATCTTCGACGATCTTTTTCAGCATCATGCCCAGTTCGAACCCGGGGCGCTGCCATGGCAGCCAGGCCAGCTTATGGCCAAATTCCTTATTGAATTCCTCCATCTTGACCTTGCCGTTGGCTGAGGCCGCCAGTGCGATCCCCCAGTCCGGGTGCAGATGGTCCACATGCGGAAACGGCAGAAACCCGTGCAGCGGCGTATCGATCGAAGCAGCAACCGGATTGTTTCCAAACGTACACAGTGGATACATATCGACCATCTCGTCTTCGAGTTCAACACCGCGGTAGGCCTTCTCGAGCGCCAGAAGCTTGTCCAGATACAGCGTCGCAAATCCTGTCCGCTTGATGCTGCCAAGATCGCCACCACTCCCCTTCACCCAGAGAATCTGCTTCGCCTTGCCATCCAGCGGGTCAACCTGCTCTAGCTTCGAGCTGGTATTGCCCCCGCCAAAGTTCGTAATCCGCAGATCGGAACCTAATAAATTCGACCGGTAGCGCAGTAACTCAGGCCCATCCAGTTTCGCTGCAACCGCGTCATCCCAACGATCCTCAAGAAACCGCAGACCACTCTTCGCCGCCATCGTATTGACCTCTTCGTTAGATCTGAATTCTCACTATCATTTCACAAGAAACACCAATACAGCAACTATTTCTTATGTGAAAACTATGTCTTGAAATTCATTCAGATCTCTACCCTCCTCAAAATAGAAGCTGCGTTGCGTGGGTCTCTTATTCGAGCATGGTTCGTGTAACCATCTTGTGGGCGACATAGTTATACGGCGGCACGGTCTGACCACGCAGCAGTTGCAGTCCCAGATGTACCAGGCTTGGCCCGTACGAGCTCGCCTCGTGAGACACAGAGCCAATCAACGGCGATTTGTCCCTGCGCATCTCCGCAATCGCCTCGGCGATGCAGTCCTGGCCCACCACCACCACCTGTTTTTCCCGCTTCAGTTCCCTCACTGCATCGACCGCGCCCAGGGCACTCGAATCGGTAGCCGCGGCGATCAGGATGTGCTTGTCTTTTGGGTGCCGCTGTAAAAAGTCAGTCACCAGTTTCCTGCTGCGCTCCCGCATTCCACGCGTATCCATGCGAACAAATAGTTCCACCGGCAGATCGGCGATCCCATTGCGCACGCCTTCGAACGCTCCCGTAATTCTGCTCTGCACCAGGGGCCCTGCCTCAGCCAGATCGAGTCCCAACACCCACTCAACTTTGCCGTCCCAGTTAGCCACCGCATGAGCAGCCAGGGTCTCACCCGCCTCAATGCCAACCCTATAATTGTCCACCCCAAAGTAAGTCGCATGAGGATGCGGAATATCGATGGCGATCAGAGGAATGTTCGCTCCGGCAATCTTATCCCCGATCATCGGTGCGACCTCCTGTTCCACCTGAAATTCGATCACCAAATCGACTTTGCTGCGAACAAATTCTTCTGCGTTCTTGAGTGCCGTCGCCGCATCGTAGCAATTATCGAGAACCAGAAGATCGACTCCCACCGAAGCCGCTGCGTCCTTCAGGCTCTCCGCCACTTCATTGGAAAAGGGCATGTCGGCGCTCTGCCCGGCAAATCCGAAGCGCATCTTCTTCGGCCGGGTCACCTGCCGGTACAGCCCATCGGGAGACTGGGACAGATAGCCGCGATGCACAAACGTCTTCAGTATCCGGTAGACCGTCGTCTTCGAGATCCGAGTCTTGCGATGGATTGCCTCCAGCGTCATCGGCTGGTTCTCTTCCTGTAAAAGTTCAAGGATATCCAGTGCCTTCGACAGCACAGGAATCAAATAAAGTCTCTTCGTTGTTTTACGCACCGGCATGGTCTCCCGCTGAGGAGCGTCCACTCAGCCGATCCATTATCCGACAAAGCAGCCGTGTTTCGTTAATGAAATCAATAGCCTGCAAGGAATTCACTGCAAGAACGGGTTCTCCTCTTGACAATCTAGTGGGAGAGCAATATACCTCTAGACAATCAAGAGGAGTAATTCATGACCGGTAAATCCAGCGACCTTATCCAGGGAACCCTCGATATGCTGATTCTCAAAACCCTTGCACTGGAGCCGATGCACGGCTATGGCGTTGCCCTTCGTATCGAGCAGATCAGCAACGGAGTTTTTCGCGTCAATCCCGGCTCACTTTTTCCCGCCCTCAGCCGCCTTGAACGAGCCTCACGCATCAAGGCAGAGTGGCGAGCGACCGAGAACAACCGCCGCGCCAAGTATTACCTGCTCACCGAGCAGGGCCGTAAAGCCCTCAAGGAAGAGACTCTGCAATGGAGTCGCCAACTAGCTGCCATCACCAGCATCCTCGAAGCCTGACGGAGCCATTATGCCAATTATGCGAAGTTTTCTTAGCGGAATCCAGGCGCTGTTCCACAAGGAACAGCGAAGCCACGACATGGATGAAGAGCTCCAGGCTTTTCAGGAAGCCTCCACGCAGGAGAAGATTCGGCGAGGCATGAGCGATCAACAAGCCCGGCGCGCGGCTCGGGTCGAGATGGGCAGCACAGAGACCGTGAAGCACAAGGTCCGTGCCTCCGGATGGGAGTCTACCGCCGAGAGCATCTGGCAGGACTTCCGCTTCAGCCTGCGTACGATGGCCAAAAGCCCCGGTTTCACTGCCGTTGCCGTCCTCTCGCTGGCTCTCGGCATCGGGGGCAATACCGCCATCTTTACGCTCATCCATCAAGTCTTGCTCCGTGATCTCCCCGTGCGCAATCCTCAGCAACTCGTCACCTTCGGCAATTCCGAGGGCGGCGGCGTCCTTGGCGGGGTCGATCTCGGCAGCTATAGCATGTTTCCCTGGTACTTTGCCCGCCAACTCCAGGCCAATCCCGGGCCAT
>Ga0207667_10001169_pt1 | contig 32961 bp, 28 predicted proteins | sample KBSCornC52_FD_184301 | JGI IMG/M metagenome (GOLD analysis project Ga0207667, IMG submission 184301) | Corn rhizosphere microbial communities from Kellogg Biological Station, Michigan, USA - KBS Corn C5-2 (SPAdes) (version 2) | ecosystem: Host-associated > Plants > Roots > Rhizosphere > Soil ...
ACGGTGCTGCGCGCCATCGCAGGATTGATGCGACCAGCGGCGGGGCGCATTGTCCTGCACTCTTCTGCTGCGGAGGCGACCTTGTTTGACAGCGCAGCCGGGACCTTCCTGCCTGCATGGCGGCGCGGCGTTCGGCTTGCGGCTCAGGGGCCTGCACTGTTTCCCAATATGACCGTGCGGCAGAATGTGGCATATGGCGTTCCCTCTGCTTCGGCCAGCGTGGTCGAAGAGGCGTTGCGGCGGTTTCGCCTGATGGGATTGAGCGAATCGAAGCCGTGGAAGCTGTCTGGAGGGGAGCGCCAGCGGGTGGCCGTTGCCCGCGCCGCCGCCGCGGCGATTACGGCGGAGGGCGGCCTGCTGCTGCTGGATGAGCCGTTTGCGGGGCTGCATCTTCCGCTGCGGAATGAGCTGCTCGCAGATCTGCGGGGGTGGGTTGCAGAGAGGAAGACACCGGTGCTCTCGGTGACGCATGACGTGGGTGAGGCGTTTCAGCTTGGGGCTGAGGTCATCAAGTTTTCCGAGGGCAAGGTGGTGCAGCAGGGGCCAGTGGAGCTTGTGCTGGCGGAAGAACGGGAGCGGTTGATGGAGCAGCTTTCGCGTGGTCGCCATAACAACCTTTAGTATCTGTCTAAAACAGAGGCACGAATTATTTTGTTTGCGGTGGTTATTTGCCTCTATTTTTGCTTAGAGCCAGCCATCAACCACGGCTGGGCATCTCATCTTGGAGACGCAGCAGTACCAAGGAGTAGACATCGTGGCCCGGATCGATCGTTTCACTAACAAAGTTGCTTTCATCACGGGCGCTGCGAGCGGCATCGGCCGTGCCGCAGCAATCGCCTTCGCCGCCGAGGGTGCGCACGTAGCAATTCTTGACCGCTCGGCGGATGCGCTTGAGGCGGTCCAGTCGTCCGTGAAAGCCGCGGGCGGCGACGTGTTAGCGATCCCCTGCGACGTGTCCTCGCCCGATCAGGTGGAAGCCGCAATCAAGCAGCTTGTCGCGCGGTTCGGTCGACTTGACATAGCGTTCAATAATGCGGGTGTCGAGAACAAGGCAGCTCCCGTACACGAGATTGATCTTGCTGAGTGGGACCGCATCCTCGGCATCAACCTGCGTGGCACGTTCCTTTGTATGAAGCACGAGCTCGCGCAGATGGTTAAGCAGGGCAGCGGGGTAGTGGTGAACACATCGTCGGGCGCGGGCATCCGCGGCGTTGCAGGTGGCGCTTCCTACGCTGCATCCAAGCACGCGATCATTGGCCTTACCCGTTCGGCAGCACTCGACTATGCCAAGCAGAACATCCGGGTGAACGCGGTGCTGCCAGGTAATATCGAAACCCCGATGATGGACCGCTTCACCGGAGGCGACATACAGAAGGCAATCGACCTGGAGCCAGTCGGACGGCTCGGCAAGCCCGAGGAGATCGCTGAGGCCGTGCTATGGATGGCCTCGGATCTGGGCGGCTTCGTGACAGGTGCCGCAACGGTGATCGACGGAGGCTGGTCGCTTTAACCCCATATCGCCACTTGACAGATTTTTAGAGGCCTAGTTGCACTGGCTCCTGCTCTAGCTGGATTCCGAAGCGAGCCTGAACTTCAACGCGGATGCTGTCGCGCAGAGCGATCATATCGGCGGCGGTGGCGTGGCCTCGATTGATGAGCGCCAGGGTGTGGCGCGAGGAGATTCCGGCGTGGCCGAGGACGAATCCTTTGGTGAACCCGGCCCGTTCGAGCAGCCATGCCGCGGGAAGTTTGATCTGACCGTCAGGGGCCGGCCAGTGGGGGATTTCGCTGGCGGCGATCTTTAGATTGGCCGCGATTTGGTCGAGCGTGGACGGCGCAACGATGGGGTTTTTGAAGAACGAGCCTGCGCTGCGGCAGTCCGCCTCTCCTTCGACGATAAGCATTCCCTTGCCATGTCGGATGGCGCGGACAGCGTGATAGACATCGAGCGGAGTGGGCGCGGGGCGCGCCGCATCCCACCCGGCGAAGTGGCGTTGGAGGTCGGCGTAGCTGAGGTTTGGCTTAGCATCGCGGTCGAAGCGAAAGGTGACCGTCGTGACGATATAACGGCCACGCTGGGTCGTGTTAAAGATGCTGTGGCGATAGGCGAAGCCGCATTGCTGATGCGAAAGAGTGACGAAGGCCATGGCTTCGAGATCGAAGGCCCGGACAGTAATGATCGTGCTGGCGACCTCCTGACCGTAAGCGCCGACATTCTGCACCGGGGTCCCGCCGACAGAGCCGGGGATTCCGGCGAGGCACTCGATGCCGCTGATTCCCTGCTCGCAGACGCTCAGGACAAAATCGTTCCAGCCGGTTCCGGCAGTGGCGGTGTAGTGGACAAACTGGCCGTCGGCGACGGATTCGATGGGGTCAGCGATAGCGATGTGGATGACGAGTCCATCGAAGCCTTCATCGCCGACGAGCAGGTTGCTGCCTCCGCCGAGGACGAAGATTTTGAGACTGTGCCTGCGGGCGAACTTGATGGCTTCGAGAAGCTCGGCCTCGCTGGCGACCTCGCAGAGATAACGCGCCGGGCCACCGATGCGGAAGGTGGTGTAGGGGGCGAGCGAAACCTGCTCCTGGACGCGGAGGTTCCGGGCGCGGATAGGAAGAGTTGGCACGGCTTAGAGAGTACAACACCGGAGGGGCCGACTGGCGTGGCGTGGCGTGAGACCGTACAATCAGTGGAGGCGGCTGTTTCGGCCGTCTCAAGGAGATGCTCATGTATCCAGAGATTATGGTGATTCCCATGCGCGAGGAGCTTACCCGCGCCGGCCTGACGGAAGCCCGCACCGCAGCCGAGGTAGACAGTGCTGTAGCGCAGGCGGGAACGACGATGGTGGTTGTGAACTCGATCTGTGGATGCGCGGCGGGCAAGATGCGTCCGGGCGTTCGCCTGGCCATGCAGCACGGCGCAAAGCCCGATCACTCCGTTACCGTATTTGCGGGCCAGGACCGCGAAGCGACGGAGAAGGCACGGAGCTACTTTGGCGGCCATCCGCCGACCTCGCCCGCGATTGCGATCCTGCGCGATGGGCAACTGGTTTACCTGATGCAGCGATCGGCGATTGAGACCTCGACGGCTCCGGCGATTGCCCAGGAGCTGACGCGCGCGTTTGATACTTACTGCACAACGACGACTGCTTAACAAGGCAGCGTTTTAGATGGCTGCGGGCCGGATAATGTTCTGTGCATTGTCCGGCCCGCTTTATTTAAGCTGATTCATGTTGCGGCGGTTTTTGCCGATGAACGAAGCAGCTATGGCAACCTTCAGCCACATTCCCTCTTCCCTTCAGCCGCTTGCCGGAACAAGCTCGCAAAACGGTTTCTTCACTCTCTCAGATGCACGCAAGAGCGGCGACTGGAAGATGGTTGGCGACAGTGCGGCGATGAAACGTCTCCGTCTCCAGATTCGCCGGATCGGGCCGCATTTTCGTGCGGTGCTGATCCAGGGCGAACGCGGGACCGGGAAAGAGCTGGTGGCGCGCGCGATGCACCAGGCGGGCGTGAGAGGGGATGAACCATTTGTTGTGGCGGCGTGCGGCAACCGAATCTCGTATCTGATGAAGGTCGCTCGTGGGGGCACTTTATTTTTTAGTGACATCGATGAGATGCCGTTGGAGACGCAGGACGAGCTTGTGGAGGTTCTGCGCCGGGACGAGTGGGCGCAGGATGGTCTCGCGGCTCCGCAACGATTGAGCACGCGATTGATTGCCTCGACGAAACAGGACTTGAAGGGGCTGGTTGCATCGGGGCAGCTTCGCCAGGAGCTCCATCATCGGATTGCGATGGTCCAGATCACGGTGCCCTCGCTGCGAGAGCGGATAGAAGATGTGCCCGCGCTGGCGGTGTATCTTCTCGATCGATTCAGGAAGAGATGCCAGAAGAAGATAGTGCTCGCGGACGATGCGATGGAGCTGCTACGATCGCATCGCTGGCCGGGCAACGTTCGTGAGCTGGAGAGCGTTTTAGAGAGCGCCGTTCTCCGCTGCGAGCGTGGAACCATTCAGGCGGGGATGTTAGATCTCTCCGCCGCGACTTCGAACACCCAGGAGGCCACGGCGTTGATCGACTGCGGGCCCGAGATGACGCGGTTGCAACATGTGGTGGACCGGCATGTTCTTCGCGTGCTGCGCGATTGCGCCGGCAACAAGCTGCGTGCCGCAGAACTGCTGGGTATCAGCCGCTCTACGCTGTATCGAATGCTGGAGAGCTGCGGCTCAGGCTTATATGCGCAGGGCGGCGACTGATTCAGAGGCCGGGAGTTGCAAGGTCCGCTTCGGGAAAGAGGACATCCCACGAGGAGTCGAGGTAGAGCCAGCGTTGGGTGCTGAACCAACTGGTCGGCATCTCGGGAACGTGCAACAGACCGTGGCCTCCGACACAGATCAGCTCGGTTCCGTTCCACGCGAGGAAGGTCCGCGATGGCTGCCCGACGCGGGCCGGATGGGTCAGCTTACCGAGACACACGGGGCAACGCTTCCGCTGGTCTCGAAGCGTCCAGCGCAGGGCAAAGAGGCAGAGAGAAAAAGAGGTCACGATCTGGATGTATCCGGAGGCGGCCTGACTGATCGAAGGGTTCAGATAGGCAAGGTCGATCGATCCAAAGTAGACGATGGGAAGGATTAACACGATCTTCGCCAGCAGAAAGCCCCATCGCCGAAACCGCTTGGACCACGCAAGCTTGTGATGGGGTGCGGCGTACTCGCCCAGGGGGAGAGAGGTAGTCGCGGGCAGAGCAAGAAACGCCAGCATGACCATAAAGAGGAAGATGTTGAGGGTTGTGCGCGCCTGCCCGGAGAGCGAGTCGCAGGTGAGATAGTCCGTATCACCCGGCCCTGCCGGGACCGACATGTCCCAGTGATCCGAGAGCCGGTCGTGCGCAGGCGAGGGCTGGAGATGGCCGATCAAAAAGCCTGCCGCCTCGGGAGGGACCGACGCCATGTCGTCATCCGGTTCGAGCAGCCAGGCATCCACCCGTCCCGGCAATCTCCATTGGTCCGCAGCGACCACACCGGAGACCTCGACCTTGCGGTTCCCTACCGCGATGACCTGTCCGAGAACATCCTGATCTTTGCCAAAGTATCTTTGCCGTGCCTTGTCGGTGAGAACCAGTCTTGGCATATCGCTCGAGGGCTTTAGAAGTTGAACGGGAAGACCGAGCTGATCAAAGAGATTTGGACTCGATCGCACGATGGACAACTCTGCCGCATGATGCGGCGACAGTGTGACCGGTCTCACGATGGTCTGGTAGAAGGCGAAGCTCGAGAACAACTGCTGCCTGCGAGCGCTCCATGCGCGATACTGCTCTGCCCGGATCGTAGGATAGCCGGTCCCGGACAGGCCGGCGCGCGTGATGAGCATGAGGTTCTGAGCATCGCTATAGGGTGATGGCTGCGCGGCGATGCGAGCGTTGGGCAGAAAGAGAAAAAGGCAAGAGGCAGCGGTGGCAAGACTCAGAAGAAACAGGAGGCACTGCACCGGAGAAGAGAGATATTCCTGTCGAGGCGTTACCGTTCGCAGGTACTGCCGAAGACAACGCGCATCCTGAAAGGCGCCGAAACAGAAGGCGGCGGCGTCCTGTTCGGCGTGCCAGCGGAACGCCTGCTCCGCTCCGCAGAGTTGGCGGACATGCCACAACTCAGACTGCCACTCCTTCAACCACTCGGTTCGCTGGCGTCGAGGAACCAGCAGCGCCGCCACCCTGAGCGCGGCCCGGTTGAAGGCGTTGAACGATCGAACCGGGAGAGGCCTCATACGGATTCCACCTGATCGGACGGGATGAGCTTGACCAGAAGAGGGTATCGCTTTCGCGATGCGTCGAGAGTGGTTTTGCCGGCGCGGGTGAGCTTGTAGTACTTCCTCGGAGGGCGTTGCTCCGTGTCGGCGATCGATTGTTGCTCCCAATGAGAGCGGATCAATTCGTCGCGCTCCAGCCGTCGCATCGCGGGATAGACCGTTCCGCTGGGAAGCCCGGTCATCTCCATGACGCTGAAGCCGTAGATGTAACCGGCGTTGACGGCTTGAAGAATCAACGCGGCGGTATGCGAGAGCCGGGGTTCGCCTGTCATGCGGACATTCTACCTATGTAGCAGGCTACTTGACTAGAGCAGTATCCCGGATGGCGCCAGGCGTCCCTCCGGCTAAAGCCGCATTGCAAATAGAGCGCCTGTGGCACGGCTGAAGCCGTGCCCTTTCAAAACGAGGACTCAATCAGAGGTGGCTTACAGTGTCAAAACGGCCGCATTTACGCGGCAGAAACATCCACCCGAAACTCCCTGTAACATTGGACAAGAAGTGAGAGGTGTATGAACGAAGGTCGTTGGGTTTTATTGATTGCGAGTGAAGTAGGCGGCACGGATTCGGTCTCCGACCGGGCCATGGAACGTCTGGTCGATGCCATCAAGCAGGAAGGCTACGAGGTCGTCCGAACCTCGACGCCGGAGGACGGCCTGTCGCTCGTCACCTCGGACCCGTCGCACAGCGCGATTCTGCTGGACTGGGACCTTGAAGGTGAAAACCAGTTCGATCAACGCGCCGCGCTGAAGATTCTCCGCGCCGTTCGTCATCGTAATAAGAAGATACCCATCTTCCTCATCGCCGACCGCACCCTGGTCAGCGAGCTTCCCCTCGAAGTCGTCAAGCAGGTGCATGAGTACATCCACCTCTTTGGCGATACTCCGGCCTTTATCGCCAACCGCGTCGACTTCGCCGTCGAGCGATATCACGAGCAGCTTCTGCCGCCGTACTTCCGCGAGCTGAAGAAGTACAACGATCAGGGTGCCTACTCCTGGGACGCGCCCGGCCACATGGGCGGCGTGGCTTTCCTCAAGCATCCCGTCGGCATGGAGTTCCAGCGCTTCTTCGGCGAAAACATCATGCGCTCCGACCTCGGCATCTCGACCTCGCAGCTCGGCTCGTGGCTCGATCACATCGGGCCTCCGGGCGAATCGGAGCGCAACGCTGCGCGCATCTTCGGCGCCGACTGGACCTTCTATGTTCTGGGCGGGTCGTCGACCTCGAACCAGATTGTGGGTCATGGAGTGATCGCGCAGGATGACATCGTCCTCGCCGATGCCAACTGTCACAAGTCCATCTGTCACTCGCTCACGGTCACCGGCGCACGGCCTGTCTACATGAAGCCGACACGCAACGGCTACGGCATGATCGGTCTCGTCCCCATCAAGCGCTTCAGCCCGGAGTTCATTCAGGGCCTGATCGACAAGAGTCCGCTCTGTAGCGGCGTGCCCAACCAGAGCCCTACTTATGCCGTCGTCACCAACTCCACCTACGACGGTCTGTGCTACGACGTGAATCGCGTCGTCACCGAGCTCTCGAAGTCCGTTCCACGCGTTCACTTCGATGAGGCCTGGTACGCCTACGCCAAGTTCCACGAGATCTACCGCGGCCGCTTCGCCATGGGCGTTCCCGACGACATGCCGAACCGCCCCACGCTCTTCTCGGTGCAATCGACGCACAAGATGCTGGCCGCCTTCTCCATGGGTTCGATGGTGCACATCAAGCTGAGCCCCCGCGCTCCGCTCGACTTCGACCAGTTCAACGAGTCCTTCATGATGCATGGGACGACATCGCCGTTCTATCCGCTGATCGCATCGCTCGACGTGGCCGCCGCGATGATGGACGAGCCCGCCGGGCCTACGCTGATGGACGAGACCATTCAGGACGCCATCACGTTTCGCAAGGCGATGTCCTCGGTCGCCCATCGACTCCGCGTCGAAGATAGCGATAGCTGGTTCTTCCGCCTCTTTCAGCCGGAACAGGTCACGGACTCTGCCACGGGCGACACGCATGTTTTTGAAGAGGCTCCCGACGAACTTCTCGCCACCAACCCGCACTGCTGGACGTTGAAGCCGGGCGAAGACTGGCACGGATTCCAGAACGACGACATCGCCGACGAATACTGCATGTTGGACCCCACTAAGGTCACCATCCTGATGCCGGGCGTCAATGCGCAGGGCAAGGTCGGAGACTGGGGCATCCCTGCCGCCATCCTCACCGAGTTCCTCGACAGCCGCCGCGTCGAGATCGCGCGCACCGGCGACTACACCGTCCTTGTGCTCTTCTCCGTCGGCACCTCGAAGGGCAAGTGGGGGAGCCTGCTTGAGAATCTCTTCGAGTTCAAACGCCTCTACGACAGCGAAGCTCCTCTCGAAGAAGCGCTGCCGGAGCTCGTCGCCAAATATCCCAACCGGTATCGCAACGTCACTCTGAAAGAGTTGAGCGACGAGATGCATACGGTGATGATGCAACTGAGGCTCGCCAACCTGGTCGGCGAAGCCTGCGACGAAGACTTCGATCCCGTCCTCACGCCTGCGCAGACCTATCAGAAACTTCTGCGCAACGAGACTGAAAAGATCCGCTTCACTGACATGCCTGGCCGCATCGCTGCGGTGATGCTGGTTCCCTACCCTCCGGGCATTCCCATGTCGATGCCGGGTGAGCGCTTCGGCGGGGCCGACAGTCCCGTGATCCGCCTCATTCTCGCCATGGAAGAGTTCGGCAAGCGCTTTCCCGGCTTCGAGCGGGAGGTCCACGGCGTCGAGGTCGACTCCGAGGGCAACTACTGGATGCGCAGCGTGATCGAGTCGACCAACAGGCGACGCAATGGCAATGGGAAGCATCGCCCACCCAGCTCTGCGCCACCGTTGAAAAAAACCCGCAAACCAAAGCCGGTGGCAGGGCCGCCGGTTCAGAGCGATCTCAATCCTTTAGCGGAAAGATAGTCGCGTTCTAACTTATGGCGAGATAAGAATGGGCTGAACCTCTGCGACTGAAAAATGATTTTCAGGGTAGAATTGCTCGTAACAAAATGACAGGGCCAAATAATGAATCGTAGAAGCTTTATCTCGTCGGCAGGCGCACTGCTGGCGAGCCGATCACTCCACGCCGCAATTCCTCTGCACTCGAAACAAAATGGTGCTGCTGCGAACGGAAAGGCGGACCACACGCTCCGCATCGAGCCCTGCACGCTCGAGATCAGTCCGGGTGTCACCGTGAAGACGCTGTCGTATAACGGCAAGGTTCCGGGGCCGACCCTGCGAGTGCGTGAAGGCGTACCCGTCACAATTGATGTGACCAACGCCAGCACCGATCCTGACATTGTTCACTGGCACGGCCTCCACATCGATTCTCTGAACGACGGCGCGATGGAGGAGGGGTCGCCGATGATTACGCCGGGCACTACGCACCGGTACTCGTTTACCCCTAAGCCCTCTGGCACCCGCTGGTATCACACCCACGCCGCGGCCTATGACAACCTTTCCATCGGCACCTACACTGGGCAATTCGGCTTCTTTCTGATCGAAGGCCGCGAGCAGCCCGCGCATTACGATCAGGAGATCAACCTCGCCATTCATCACTGGGAGCCTTCGTTTGTACCCATGGTCGAGACCATGCGCGAACAGTCCTCCAACTCGCCGCTGACGACCGGCTCCGATGTCGGCTATAAATATGCGACGATTGGCTCGCACCGGCTGGGCGCGGGCGAGCCGATCCGCGTGAAGCAGGGTGAGCGCGTGCTGATGCGGCTGCTGAATGCGAGCGCCACCGAGAATGTCGTCCTCGCTCTGCCGGGCCACAAGTTCACGATTATCGCGATGGACGGCAATCCTGTACCGAATCCGAAGCCGGTTGAGGTGCTCTCGCTGGCCGTCGCCGAGCGCGTCGATGCGATCGTTGAGATGAACTCGCCCGGCGTCTGGGTGCTGGGCTCGATTCTGCCGAAGGCGCGGGAGATGGGACTGGGCATCGTTGTTGAGTATGCAGCGAAAAAGGGCGCGCCGGTGTGGAAAGATCCTGCTCCGGCGGAGTGGGACTATACGCAGTTTGCCAACACCGTCGCCACGACCCATGTGCCCGATGAGACCTTCACTCTCACCTTCCGCGACAATGGCCCGAAGCCGGGCTCGAAGTTCGATACATGGGCGATCAATAACAGATCGTGGCCGGACATCGATCCGCTGATGGTGGAGGCAGGCAAGCGCTATCGGCTCGTCTTTCGCAATGGCAGTGGAGACCAGCATCCGATGCATCTGCACCGGCATACGTTTGAGGTCACGCAGATTGGCTCGAAACCCATCAACGGCTTGATGAAGGACGTTATCAATGTCATGCCGCTGGATACGGTGGAGGTCGATTTTGTTGCCGATAATCCCGGCGACACGCTGATGCACTGCCATCAACAGCTCCACATGGATTATGGTTTCATGCAGTTGATCAAGTACAAGGGATAGCTTCTATTATTGTTCCGCCACGATTTACCTACTTCGCGCTGGGAGAGTCTCACTACTTATGCCGAGATTTCGAAATGCAATGCTTTTGGCCGCTGGGCTCGGTTTTTTCATGTTTCAGTCCCGGCCTATGCCTATCTATGCTGCCTCTGAGAGTGCGGCCCCAGGTGCGGGCGCAGGATTTCAGGTAAGTCCGCCGCCCAGCAGCGCTACTCCGGAAAAGACGGAGGCCGGGACAGCGGCGCATCCGGGCGCCGATGCCTACGCCCACCACTGCGCTATCTGTCACGGCGATCAACGTCAAGGCAATCTCCCTTCTTTCCCTCCGCTGCTTGGCATCAAGCACCAGATGACGGACGCGCAGATCATTGCGTTCGTGCACACCGGCAAGGGACGCATGCCCGGGTTCCCGAGCCTGCACGGCGATGAGATGACGGCCCTGCTGCGCTATCTTGGCACGCCAGCTTTGGCTGTCGCCGAGACGGCCCCCGGTGGAGACGCCAACGCTTCCGCGATCCACTCCTCCGGCCTGGTTGACGCGGGAAAATCGCTCTTCCAGCAAAACTGCGCGTTTTGCCACGGTCGTGACGCCATGGGTGGAGAGACTGGCCCTGACCTGACCCGGTCGAAGCTGGTGCTCTCGGACGTGGCAGGCGACAAGATCTCCGAGGTTGTGCGCGACGGTCGTCCGGAAAAGAAGATGCCGTCCTTTAATTTCTCGCATCAGGAAGTGCTTGGTCTGGCAGCCTTCATCCATTCACAGGAGGCCAAGGCCGCGACCCAGAAGGGCGGACGCCGCGGCGTCGATGTTGCCGATTTACAGACCGGCAACGTCGAGATGGGCAAGGCCTACTTCAATGGCGCGGGCGGTTGTGCAAAATGCCACTCCGCCACGGGAGACCTCGCCGGCATCGCCAGCCGCTACCAGGGACTTCAGTTGGAAGAGCGGATGCTCTATCCCCGCGGCGTGAAGAGCAAGGTGACCGTCACCCTTCCTTCCGGACAGAAGGTCGCAGGAACGCTGGCCTATCTGGACGAATTCGTCGTCGCCCTGCGTGATGACAGCGGCACTTATCGGTCATGGCCTGTGGGACATGTGAAGTATGTGGTGGACTCGCCGGTGGAAGCCCATGTCGAGATGTTCCCCAAGTACACCGACGCCGACGTCCACAACCTGATGGCTTACATCCAGACGCTGCGTTGATTTCGTTCGCACCGCACAGAGGAGATTACCTGCCGATATGAAGTTTCTGAAGAAAGCATTTGTTGTTGTGGCGGCCGCGCTGGTATTGGGCGCCTCCGCTTACTCGCTGCCCGCGCAGAGTGTCGATACGAACATGCTGCTCCATCCTCCCCCGGACAGTTGGCCGAGCTATCACGGCGACTATACGGGCCAACGTCACAGCAAACTGACGCAGATTACGCCGCAGAATGTAAAAAACCTGACGCTGGGATGGGCATTTCAGACAGAACGCAACGCCACCATCAAATCGTCGCCGATTCTGGTTGACGGAATTCTGTACTTTACGATCCCGGACAACGTCTGGGCGGTGGATGCACGGACAGGCCAGCAGATCTGGCACTACACCTATCCGCCGAACAAGGGCGACCACATCGGCCAGCGCGGTGTGGCGGTCTATAAGGGATGGGTCTACTTCGCTTCGCCGGACGCTCACCTTGTCTGCCTGAACGCCAAAGACGGGAAGGTGCGCTGGATCATTCAGGTCGCGGATGTGAATAAGGGGTACTGGTCGACCGAGTCACCGCTAATAGTGGGCAACCACGTCATCATCGGGATTGGCGGGGATATGGACAATCTCGCTACCTTTATCCGCGCGGTCGATCCTGATACCGGCAAGACGCAATGGAACTTCGATGTAACCCCGCCCGCGGGTACACCGAACACCGCCACCGGCGGCACCACATGGATGGCAGGATCGTATGATCCTGAGTTGAACCTCATCTATTGGGGAACGGGCAATCCCACGCCGGTGCTTACCGGCTCCACGCGGCCGGGCGACAATCTCTACACCTGCAGCATCGTCGCTCTGAACCCCGACACAGGAAAGCTGGTATGGGCCTTTCAGCCTTCACCACACGACACCCACGATTGGGATGCGATTGAGGTCCCAGTGATGGTCGATGGGGTCTTTCACGGCAAACAGCGCAAGATGTTGATGCAGGCATCGCGCAACGGCTATTTCTTCGTGCTGGATCGTACGAACGGGAAGAACCTGTTGACCGTTCCCTTTGGGCCGGTGAACTGGGCACTCGGACTCGATAAGAAGGGACAGCCTATTCCCAATCCCGCGAAAGAGCCGTCCCCGGACGGTGTTCTGATTGCGCCCGATGAAGGCGGACTGACGAACTTCCGCTCGCCGAGCTTCGATCCGAAGACAGGATTGTTTATCGTAAGTGCCCATCCCAGTTGGTCGCTCTACTTTGCCAAGCCAGCCGACGGCACCTATGGATGGGCCGGCGCGGACTATGGCCTGTGGGGCAAAGGCGTTCTCGAGGCCATCGATTATCAGACAGGAAAGATTCGCTGGAGCCACGAACTCGGCCCGAATGGTTCGGGCGCAGGCGTTCTGACGACCGATTCCGGTCTGACCTTCACCGGCGATGCTCACGGAAACTTTCTTGCCCTGGATACAGCCAACGGAAAGACCCTGTGGCATGCGGGTTCAGGAGCAGGCATCGCCAGCTCCCCGATCACCTACAAACTCGACGGAGAGCAGTATCTGCTGACCAGCAGCGGCAGTGTTCTCTTCGCATTCAAGCTACCAAGCACGGCACGAAGCACAGCCCGCTGAGAGCGGGCCTCATCTCCACTGACTTAGCGTACGGTTTTTCATCGTGCGCTGCGTCAGTGGAGAGATTTTTTTGACCGGCAGACGCCGACACCTTTTATAAAAATTACTTGCCAGGTTGAATGACGATCTTCAAGGAATCGGCCTGGGGATGCGAAGCCAGATCGATCGCCGCGACTGCGTCCTCGAGCGAGAAGCGGTGCGAGATGAGATGGGTCAGATCGAAGCCGTTGCGATAGCCATCGAAGACCATGCGCGTAACGTCATCCTGAATCGCAACCGAGGCGCTGTAGGAGCCCATCAGCGTCTTTTCGTCCATGCAAACGGCGGCAGGGTCGAACGAAGCCTCCCCGTGCTGGGTCTGCGCAAAGAGCACTACTCGCCCGCCGGGACGAATCGCATCCATCGCCACCTTGATCAGTCCATTGCCGCCGACAGCCAATAGTGCAACATCCGCGCCGCGTCCTTCTGTCGCAGCCTTTGCCGCCGCGACAACGTCTCCCCGCGCATCGAGAGGATGATGCAGGCCAAACTTTGCCGCAACCGCGTGCCGCTCAGGATAGAGGTCGCTGGTGAGAACCGTCGCTCCGGTCTGCTTCGCCAACGCGGCCAGCAGAATGCCGATAGGCCCCTGGCCGATGACCAGCACGGTCTCATCCGGTTGCAGGTTGAGCAGCCGGATGGCCTTGTAGCAGGTGTTGACCGGCTCGAGAAACGCCGCCTGCTCGAATGGAATCTCGGCAGGGATCTTCACCAATCCCCTGCGCACGATCCAGTCCATGACGCGAATGTACTCGGCAAAACCGCCGCCTGAAGGCGCGAAGCCCGCCGTGCAGCCGACCTTCTTGTAGACCTCGCACTGCGCGAAGGTCTGCTTGCGGCAGTAATAACATTCGCCGCAGGGGATGTGGTGATAGGCCATGACACGGTCGCCCACGGCGAAGCCGCTGCCCCCTTCGCCAGTGCGAACGATTGTTCCCGACATCTCGTGACCGAAGACGCGAGGCGCATCGTGCGAGCCACTGTGAATCTTCTTGAGGTCGGTACCGCAGATGCCGCAGGTGTGGATCTTCACCAGCACTTCGCCGGGTCCGATCTCGGGTACGGGGATCGTCTCGACGCGCACGTCGTTGACACCGCGATAAACGGCGGCGCGCATGGTCGCAGGAACTGCCTCTGTTTGATTTTGCTGTAGGGTCAACTTGTTTCCTTATCCTTGCTGGCGATACCAGTTTAGCTGGGACTCGAGTTCGCTGGTCAGTGACTGCAACGCACGCTTGCTGTTACCCGCAAGGGCAAACAGCTTTGGCCAGAGATGCGGACGAACGGCTGAATGCGCAGCAAACGCGGCCTCGCGAAACTGTCCGTCGGGTGTGGCAAACCGCGCAAGCTCCTCCATCTCAAACGACGCCTCGTCGGAGATGGATTTGATGGCACGGAAAGAAATGCTATGCGACTGAGCAAGGCGCGCTACCGTTGCAGCTTCCATGTCGACAGCGCTCGCTTTATAAGAGGCGTAGAGGCGCTGTTTCTCTTTGACCCCTGCAATCACAGAGGTGGTGATCAACGTTTCGCTGAATAACCTGTTCGTGAAGCGCTCGCCCGTGCGTGCGTCAATAACAACTCCAGCGCGAACGATATCTCCTACACGAAGTGTGGGATCACATGCGCCGGCGAGGCCCGCAGAGAGAATCGACGTTACCCGCTTCAACGAAAGAGCCGCCTGCAAGGCAAGAGAGGCGCGCACTGGTCCCATACCGGCGCAGGCAACAACCGCAAAGTCATTGGTGTATGCCGTGATTTTGTCAGGAAGGCGATGCTCCTGCCATCCGCGAACCAGTTGCTTTACCTCACGCGGCAAGGCGGCGATGATAGCGGGGCACTCTTTCATAGCTGCTTGTCGAACGCGGGCGCATAGCCATGCGCGATGAACCAGTCGATGGCGGCTCGCATCGCGTGGTAGACAGGAAGGACCTTGAAACCCAGGTCGCGCTCGGCCTTCGCCGAAGAGGCAAACATCGTCTTCCTGCCCATGCGGACGGCCTCGACCGTGGCACGCGGCTCTTTACCGAGCAGCCTTCCCGTGAAGTTTTCGTCGAAGAAAGCAAACGCCATCGCCACTCCGTGAGGCACTTTCATCGTAGGCGACGGCAGACCCGTGATCGAAGACATGCGGTCGAGGATCTGTTTCAGCGTCAGGTTTTCGCCGCCGAGAATGTAGCGCTCCCCCGGTGTTCCCTGCTCCAGCGCGACGACGTGCATGCGCGCGACTTCGGCGACGTCTACGAGATTGAGCCCGGTGTCGACATAGGCGGGAAATTTTTTATTGAGGAAGTCCACGATGATCCTGCCGGTCGGCGTGGGCTTGGCGTCACCCGGACCGATGGGCGTCGTCGGGTTCAGAATCATGACATGTTGCCCGGCCTGTGCGGCGCGAATGGCCTCCTGCTCGCCGAGAAACTTCGATCGCTTGTAAGGGCCGATCATATCGCCGAGAGCAACAGGGGTATCCTCATTCACGATGGAACCATCGCTCTTGAAACCCATGGTCGCAACGCTCGAGGTGTAGACCACGCGCTTGACTCCAACCTCGCGCGCGATGTTTAGGAGCTCGCGTGTGCCATCGACGTTGGCCGCGTACATCTGCGCCGGATCGCGCACCCAGAGACGGTAGTCCGCAGCGACGTGCACCAGCGCATCACATCCCTCGAGCGCCGAACGCAGCTTCTCCGGCTCCCGCAGGTCTCCAACAACCGTCTCCGCATCGATTCCTGCGAGCGAGTCAAGACGGCTCGTCTGTCGCGTCAACAGGCGAAGCGTCGCGCCCTCCGACGCATACGCCCGCGCCACATGGCCGCCGACGAAGCCTGTCGCCCCAGTAATAAATACGCGCACGTTCCGCTCTTTTCTCTAGTAACGACAGAGGTCTGCGAATGACAAGGCGATCAGTCCAGCTTCTCTGGCTCGATCTGGATATTCTTCTCGCCGGCAGCCTTCTTCTCCCAGTACTTCTTGACCCAGGCCTCGAAGGTCTTCCCTGCCGCGGTATCGCGTCCCGTAAAGGCAAGTGCCGCGATATCGGCGTAGGCGATATTCACCTTCGTCTGCGCGTCCGATGGAATGATCCGCACAAACGAGTCGGCCAATGAAGTTCCGGAGCGACGATCAAAGAGATAGCCCTCGACTTTGGAGCCGTCCTTGCGTGTGATGGTGACATCGCCGCGATAGTCGAACGCCTTTTCGAGCGCCTCACGAATCTCTGCGTCCGACGCCAACTCGGGGACCCATCCCTCGAGCACCTCGCGGTCTCGTCCGGCAGCGACTTCGATCTCATCCGGGCTCTCATGCGCCAATTGCGCGAGCTTTGCTGCTTCCTGTATCTCAGTTGCCATTGTTAGTCTCCGGAGACTCCCTGAAGTTCGCCCGTCTTTTCAGACGCCGCAGTGGGCGATGCAATCTGGACAAGCGGGCCGCTGTGCGCAGGCTTCCACTCGTTCAGCAGCTTCATCGCGCCTTCGTCTTGATAGCTGCTGAAGAAGATGGCCTTGGCCGTCTGCAACAGGCCCTTGAGCGAGCCGAAGGTGTAGTTCACGCCGCTGGCCTCATAGCCGGAGTGCACCATGCAGTTCGCGCACTGGGGATTACCGCTTTCGGTACCGTAGTTCGACCACTCCGTCGTCTCCATCAATTCCTTGAAGGAGTCGGCGTACCCATCCTGAAGCAGGTAGCAGGGCTTCTGCCAGCCGAAGATGCTGAACGTCGGCATGCCCCATGGGGTGCACTTCAAGTCCTTCTTGCCCATCAGAAATTCCATGAAGATCGGCGAAGCGTTGAAGCGCCAGGTCTTTTTGCGGTTCGACAGGATCGACCGAAAGAGCTTCTTCGAGCGCGCCCGTCCGAGAAAGTGCTTCTGGTCGGGGGCCTTGTCGTAGGTGTAGCCGGGCGAGACCATCATGCTCTCCACGCCAACCGTCATCAACTCATCGAAGTGGGCACGAACGCTGTTGGGATCGGCGCCGTCGAACAGGGTTGTGTTGGTCGTCACGCGGAAACCGGCGGCCACCGCGGCCCGCACGCCCTCCATCGCGATGTCGTAACCACCCTCGCGGCAGACGGAAAAGTCGTGGTGCTCGCGTTGCCCATCCACATGGACCGAGAACGAAAGATACTTGCTCGGTTTGAAGAGATGCAGCTTCTCTTTGAGAAGAAGCGCATTGGTGCACATGTAGACGTACTTCTTCCGCGCCACCAGGCCGGCGACGATCTCCGGCATCTGCGGATGCAGCAGAGGCTCTCCGCCGGGAATGGCGACCATCGGGGTGCCGCACTCTTCGACCGCATTGAAGCAGTCCTCCGGGGAAAGGTCCTGTTTCAGGATGTGGGCCGGATATTGGATCTTCCCGCAGCCCGCGCACGCGAGGTTGCAGCGGAACAGTGGCTCCAGCATCAGCACGAGGGGATATTTCTTCCTACCCTTCATCTTCTGCTTCAAAACGTAAGTTGCAACTGTCCAAGCCTGCGAAACTGGTACTGCCATCAGTTTTTCCTCCGATGAATGTCTTTTGCATGCAGCCGAATCTCTTGCGTCCGCTACTTTGCCGCTTCGTTCCCCATCGCCCGGTAATACGTTGTCAACGCCAGTAACGGGAAATACTGCTTATACAGGTGATATCCAAGATAAAAGACCCGCGGGAAGCCGGTGCCGGTGTAATAGCTCTCGCCGTTGCGGCCCGGTACAAGCTCACTCCAACTGCCATCGTCATGCTGCTGTTCTGCCAGCCAGCGAATTCCTTTTGCCACTGAATCCGAGCGAGTGTCTCCGGCGGCCAGCAAACCAAGCAGCGCCCAGGCTGTCTGCGACGGCGTACTCGGCCCGATGCCGCGCTGATTCGGGTCGTCGTAGGTGCCGCAGGTCTCGCCCCAGCCGCCGTCGGCATTCTGCACCATGCGAATCCATTCGGCTGCCTGCTGGATGGCGGGCTCATGGTTCCAGAAGCCCATCGCCTCCAGACCGCGCAGCACCAGGAACGTGCCGTACAGATAGTTGACGCCCCAGCGGCCAAACCAGCTTCCGTCCGATTCCTGCTCTTTCAAGATGAACTGGACGGCCTTCTCGACTCTCGGATCTTTGCGGGTATAGCCGTACTGCGCCAGCATCTCCAGCATCCGTCCGGTGATATCGACTGTCGGCGGATCGAGCATCGCATTGTGGTCGGCGAATGGAACATACTCAAAGATGCTTTTGGTATTGTCCTTGTCGAACGCAGCCCAGCCGCCGTTTCTGCACTGCATCGCCCAGATCCAGTTCAGGGCACGCTGACAGACCTCATGCTGGTAGCGTTCGCGCGGATTATCGACGAAGTTTAGCGCAAGCAGAACTTGCCCGGTATCATCGATATCCGGGTAAAACTCATTGTTAAACTCGAAATACCATCCGCCGGGCTCAACATTCTTGACCTTCTCCGCCCAATCGCCTTTCTGGCGAACTTCTTTAGACAAGATCCAGTCGGCGGCCTTCAACATGCGCGGATCGTCTTTGGCGATACCGGCCTCACCCAGCGCATACATCGCCTGCGCTGTATCCCACACCGGGGGCAGGCAGGGCTGCATACGGAAGGTCGGTGTCGGATATTCGGGCGTTCCCTCGGGGCAGTCAATACCCAGCTTTTCAAACTCGTCCATCGCGCGGATCATCTGCGGATCGTCGACGGAGTAGTTCAGGCAGCGCAATGCAACGATCGAGTTCAGCATCGCCGGATAAATTGCGCCCAGTCCATCTGATTTCTCAAACCGCTCCAGCATCCACTTCTCGGCCTTCCTGATCGCGACCTTGCGTAGCGGCCGGATGTGTACCCGCTCGAACCAGTGGACCATGCGGTCGGTGAAGAGGAAGAAGTTCCGCCAGCTGACGGGACGCTTCCCGTCCCATCGCAGATGCAGGTTCGAGTGATTGCGGCCGCCCACGAACAGCTCGTCGATTCCCTGCTCCGGCTGAATCTTCTTGAACGGCTTCTTCGCATAGATGATCGACAGCGGCACCAGAATTCCGCGAGACCACGAAGAGATCTCATAGATATTGAAGTAAAACCAGTTCGGGAAAAGTACAATCTCGGGCGGAATCGCAGGCACGGCATCGTAGTCGTACTGACCCAGCGCGCACAGGTAAATCTTGGTGAAGGTGTTGCACTCCACCACGCCACCATGGGCGAGCACCCACTCCCGCGCCTTCGCCAGCACTGGATGGTCCTTCGACCAGCCCATCAATTTCAGTGCGAGATAAGCTTTTACGCCATAGCTGATGTTCGAGGGGCCGCCGGGATAGAGGCTCCACCCGCCATCGTCATTCTGGTGACGGAGGATCTCGTTGACCGCCCGCTCCATCTTGCCCGGGTCGCCCGTTCCCAGCAGCGTGTGCATGAAAATGTAATCGGACTCGAGCATACTGTCCGCTTCCAGTTCACCGCACCAGTATCCTTCGGGGTCCTGCTGACCCAGCAGCCATTCCTTGGCGCGGGCAATGCCGTCCGCCACATATTCCAGCCCGAGGTCCATTCGGCCAAAGCGCGGCTGCGCCGTCTGGCTTGCGGACTTCGGATTGGGATTAATGGAAGATGTGCTCATGAATGACGAACTCTCGGACGAACGATTTCCGCTCAGCGTGTGGCCTGCGGAGCCGACGCAATAGCTTGGACGATTTCGGGAGGCAAACCGAAGCGAACATTCTCCGGCATCACTTCCACTTCATCGACCGAACCATAACCCTTAGCCTGCAAATATTCCACAACGTCTTTCACCAGAACTTCAGGGGCGGACGCTCCAGCGGTCACAGCGACCGTATTCGCGCCGTCGAGCCATCCCAGTTGAATGTCCTCAGCCTTGTCGATCAGGTAGGAGTTCGTCCCAAGGTTTTGCGAGACCTCGACCAGCCGGTTCGAGTTTGAACTATTGCGGGAGCCGACCACCAGCACCACGTCTGCTCCATGGGCAACATTCTTCACCGCCGTCTGGCGGTTCTCGGTCGCATAGCAGATGTCCTGCGCGTGCGGTCCAACGATATTCGGAAACTTCTTCTTGAGCGCCTCAATCATGTAGCGCGCCTCATCGAGCGAGAGGGTCGTCTGCGTCAGATAGGCCACCTTATCGGGATCGGGCACCACCAGCGCCTCGACTTCTTCTACGGTAGAGACCACCTGGGTCACAGTTGGCGCTTCGCCCTGCGTACCTTCAACCTCTTCGTGGTCACGATGCCCCACCAGCACCAGCGAGTAGCCCTGCTTGGCAAACTTGACCGCTTCGACGTGGACCTTGGTCACCAGCGGGCAGGTCGCATCCACCACCTTCAAGCCACGCTCTTTGGCGCGCTCGCGGACCGCCGGAGAGACACCGTGAGCGGAATAGATGACACGCGCTCCCTCGGGGACCTCATCGAGCTCGTTGACGAAGATTGCGCCCTTTTTCGCCAGGTCGGTGACAACATAGCTATTATGTACGATCTCCTTGCGAACGTAGATCGGCGCACCAAAGGTCTCGAGCGCAATCTGAACGATATCGATCGCCCGCACCACCCCGGCGCAGAACCCGCGCGGCTTGAGGAGGAGAATTCGTTTGGTCTTTAAGGTGCTGCCCTGATCGGTCACAGCATGGTCAAGTGTGGTTGTAGTCACGCCTTTCAGTATACCGCGTTCAGCAGTCATTTGGGGCGAAATTGAACCATCTGTGGTGCATGAAGAGGAAGGACAAAGCCACAGCGGCGAAATCAACGGAAAGCCTCCCATCGACCTGCAAGAAACCCTCTAAACTGCACCAGCTCAAGGACTTTATTTCGAGCAACTACAACTTCTGCCCCGCGCATCCGGGATGCCCGCAGCCGCACTTTAATGTCTGCAGCCCTTTGGCATTCTCACAATAAGTCGAGCAGTATTTCTTGCCCTCAGCCGGAACACAGGTACAACCGTCCATGGCGCATTTCTTCGCTTGTGTAGACATTGGCATCCCTCCAGAACTTGCCTGCTCCGTGGGATGCCATCGACTTCGGGGAAGATGTGCGGTCCTATCTGCTGCTTGCGAGAAGATGTTCAGCATGCTTCAAACTGGTCTCGGTCAGCTTCGCTCCACTGAGCATCCGGGCGATCTCCTGTGTGCGCTCCGCATCTTCCATGCGGCGGACATCGGTCTGCGTCCGGCCTCGCTTCTCGGTCTTTTCGATCAGAAAATGCTGGTCGCCAAACGCTGCAATCTGCGGAAGATGGGTGATACACAAGACCTGCTGCCCCTTCGAAAGCGTCTTAAGCTTTTGCCCGACAGCCTCGGCGGCCCGTCCGCCGATACCGATATCGATCTCATCGAAGACCAGCGTCCGAGGTAGCGGCGTCTTCTTCCTGCGCCCTGCTCCACCCGGAGCCGCCTCTTCGACCGTCACCTTCAGCGCCAGCATCACCCGCGACATCTCGCCGCCTGAGGCGATCTCATGCAGCGGCTTCAACGGCTCGCCCGCATTGGTCGCGATCAGACACTCCACCTTGTCCCATCCGTGCGCACCCCAGCCACCAGGCTCCTGCTCCATCGTTACCTGGATCTTGAAGCGCGTGCTCATCGCAAGGTCGTTGATCTGCGCCTCGGCGAGCTTCTCCAGCTTCTTCGCGGCCTCTGTCCTGCTGGCGGAAAGCTGCTTCGCCGCTGCCTGATACGCCACTGCATCCTCCAACTCTTTCGCCTTCAATTCCAGCAGCAGAGCGTCCCTGTTCTCTACCTCGGACAACTGCCGCGCCGCCTCAGCGCCAAAGGCGATGACCTCGGCCAGTGTCTGACCATACTTGCGCTTCAGGCGGTCGAGAGCCGCAAGCCGGTCTTCAATCTCTTCCAGCCTTCCCGGTGCGGCATGAATGTTGTCGGCAAAGTCGCGCACGCCCGCATCAACATCTTCAACCGCAGCCTTCGCTGCGGCCAACTGCTGCGCAGACTCCTGGAATCGTGCGTCGTAACGCGCCAGTTCTTCCAGATGCTTCAACGCCGCGCCCAGCGCCGTCTCCGCCGAGTTCTCCGACTCATATAGCAGTTCATGCGCGCCCATGGCCGCCGCATAAAGTTTTTCGGCGTTCCCGAGCACGCGCTTCTCGGCCTCTAACTGAACATCCTCATCCTCCGCCGCCAGCCCCGCCTGCTCGATCTCCCTGCTCTGAAAACGCCACAGGTCCGCCATGCGCAGACGGTCCTGCTCCGCTGATTGCAACTCCTCCAGCTTGCTCGTCGTTGCCCTCCACACCGCAAACGCCTCAGCAACAGCATCGGTAGAGATAGCGCCAAATCTGTCCAGCAAAATTCGTTGTTGCGCCTGGTCGAACGACCCCAGCGTCTCGCCCTGCGAGTGCACCAGCGCAAGCTCCGGCGCAAGCTGTCGCAACACGCCTACGGTCGCAGGCTGGTTATTGACGAACACCCGCCCCTTGCCATTCGCTGCGATCTCGCGCCGCAGCAGAATGTGGTCCGCTTCGGCGTCGATCCCGTTCGCCTCAAGGATTGCCATCGCGCCGGGAGTCATCTCGAAGACGCAACCCACCACGGCTTTGTCCGACCCATGCCGCACCACATCCGCCGACGCCTTGCCGCCCAGCAGCAACGCAAGCGCATCAATCAAAATAGATTTGCCTGCCCCGGTCTCTCCTGTGAGCAGGTTGAGCCCCAGGCCAAAGTTAGCGACCGCACGGTCGATCACAGCATAGTTTTCCGCGCGCAATTCCAGCAGCATGTGGGCCTCAGACGGATGACGTACCGCGAGGATAGCAAACCTCATGCCGAAGCATCTATCGTTACCCCTCAGGCATCACAGCAGATGCCCCCACCTGCATTTCTGCGCATCCTCGATTTACACTAACGACTGGTGATCAATAACTATGCTCTGGACCTTTGCCCTTGCTCTCCTCCAGGAAGATGTCTCTAACCCGGCTCCCGTGGCAGCCAACAGCAGCGCGCTGGTGGAGATGGTCCACAACAGCGGCCCCGTCGCCTTCACGGTGCTGGTTATCCTGCTCATCGCCAGCGTCTTCTCCTGGGCCATCATGCTCTCCAAGTGGTCAAGCTTTCGCCGCGCCCAGATGCAGGGCCAGCGCTTCGTTCGCGCCTTTCGCAAATCGAGCCGCCTGAGCGAAATTGCCTCGGTCGCCGAGCAGTTCAAGCCCAGCCCGCTGGTTCCTGTCTTCGTTGAAATTCACGATGAGTATCAACGACAGAACGGCGGACGCGGAATGCCGCGCAATCCCATTGCACTCGAACGCGCCGCGCAGACTGCATCGAGCGAAGCCCTCACGGCCATGGAGAGCCGCATGACTTGGCTGGCCACCATCGCCGCCATCGCCCCCTTCATTGGGCTCTTCGGCACCGTCATGGGTATCATCGACGCCTTCCACGGCCTCGGCACCGCGGGCGCTGCCACTCTGCGCGCGGTTGCTCCCGGCATCTCGGAGGCGCTGATTACGACAGCCGCCGGTCTCGTCGTCGCAATCCCCGCGGTCGTCGGCTACAACCAGCTCACCGCCCGACTGCGCGAGTTCGCCTCGCGCATGGACGACTTCGGCCGCGAGTTGCTCAACGCCATCGAAAATGCCGCGCTGCTGACACCGCCCGCGCAGCCGCCACAGCAACAGCCCGAAGAGCCGCGCCGGAGGGCCTTCTAGCAATGGCCTTCTCTGCCAAAGGTCGCACGCAAACAGCACTCGCCGAGATCAACATCACGCCTCTCGTCGACGTGGTGCTCGTTCTGCTCCTTATCTTCATGCTGACCGCGCCTGTGCTTCAGTCCGGGGTCATCGTGGCCATTCCCAAGACGCGCTCCGTCAATCAACTTACGGAAGAGCGCATGGTCGTGACTATCGATAAAGACCAGAACGTCTTTCTGCAGGACAAGCCGGTCAACGTCAACGACCTGCCCAACCTGCTGAGGAGCGTCGGCACCGCCCCGGTCGCGAAGCGCGTCATCTATCTGCGCGCCGATGAGCGTGTGCCCTTCGGCGCCTTCGCGTCTGTGATGGATGCCGTGAAGCAGGCCGGCATCACCGACATCAGCATCGTCACCCAGCCCATCCAAAAATGAGCGCAATGAGTCAAGTGAGGACCGGGTCATAGCCACTCAGCTCCAATACAGCCGCGACGAACGCATCGACGACAAGCTCGGCGGCAACATCGTCAGCTCGCTCGTGCTGCACGCGCTCGTGGTCGCGGCCATCCTCGGATGGGCGTATATCTTTCGCTCGCACACCCCGCCGTGGGGAGAAAATGCTGCCAATGCGGGGGCAATTCAGGCCACCATGGTCGACTCCATTCCGCTTCCGCCCAAGCAGCGCGAACTCGATACCGGCGTCCTCACATCAGAGTCTCCAAGCCCCGCGCCGCTGATCGAAAAAGAGCAGACCGTGCCGCCGCCGGACCTGAAGGCCGTTCCCATTCCGACCAAAGCCGTGAAGCCGCCGAAGGTCGCGCCGAAAGAGACGCCAAAACCGCCGAAGCACGTCCAGCCCACACCGCCGCAGCCGAAGAAAGCCGCTACCGGCGACACCGGCGGCATCCGCATCCCCGAAGCGACCATGCAGCTCAAGAATGGCTCGGCCAGCATGAGCGTGCAGGACCGCGCCTTCGGTGCGCGCTTCGCCTATTACGTCAACATTGTCAATCGCATGGTCGCGCAGAACTGGTACACGCAGGAGGCTGACCCCATCGCCTCGAACGGCAAGAGCGTCACCATCGTCTTCGACATCAACCGCGAGGGAGTTCCCTCGAATGCGCGTATCGAGACCCGCAGCGGCTCTCCTACGCTCGACACCAGCGCCCTTCGCGCCCTGCAGCGAGTTGAGGGTTTTGGGCCGTTGCCTCAGGGAGACCATATTACGGTTGAGTACACGTTTAACTACCGGAGGCAGTAGCGAGTGATCCATCCCCGGAGGCCATATCTGATTGATTAATACCGGGGGCACGACCCGATTTATTGAGCACAGCGGACAATTTCTAATTATTTAGTACCGCAGTCAATACCTGTTTTATCTTTTTCGATCTCTCATCGTCCATTTTTTGCGTCTACCATAGGAGAGAATGTTTAGCCCAGTTCGCACACCCACTCACTCCCGCGCGCGGCTGCCCTTCTGGATGACAGCCATGCCCGTCCTTCTGTGCCTGCTTCTGTCGGGCGTCTCGACGCTCCATGCGCAGGACTGGTTCAAGACCTCGACATCCAGCGGCGCCTCAAGCATTCGCATCGCCGTGGCAGACTTCAAGCCGCTCTCGAGCGACCCGCAGACGGTTCCCTTCAAGCAGACCTTCGACAAGACGCTCTACAACGATCTCGCCAACGCGGGCATCTTCGACGTGGTATCGAAGAGCCTGCAGCCGCAGGCCACGCCCGGCGCTCCCGCAGAGATCAGCCTTGCACAGTGGGCCGCCGCTCCCTCTTCGGCAGCCATGGTCGCCTTCGGCGGCTTCAGTGTTCAGGGCGGGAGGATCATCTGCAACGGCTATCTCTTCGACGCCAAGAATGCGCAGTATCCGCAGGTGCTGGCCAAGCAGTACAACGAAGCTGCTTCTGAAGACTCCGCCCGCCAGGTGGCCCACCGCTTCGCCGACGAGATCATCTTCCGGCTCGGCGGCGGTACTCCTGGCATCGCCGAAACCAAGATCTACTACGTCAAAATCGCCGGCGGCACCAAGGAGATCTGGGCGATGGACTATGACGGCGCCAACCAGCATCCCGTCACGCATCTCGGCACCATCTCCATCTCGCCGCGCATCTCGCCCGACAACTCGCGCCTCGCATTTTCTTCGCTGGGCAAGCACGGTTTCCAGATCCGTATGTACTCCCTTCTGCTCAACCGAATGGTCAGCTTCCCGGAAGCAGGCGGCACCAACCTCTCTCCGGCTTGGTCTCCTGACGGAAACAGCGTCGCCTACTCTTCCTCTCGTACCGGCGACCCGGAGATATGGATATCGGACGCCAACGGCAGTCTTGCGCGGCGCATCACCAGCTTCCGCGGCCCCGATGTCTCGCCCGTCTACAATCCGAAGACCGGCGCGCAGATCGCCTGGGTCAGCGGACGGACCGGCCTGCCGCAGATCTACATCATGGGCACCGACGGCTCCGGCGTTCAGCGCCTGACGGATGGCGGCTACGCCTCTTCGCCCTCATGGTCGCCTAACGGCCAGTTCCTCGCCTTCGCCTGGAACCGCAAGTACGGCCCCGGCGCTCCCGGCGGACAGGACATCTACGTGATGGAGATCGCCACCAAGCGCTGGATCCAGCTCACCCATGACCAGGGGCCGTGCGACTTCCCGTCATGGTCGCCTGACGGCAGGCACATCGTCTACGCCAGCAGCGCCAACGGCAGGACCGCCCAGAACAAGATCTGGACCATGCTCGCCGACGGCACCCAGAAACACGAACTTACCGGCGCGGGCGCGGACATGCCAAACTGGAGCTGGAAATAAATTCTTTTGTCCACCTGCGAAAGTTGTTTCGCAGTCAACTTTGATTGTTTGAGATACTGCCTGAGCAAGGGAGAACTGATGAACGTAACGCGAACCAAAATCAACCGGGCCATAGTAGTGGCCGCAACCATAATCGCAATGGGGGCCGTCAGCGGCTGCCATAAGAAACACAGCGGCATCAATCCGAATAGCCTCGGGCCCACGCCGACCGAGAGCGCAGCACCGACGGCCACCATCACTGCCGATCCCACGGCAATCGACGTCGGCCAGTCCGTCGTCCTCAACTGGCGCACGGAGAATGCCACCACGGTCACCATCGACGGCATCGGCCCGGTCAACGCAAATGGTACCCAGACCGTATCGCCCTCCACCTCGACCAACTTCCACCTCACCGCGAAGGGTGACGGCGGAACCGCCGAAGCCAACGTCCGCGTTACCGTCCGTGTGCCCGAAGCGCCCACCGTTCCCAGCAACGAAAACGGCGACATGGGCAGCGATGAGGTCTTCCACCAGAACGTCAAGGACGTCTTCTTCGACTACGACAGCTACGACCTCCGCCCGGATGCTCAGACATCCATCTCGCAGGCCGCCAGCTACCTCGCAGCGCACCCCGCCATCAAGGTCGTCATCGGCGGATACTGCGATGACCGTGGATCGGCTGAGTACAACCTCGCGCTCGGTGAGAACCGCGCCAACTCGGCCCGCACCGCGCTGGTCAATGCAGGGGTCGCGGCAAGCCGTCTCCGCGTCATCAGCTATGGCAAGGAGAAGCAGTTCTGCACCGAAGAGAATGAGAGCTGCTGGCAGCAGAACCGCCGGGCCCAGTTCTCGCTCGACCGCTAGTCCAGCGTAGTGTCATTCACCCTCAGCCCCCGTGCATTCCACTGCACGGGGGCTGACAGCATCCAGAAAGCCGAGCGTCGCCCATGGCCAACGAAAAAAACAAGCTCCCCTCCGCCAACAAATCGATCCGCCTCGCCTCGGCCGCCCTGCTCGGCACGGTGATGGTCTTCACCACGCCCTCCTTCGCCGCGAACCGGGACATGGTTCAGCTCCAGACCCAAGTGCAGCAGTTGCAGGATGCCGTCGCCCGTCTCCAGCAGACCAACGACGAGCGCATGGGCGTCATGAAGGACCTCGTTCAGCAGAACGCCGACGCCGTCAATAAGATGACAGCGAACATGGACGACCTGAAGAAGCAACTGCTGGTCCAGCAGAACGCGCAGGGCAACAAGCTCGACCAGGTCTCCGGCCAGATCCAGTCCATGAACGACTCCATCGACGAGGTCAAGGCGCGCATCGGTAACCTCGAAAAACTGCTGCAGAACATCCAGAACCAGCAGCAGTCGATCAGTGCGAACATGCAGCCTGCAGCCGGCGGGGGGATACCGAACAACTCTTCCGCCCTTCCTGCCAACGATGCCGCCGCATTGCCTGCGCCAACCACAGGAGCCGACGGGAAGCCCCTTGCGGGAACACCGCTGCCAGCCGACACCGGCGCTCCTGCAGGTCCGGCAGCACCTCCCGCGGACGAACTCTACAAGACCGCGCTCGGCGACTACATGTCCGCCAAGTATTCGCTCGCTGCCTCGGAGTTCGGCGATGTCACCAAAAACTACCCCGACAATCCTCTCTCCGGAAACGCCTACTACTACATGGGCGAGATCGATTATCGTGCCGGACACTACCCCAACGCCATCAAGAACTACGACAAAGTGATCGAGCAGTATCCCGCCAGCAACAAGGTCCCGGTATCGCGCCTGCACAAGGGCAATGCGCTCATCGCCTCCAAGCAGACCGCAGCCGGCGTCCGCGAGTTGCGCGCGCTCATTCAGCGTTTTCCCAACGCTCCCGAGGCGATGCAGGCGCGCAGCAAGCTCAGCGGCATGGGGGTTGCTGTCAACCCGCGCCGGTAATTCCCTTCATCACACGAAACTGAAAAGCAGGGCAGCCCAGGCAATTTTCTTTGGGTTGCCCTGCTCTCGTCAGGGCAGTACATTGGCTTAACGATGTCAAATATTTCCAATGCGCTCGACCTCTTCCGCCTCGACAATAAAGTAGCCCTCATCACTGGAGCCGCCAGCGGTCTGGGTGCAGCCATCGCCACCGCTCTCTCGCAGGCCGGAGCCGCCGTAGCTGTCCACGGCAACCGCCGCCCCGCCGACGACACCGCCGCCGCCATCAACGCCGCAGGACGCGCCGAAGCCTTCCAGTCCGATCTCTCGAGCACCGCAGGAGCCGAGACACTCTTTCAGCAGGTGAAGCAGAAGTTCGGTCGCGTCGACATCCTCATTAACAACGCCGGAACCATCCACCGCAACGCCGCCGAAGATACTTTGCTCGAAGATTGGCAGCAGGTCTTGCAGGTCAATCTCACCAGCGTCTTCCAACTCTCGCAGCTTGCCGCGCGCGACATGATCTCGCGCAACGCGCCCGGCAAAATCGTCAACATCGCCTCTCTGCTCAGCTTCCAGGGCGGCATCCGCGTCCCTGCCTACGCGGCAAGCAAAGGCGGAGTGGCGCAGCTCACCAAGGCCCTCGCCAACGAGTGGGCACCGAAGGGGATTCAGGTGAACGCCATCGCTCCCGGCTACTTCGCCACCACCAATACCGAAGCCCTGCAAGCCGACGAGACCCGCAACCGTCAGATCCTCGAACGCATCCCCGCAGCCCGGTGGGGCCAGCCGCAGGACCTCGCCGGAGCAGCGCTCTTTCTCAGCTCACACGCCAGCGACTACGTCACCGGAACCATCATCACCGTTGACGGTGGATGGATGGGTCGCTAGAGCTTCACAGACGAGGCACCCGTGAGTTGCGGTGTACCTCCAATTTAAGGATCAATCTGTGGCAATGCGACCCCGCCGCGCTCGCTCGAAATATAAGCAGCCTCCACCGTCCGCATCGTATCGATCGCATCTTCCACGCTCGTCGGCAACGTTGGGGTCTCGCCCTGCACATAGGCCTGCAGCGAACCCATCGACCCCATAAACGCATCGGGAAACCAGTTCCCGCTCACCGGGCCCTCGCTCCATTCAGCATCGCCGCGAATAATGTATTCGAGATTATCCGGCAGCCCCACCGGATAGTTCAGATTCACTCCCATCCGGGCTCGCATCGCGCCCTTCATGCCCTCCCACTGCACAAAGCTGCGCTGCATCTTCGGGTTGAAGTCGTGACTGTGGTTCGCCGCGATGAATACGCGCTTGTCATCGCCGTAGTCAAACGTAATCACGCTCTTGGTTGCAGCAAGCTCGGCCGTCCGGGGACTTCTCACCGTCTTCGCATACACTCCCTGCGGATTGCCGAACCAGCTCCGTACCAGGTCCACATAGTGGATCGAGTGATAGAGAATCTCCAGCCGCGGCGCCGTCTTCAGAAAGCTCCAAAGCTCCCACGGCATGTGGCAGCTTACCGAGACCTCCATGTCGTGCAATTTGCCCAGGGAGCCGGTCGCATCGAGCACACGCGCCGCCAGCATATTCGGAGCCCAGCGCAATTGAAAGTTCACCGCCGCAGTCAGCCCTTTGTTCCGGCAGATATTTAAAATCTCCGTCGCTTCAGCCAGCGTCTCTCCCATCGGCTTCTGCAACAGTACAGCCGCGCCGTCCGGCAACTGCGGCAATACCGACCGCTGCGCCGGGGCCGGGACCGCGCAATCGAAGACCGCATCGTTCGGCGCATAGACCACCGCCTCGGCGATGGTCCCCGCCACAAACGGGACCTCGAACTTTTTCGCCAGAGCTTCTGCCTTCTCGCGGTCCCTGTCGACCACGGCGACCACAGGAAACCCGGCCTTCCTGTAGGCAGGAAGATGAGCGTCATGCGCAATTCCACCCGCGCCCACCAGCACAATCGGCCGCGCCACCTTCGGCTTCGGAGCCACTGCCTCCCGCATCGCCTTCTCGAAATCCATCCATTCTCCATTCACTATGCAAAAGCCATTCTATGGTTAAGGAGCGTCATGCGCTTAGGCGGCCATCACTCTTGCAACCCGCGCCTTCACACCGTACCTTGGAACGAGCATGTCGTCCACGCTTGAGCTCGCACTCGTCTCCTGCCTCCTCCTCGGACTCCGCCACGGATTCGACTACGACCACCTCGCCGCCATCTCCGACATCACCAGCGTCCAGCGCAACTGGCGTGAAGGCATGAAGCTCGGTCTGCTCTACGCCCTCGGCCACGCGCTCACCGTGGCGCTCCTCGGCTCAGCCGTCATCTTCCTGCACCTCTCCCTGCCCGCCCATCTCGATGCCATCAGCGAACGTCTCGTCGGCGCGACCCTCATCGTCCTCGCCATCTACGTTCTCATCACCTTCCTCCGCCGCAAGCCCGGCAGCGAGCATCACCACCATATCCCCCGCAGCCGCATTGCCCTGCTCATCTCAGGGGCGCGCTACACCCACTGGCAGGTCCGCCGCCGCTTCAACCCCGCCACGCCCGAGCCCGAGCCATTCAGCTTCCAGTACAACCAGAGCTCCGTCTTTGCCGTCGGCATCATCCACGGTCTCGGCGCGGAGACGCCATCGCAGCTTCTCCTCTTCCTGCTCGCGGCCAACCTCGGCGGCACCAGCCGTGGCTTCATCGGCCTGCTCTGCTTCATCACCGGCCTGCTGATGATGAACACCCTGATGACCGCCTCGGCCTCCGGCATCTTCGCCGGCGCGACTAATCGCCCGCGCATCCAGACCATCGTCACCTCGCTCACCGCGGCCTACAGCTTCATCATCGGAGCCATCTTCCTGCTCGGAGCCTCCGACAAGCTCCCATCCCTCGTTCGTTGAGCGCATTCCATCTATGACCACATCGCCTGAAAACACACCGACGCCAACGCCTCAGAGATACGCGCCCTACCCCAGCCTCGCCGATCAGGTCGTCCTCGTCACCGGCGGAGCCTCGGGCATCGGCGCTGCCACCGTCGAAGAGTTCGCCCTGCAAGGCTCCCGCGTCGCCTTTCTCGATGTCGCCGACAAGCCCGCTCTCGCGTTGATCGATGACCTCAGCCAACGCTGCCAGCATCCACCTGTCTACCACCACTGCGACCTCACCGACATCGAAAGCCTGCAAGCCGCCATCGCCGCCGTCACCGAACAGATAGGCACGCCGCGCGTCCTCATCAACAACGCCGCCAACGACGACCGCCACCGCTTCGAAGATGTGACCGCAGCCTCCTGGGATGCTGGAATGGCCTCCAACCTTCGCCACCAGTTCTTTGCCGCGCAGGCCGTCGCGCCCGGCATGAAGGCCGCCGGCGGCGGCTCCATCATCAACATGAGTTCAATCTCGTGGATGATTCCAACGCAGCATCTCTCCGTCTACGTCACCGCCAAGGCGGCCATCGTAGGCATGACCCGTTCCATGGCCAAAGATCTCGGCCCCGCCAATATACGCGTCAACTGCGTCCTTCCCGGTGCCATCCTCACCGAAAAGCAGCAGCGCCTCTACATGTCCTCTGACTACGAACAGCATCTCTTTGAAGTTCAGTTCCTGAAACGCCACATCCTCCCGGCTGAAGTCTCCCGGCTTCTCCTCTTCCTGGCCGCCGACGACAGCTCCGCCATCACCAGCCAGAGCCTCATCATCGACGCGGGCTGGATGTAATCAACTCGCGTCGCCACTGCGGCGACTAAACTATCCCCATGCTCAGAGTTCCCTACGCCGATCTCTATACCGCTCTCGTCAAGGCCATGCATCAGCTCGGCCTTCAGGGCGAGCGCGCCGATCTCTGCGCCCGCCTCTTCGCCGAGACCACACGTGACGGCGTGTACACCCACGGACTCAATCGCTTTCCCCGCTTCGCCGCCATGGTCCGTAACGGCAGCATCGACGTCGCCGCCGAGCCCACCCGCACCTCCGCCTTCGGCAGCATCGAGCGCTGGGACGGCCATCGCGGCCCGGGCAATCTCAACGCCTACGCCACCATGCAGCGCGCCATCGTGCTGGCCCAGCAAAACGGCATCGGGGCCGTCGCGCTCGCCAACACCAACCACTGGATGCGCGGAGGAAGCTATGGCTGGCTCGCCGCCGAAGACGGCCTCTTCGCCCTCTGCTGGAGCAACACGCTGCCCAATCTCCCGGCGTGGGGAAGCGCCGCGCCCACCGTCGGCAACAACCCGCTGGTCATCGCTGTGCCGCGGGAACAGGGCCACGTCGTTCTCGATATGGCGATGTCACAGTTCTCCTACGGAACCCTTGACGCCTATAGCAAGCGAAACGCTCCCCTTCCCGTCCCCGGCGGCTACGACGCCGAGGGCAGCCTCACCACGGATGCCGCGGCCATCGAAGCAACGCAGCGCGCCCTCCCCATCGGCTACTGGAAGGGCTCCAGCCTCTCGCTCGTCCTCGACATGATGGCCGCCATGCTCTCGGGCGGCCTCAGCACCCACCAACTCCCTTTAGACCCCACACGCGAAGCCGGGCAGTCCCAGATCTTCGTC
>Ga0207667_10001172_pt1 | contig 32928 bp, 23 predicted proteins | sample KBSCornC52_FD_184301 | JGI IMG/M metagenome (GOLD analysis project Ga0207667, IMG submission 184301) | Corn rhizosphere microbial communities from Kellogg Biological Station, Michigan, USA - KBS Corn C5-2 (SPAdes) (version 2) | ecosystem: Host-associated > Plants > Roots > Rhizosphere > Soil ...
TCGTACAGTACTTTCCAGGAACCTTGATTCGAGGAACCGTGACGCCCACTGTCCTGAGGAATGGCCGTCTGTGAATTCAATTCAGAAACTGACAGTAAGAGCAATGCGCAAAAGAGCAATCGGATAACAGCGAACGACATAGGCTAACCCCCGTGTTTTCTGCTGCTGATTCAGATAGATTTCGGATGACCCAAGCCTAACCCACAACAAATTCTGGGTGCCCAATCTTCGCGACAGATCATCGTCTCTAAGACATCAGACTTGACAAATCTGCACCCCAGAGACGCCCATCAAGCGTGACCCTCTTCAACCTCAAACCTTGAAGTTCCCAGGTAAGTCCAGACCTAACCAACCTGTTTAGAATACTTTAACACGCTTTTGACGGGGTGGGGGCACCCGACGCGCGGGCGGTAGCAGAATCTCTCGTGGGTGAACCCCTTGGTTGAGACAGCGGCCCCTCAGCGCTGGAGCGCGGCTTCCTTCTTTTCCTTCTCATCGAGGTACCAGGCGACAGTCTTTTTGAGTCCCTCGTGGAAGTGCGCCCTGGGGTGGTAGCCGAGTTCCTTCGTAGCGCGGGTGATGTCGGCCAGCGAGTGCTTGATGTCGCCTTCTCGCTCGGGGCCGTAGAGGGGCTTGCGGGTGAAGCCGAGGTGCTCGGCGATGGTGGCGTAGACCTCGTTGAGGGTGTGGCTCTTGCCGGTGCCGATGTTGAAGACGCGGCCTGTGGCTACCTGGCTGGGCGCGGTGCAGGCGAGCAGGTTGGCGCTGACGGCGTTGTCGACGTAGTTGAAGTCGCGGCTGGTGAGGCCGTCGCCGAAGATGGTGGGTGTCTCGCCGGCCATCATCCTGTAGGTGAACTGCGCGATGACGCCGGAGTAGGGCGAGTCGGCGGCCTGGCGCGGGCCGAAGATGTTGAAGTAGCGGAGGCAGACGCCTTCGAGGCCGTACGCGCGGTAGAAGGACTGGATGTAGTACTCGCAGGTGAGCTTCTGCACGGCGTAGGGCGAGAGCGGGCGAGGCAGCATGTCCTCCTGCTTGGGCTGCGTGGGCTGGTCACCGTAGGCGGAGGAGGATGCGGCGTAGACGATGCGCTTGACGCGCGCGTCGCGTGCGGCGACAAGCAGGTTCAGAGTGCCGTTGATGTTGGACTCGTGCGAGGTCACGGGGTCTTTGACCGAGCGCGGGACGGAGGCGAGCGCGCCCTGGTGGAGGACGTAGTCCACAGCGTCGCAGGCGGACTTCAGCGCGGCGGCGTCGCACAGGTCAGTTTGTTGGAAGTCGATGGACTGGCGGATATCGGCGAGGTTTTCGAGATTGCCGGTCGAGAGGTTGTCGATGCCGCGAACTTCGTGCCCCTGCTCGATGAGCGCGTGGGCGAGGGTCGAGCCGATAAAGCCTGCAATACCTGTGATCAAATAACGGGCCATCTGTCCTCCGCCCGGACGATTGTGCCGGGCTGTGCTGAAGGGTTGCGGTGAATTTTTCCTGACCGCCGGTGCAGGTCGATCGAGCGCCGGCGGTCATCTGGTGAACACTTCATCAGACCAGTGAAATTGGTTCCGGTCGATGGCACTTTTGTGCAGTTCGGTCGGGGCGCGTGATTTTTCGAGGCCCGTGAATGCTGGTTTGAGTATCGATTAACACTATATTCGACGTGCCATTGAGAGGTGTCGCCGGTTTTTGAATTGCTCGTTACCGATGTCATGTAGAGATGCAGATGGGGAGGGGAGGGCTGTATGGGATTGTGTGACTTCTTGCCGCTTCAAACCGTACCTCAGGGGCTAAAGCCCCATTTGATAGCACAGCGTTGCGGCACGGTGAACCCGTGCCCTTAAGCAAAACGGACTAGAGACTCTGTATGCGGGCGGGAATGATATTCGAGATTCGTGTCTCGTGGAAAAACGCTGGAGCGAAAATGGACGGATGCGATAATCGGGGAATATGTCGAATACGAACCGGGTCGTTCTGCCGAAGATAGCTGAGGAGCGTTTCAACCGCCTGAAGGGCCGCACGGCCCGCGTTGGCGTTATTGGATTGGGATACGTTGGGCTGCCGCTTTCGCTGCTGCTCGCCGAGGCCGGTTTCAAGGTGACCGGCTTCGACATCGACGAAAAGAAGGTGACGGAGCTGGAGGCGGGGCGCTCATATATCTTCCGCATTCCGGCGGAGGAGATACAGGGGGCGCGGAAGCAGGGCTTCACGGCCACGACCAATTTCTCGCACCTGTCGGAGCAGGACGCGATCATCATGTGCGTTCCGACGCCGTTGACCGAGCACCGCGAACCGGACCTGAGCTATGTCGAGAACACGGCGAAGTCCGCTGCGCCGTGGATCCGCGAGGGGCAGCTAGTCGTGCTGGAGAGCACGACGTATCCGGGCACGACCGAGGAGCTGATGATCCCGGTGCTGGAGGCCGGAAGCACGCAGGGGCTGAAGGCGCAGGGCAAGGGAGCGGTTGCCGAGAAGGGCGTCTTCTATGTGGCGTTCTCGCCCGAGCGCGAAGACCCAGGCAACACGACGGTGGCGCGCCGCGACATTCCGAAGGTGGTGGGCGGCCATGAGGCGATTGCGACCGAGCTTGCAGCGACGCTGTACGAAGGCATCTTTACCCGCGCGGTGCGGGTAAGCTCGACGCGCGCCGCCGAGATGACGAAGCTGCTCGAAAACATCTACCGCTGCGTGAATATCGCGCTGGTTAACGAGCTGAAGGTGCTGGCGCTGCGCATGGGAATGGACATCTGGGAGGTGATCGATGCTGCGGCGACGAAGCCCTTCGGGTTTCATCCGTTCTATCCGGGGCCTGGGCTGGGTGGGCACTGCATTCCGATCGACCCGTTCTACCTGAGCTGGAAGGCGAAGGAGTACGACTTCAACACGCGCTTTATTGAGCTGGCGGGCGAGGTGAACGAGGCCATGCCCGCGCATGTGGTGCAGTTTGTCGCAAAGGGGCTGAACAAGCATAAGAAGCCGGTGAACGGCGCGCGGATACTGATGCTGGGGATGGCCTACAAGAAAGACATCGACGACCTGCGCGAGTCGCCTTCGCTGACTGTGATTGAGCTGCTGCGCGAGCAGGGCGCCGAGGTGCTGTACAACGATCCCTATTTCCCAACCGTGGGGCGGGGGCGTCACTACAACCTGAACATGACCTCGACGCCGCTGGAGAAGCTGGAGCAGTACGACTGCGTGCTGATCATGACGGACCACTCCGACTACGATTATCAGGACATCGTGGACCGGTCGCGGCTGGTGGTGGATTCGCGGAATGCGACCAAGGGAATGGCGTCGGAGAAAATTATTCGGTGTTAGGTAAAGCTAAGCCGACCAAAGAATAGCCGCGGGGTGCCGGTGCTTGTGCATTTTTTTCAGTTTTGCACAGTGCTTTGATGAATTCAGCATGATATAAAAATGAGATTGCCGATGCAGATTTTCGCATAGTTGCATGAATTTGCTTCCTGTGCGCAGAATTTTGCTATGCTTCCTGCATCTGAATCACTTCCACTGCCTTATTATGCAAATGCCGTCCCGGTTGTTCTTGCAGAGGGATCTTTCTTGTGCATTCGCTCCTGAAGTAGCTGTGCGTTTTTATTCTGCCGGTTCTGATGACTTAGGGGATCCGCTCGGTTGAGCGAATCTTTCTCAGGCAGGCATGAGTAGACCCCGATGTTTTTACCAAATCCTCCATATTTTGAAACTCCATCGATGATGGCCTCACGAAGAAGCTGTGCCGTGCCTCGGGGCAGCGCTCTGACAATGTACTGAAGTCCGCGGAGCGGAAAGCGGGCTTTCCACCTCGACCAGCGGTATGCCCAGGACGCTGCGGTAGACCAGACTAAATCGTTATTTCAACCGGCAAACGACTCCGGCGGTGCGGACGCTCCGCCCAGGGGACGGCCCACTCGCGGACTACGGCGGGCACGCAGGCCCCTTGTCGTTTTTGCGGCTCAAGTTCGGGTGGGAATCCCCCGAAGGTGTCAGAGAGGGCCCGTCGGTGTCAGAAGCGTCTGCGACTTTTTGAGACTGTGGTAACCCCCACTTTCTCCGATAGGTTGTAAGACGAGGTTGCAAAGGATTGCATATTTGCAGTGTTTGGCATTCCCGGCCTTGGTGGATCGGATGAACGGATTTAGAGGTGAAATTTTGGGAACACTAAGGACGATCGCCGCCGGCGTTGGCATTTCATTTTTGACTCTTTGCGTAGGCTGTGGCGTTGTCGCAGTCCCGATCGCTTCGCCAAGCATCAGCCAGGTACTTCCTCAGACGGTCGCGGCAGGCAGCAAGGGCCTGACGATGAAGGTGGTGGGCGCGAATTTTTCGAAGCAGGCGGTGATCCTCTGGAATGGCAAATCGCTGCCGACGTCCGTGGTGGATTCGGACACTTTGACGACGACGGTGCAAAGCAGCAGCATCGCCTCTCCCGCGGTTGTGCGGTTGAAGGTGCAGAACACGCAGACGGGCGCGGAGTCGAACACCGCAAATTTGATGGTGACTTCGAACGGGAGCAATAGTCCATCCGAGCCGGCGACGCCGACACTGGCGATCTCGACGTCATCGTTGCCGGTGGGCACGGCGGGCGCGTCGTATAGCGCGGGCCTGATGGCGACTGGAGGCACTCCAGCCTACACGTGGAGTGTAACTTCAGGTCAGCTACCCGAAGGCATGTCGCTGGCTGCTTCAAGCGGCATCATCTCGGGCACTCCCAGGGTAAGCGGGACATTTTCGTTTGGCGTTACAGTGAGCGACGCAGACTCGCCGGCACAGGTTGCTTCGGAGACGGTTTCGATCGCGGTGGGGGCTGCGTCGCCAGCCATTGCCGGGTTGACGATTACAACTTCGTCGTTACCTTCGGGAAGCGATGGCACCGCTTACTCGACGGCGCTGCAGGCAAGCGGAGGCACGCCGGCGTATACATGGTCGATCTCTGCGGGAAGCCTGCCGGCGGGTCTCACGCTGGCGGCGATGACGGGGGTGATCTCCGGCACGCCGACAGCGAGCGGGACGTCGAATTTCACCGCTGTGGTGAACGACAACAGCAATCCATCCCAGACGAAGTCTGTTGCCACTTCCATTACGGTGGGAGCGGCGGTGCAGCCAACCGGGCCGGGGACGACGTGGTATATCCGGCCGGACGGAGGGACGCGCTACTCCGCAAACATGCCGACGGGACAGTGCGACGGCAAGGCGGACGCGGCTTATCCCGGCACGGGAACGAACCAGCATTGCGCGTTCAACGACTATCGCTTTCTCTGGGACGATCAGAGTTATGGGAACCGCGCATGGGTAATCGCCGGCGGGGACACGGTCATCCTTCGCGGCGGGCCGTGGCGGGTGGGGTGGAACCAGGGGTCGAGTCCCAACGATGTGTGGTGCAACGGGGGAAATGGGAATTTTGCCTGTACCAACCCAACGATTCCCGCCGGGACGCCTGCCCAGCATACGCGCATTCTTGGAGAGAACTATGCCAGTTGCAGTAACGGCAACGTGACGGACAGGTCAAAACTGACACAGATATTTGGAGGTTACGGGGTTTACGTGGCGCTCAACCTGGACGGAGCACAATATGTCGATGTGGAATGCCTGAACATCACACGGCACTCGCAATGCATTGTGCATGGAGTGCCGGTGTATCCGAGCGGTTGCAGCCACAACTTTCCGATCGATGATTTTGATTCGGAAGGCATCGTGACGGACGTGAATACGCATGACGTTCTGATGCAGGACTTGTGGGTGCATGGGCACACGGACCGCGGCATCAAGGGAGCGATTGGCGGCATCGTTACTTGTCTGCGATGCGATATTGCTTATAACGGCATGGCGGGGTGGGATTTCGACGATGGCTCGGGGTCGCACAACGGGTTTGGCACGGCAAGCGTAAATGGGGCATGGAACTTCAAGTACTCGAAGATCGAGTGGAGTGGATGCAACCAGGAATATCCCATGAAGGACGCGATTCCGGTCATCTCCTGTTATGGCCAGAGCAATGGCGGGTACGGCGATGGGGTGGGGACACCTCCGGGCATGTGCCTGACGGTGAACATCGACCATTCGGCGTTCGACTACAACACGCAGGACGGGCTCGATCTGGGGCATATCGACTCAGGGACATGCACGGCGACGATCACGAATTCGGTTGCGATCGGCAACAGCGGCCAAACCTTCAAGTGGGGGCCGAATGAGAGCACGGCCGTGTTTGAGAACAATCTGGCGATGGCCAACTGCCTGAGGCTGTCTGAACCAATGCCGGGAGCGCCGGTTACCTACAATGCCAATCTCGGCGACTTTTGCCGCGCGGGAGATGCCATGTCGTTCAACTTCAGGCAGGGGGGGACGGCGCTTCTGGCAAACAATACGATTGTGACGTATCAACCCACGACCTTCGATACGCAGTGCTGGGACGCGGCCGGCGCGGGCGGGTCGAATACAGGCTGCGGCAACAGCATGCTTACGCTCAAGGACAATATCGTTCTTGCGTACGACAACCCGATGACGTATCCATACGGCGGGCAGGTGGGAGGGCCGGGACTGTTTTACTTCCGCGACTCGATTGGGAACGTTGTGCGCAGCAACAATATCTTTTTTGGTGTTGGGCATGGGGCCTGCTCCAACTTGTCCACGGCAGAGCATTGCGAAGACCCGCTGCTGGTCAATGAGCCGGCGTGGACAACGGATTCGGCACTGGACAACTTCAATTTCGATATCACTACAGGAAGCCCTGCGAAAGGATCTGGCGTGCCGATTCCCGGCCTGATAGTGGATTACACTGGTCAGGCTCGTGGTAATCCTCCCAGCATCGGAGCTTATGAATAGTGAAATCGTTTCGCGGGATGTTATGGTTGCTGTTGCTGACGCTGGTCTCGCTTCCGCTATTGGGTGAGACTTGGTACGTCCGCCCTGACGGGGGGACGCGTTATTCGGCGAACAATCATAAAGGGCAGTGCGATGGGAAGGCGGACGCGGCGTATCTCGGCAAGGGCACGAACCAGCACTGCGCGTTCAAGGACTATCGCTCTTTGTGGGACGACCAGGCCGGATCGTGGAACAAATGGGTGATCGCCGGTGGTGATACGGTCATCATTCGAGGCGGTCCGTGGCGGGTTGGCTGGGACCAGGGGAAAAGTTCCAACGACGTGTGGTGTTACGGCGGGAATGGCAATGGCGGGTGTTACAACCCTACGATCCCGGCGGGCACACCGGGCCAGCACACGCGCATTTTAGGAGAGAACTACGCCAATTGCAGCAGCGGCGGCGTGACCGACCGGTCAAAGCTGACGCAGATCTTCGGAGGATATGGGGTCTACGTGGCGCTCAATCTGAGCGGAGCGCAGTATGTCGATGTGGAGTGCCTGGAGATTACGAGCCACGCGAAATGCATTGCGCATGGAGACCCGGTTTTGCCGAGGGCTTGCAGCAGAGACATTCCGCTGGACGATTTCGACTCGACCGGGATTGGGACGGATGTGCATACCCATGATGTTCTGCTGCAGGACCTGTGGGTCCACGGCCATACGGACCGCGGAGTCAAGGGTCCGATAGGAGGCGTAGTCACGGCGGAGCGGGTCGATATTGCCTACAACGGAATGGCGGGTTGGGACTTCGATGATGGAAATTCGACGCCGAGTGTGAATGGGGTGTGGAATTTTAAGGACTCGACGATTGAGTGGAGCGGATGCAACCAGATTTACCCTGGCACGGGCGCGGACACGTGCTATGGCCAGAGCAATGGCGGATATGGGGATGGAGTCGGCACCCCGCCGGGAATGTGCCTGACGGCGAATGTGGACCACTCCACCTTCCGCTACAACACGCAGGATGGGCTGGACCTCGGCCACATTGACAAGGGATCTTGCTCGCTGAAGATCACTAACTCGGCCGCCTACGGCAATAGTGGAGGGGCCTTCAAATGGGGTCCAAATGAGAACCCGGCTGTGGTGGAGAACAATACGGTTATTGCCAACTGCATGAGGATGTCGGCCCCCATTGCGGGAGCGGCTGCCGCGTATAACGCACATCTGGGCGACTTCTGCCGGGCAGGCGACGCGCTCTCGTTCAACTTCAGGCAGGGCGGCTCCGCGACCCTGGTGAACAATACGATTGTGACGTATGAGCCAGCGACGATGGATACGCAGTGCTGGGACGCGCCGGGAGCAGGAGGGTCGGACACTGGATGCACCAATAGCACGTTCGTGTTTCGGAACAATATCGTCCTTGGCTACGACAATCCCGGGACTTATAACCTGGGTGGGAAGCCCGGCGGGCCGATGTTAATCTACTACCGCGACCTGATTGGACATGTCGTGCGCAGCAACAACCTGTACTACCGCGTACGGGACGTGCGCTGTCCGACCGGGCATCCGGGCGAGCGGTGCGCCGATCCGAAGTTTATTGCGCAGCCGCAGTTTTCAAAAGAGCAGGATCTCGATGGATTCAATTTCCATCTGTCGGGGTCGAGCCCCGCACGCGGAGCCGGTATGCCTCTTCCGGAGATACAGCTCGATTTCAACGGCAAGCAGAGGCCATCGGCCGGCAAGTATGACATTGGAGCGTTCCAAGATTAGGCACGGTTACGCGGGAGTCAGCGGCCTAGTCCAGCGCAGCGCAGGAGCAGGGACCCGGCGGTCCGGGCGTTGCGTGTATCCAGTGGATAGAGCGCCAGCGACCGCAGCGAACTGGCCAGTGCCGCCCAGGGACGGTGCCGCGCGCCCAGGGCTTCGGCCTGCTGTTTATAGATTCGGGCCAGTGCGATCCGGCGGGCGAGCCTTCCGCAGCCGGGGGAGCCGTAATGCTTCTCGACGAACTGCAATTGCGCCTTCAGCATTCGGCCGGGGTCGGTTGACATGGAATTGGGAGATGTCCTGTAGTAGGCGATCACCGTCGGCGCAAGCGCGACTTCATAACGCAGGGCGATGCGGAGCCAGAGGTCGCGGTCCTCGGTTGCACGGAGGGTTTCGTCGAATGGGCCGACTTCATCGACGCATTTTCTGCGGAAGGTGATGGTGGGGCAGCACATGTCTACGGTACGCATGTAGATGTAGGGGGCGATGCGTCCCTCGGAGTGCTTGTGCCTGGTTGCAAAGGTGTCGATGACCGCTCCTTGCATGTCGATGCGGGAGACGAAGCCGTGGGCGAGCCCTACCTGTGGACGGTCTTCAAAGCATTTGAGGGACTCGGAGAGGCGGCAGGGCAACCAGATGTCGTCGGCGTCGAGGAGGGCGAGGAATTCGGCGGAAGAGTTGCGAATGGCGGTGTTGCGCGCGGCAGGCAGCCCCGCATTCGGCTGTTGGATGTACTTTAGCTTCGGGCCGAGCCGGTCGATGAAGGGAGCGACGACGTCGGCGGTGTTGTCGGTGCTGCCGTCGTCGATGAGGAGAATTCTCCAATCGTCGAAGGTCTGCGCGATGACACTTTCGATGGCCGCGGGCAGAAATGCGGCTGCGTTGTAGGCGGGGATGATGATGTCAACTTTCGGCATTCCGCAAGTTCCTGAGGGCTTCCGATTCCGGTAGGGTCTTATGCGGCGGCAAACCGCGAGTAGACTGTTTGAGACGCCAAACACGAGCGTGTAGACACAGCATAGATGATGAAAGGTAACAGATATGTTCTTTCGCGCCAGGCGCGCCCTGGGACGGGCACGGTTCAATTTTAACTGCCGCTCTCTGCTTCGTACAGCACCGATTTTTCCGAACGATGAGCATCTGACGCTGGTCTCGATGATCTGCCACGGCGAGGTTGTGATGTATCTGCTGGCGGCGAAATCCTTTTGCCGGCAGCTTGGGCGCACTCCAAATGTGGTCCTGCTTGACGATGGGTCGCTCACGAAATCGGACTATGCGACACTGCGCGCCCACCTGCCGAAGGTGCGGATCGTTCATATCTCGGAGGTCGTGCCGGACCGTTGTCCGAAAGGAAGTTGCTGGGAGAGGCTTCTTCTCATCAGCGACCTGGTGAAGGATTCCTATGTGGTGCAGCTTGATTCGGACACGCTTACGCTGAATGAAATCGATGAGGTGAGAGCGTGTATCGACGCGAACCGGAGCTTCACGCTGATGGGGGACAGGTCCTTTCCGGAGATTGAATCGATGACGAGCGCGTGTGCCCGGTCGAAAGAGATTGCGAACTTGATGGTGCAGGCGGTGTGCGAGCGCTCGTTCGATCAGCTTACGGAGGCGGCTTCTCTGAAGTATGTGCGGGGCAATGCCGGATTCACGGGGTTTGCCAGAGGATCCATCGACCGGGAAAAGATTGGATGGTTTTCGGACCTCATGCGTCGGATCGCGAAAGAGAAGTGGGATGAGTGGGGCAGCGAGCAGGTGACGTCGAACCTTCTGATTGCGAATTCGGAGGGAGCGCTTCCTCTGGCGTTTCCCAAGTATCTTTCGTATTGGGCGCATCCGGATGTTCCGTACGAGGATGCGTCTTTCATCCACTTCATTGGGCCTCATCGGTTTTCAAACGGGTTTTATTTGAAGAGCGCGAAGAAGGTGATTACCGCTCTGACGGACGATCAGAGGCTGTGATTTTTCCGTTTTCCAGAAGGGTTGTTGGCACTGCCAGAAAAATACCGGGATTCTTCGCTACACTCAGAATGACAATTTGACCTCTGGGCAATTGGGCGTTTTCAACGATGCGGCAAGGCCTGTTTTGAGGAGAGCAGGCTTTGGTAGGTGGCGGTGATGCGGCGCATCATGGCTTCGGCGGTAAAGTTCTCCGATGCCAGATGCCTGCCTGCCTCGCCCATGGCCTTTGCCTGGGAAGGGTCAGTCAGGAGACGGGCGATGGCGGCGGCGAGCGCGGCAGGGTCGTCCGGGGGCACGAGAGAGCCGGTGAGGCCTTCCTGAACGGCTTCGGCGTTGCCGCCGACATCGGTTGCGACCACGGGCAGAGATGCAGCCATAGCTTCGACAATGGCATTGGAAAAGCCTTCACTGCGCGAAGGGAGGACGAAGATGTCGGCCGAGGCCAGGTGCTCATGCAGATTGGCGATGCCGCCGGTGAAGCGGAACCGGCCGGTGAGATTGAGATCGCGGACGAGGGCTTCGAGTTCGGCGAAGTAGGCAGGGTCGAGCACATCGCCGGCGATGCTGAAAGAGGCTTCGGGGAACTGCGGCGCAAGGGAGGCGGCGGCCTTGATGAAGACGTCGTGGCCTTTTACGCGGCGGATGTTGCCGACGGTGGTGATGAGGACCTGGTTCGGCGATTTTGGGGCGTGGGTCGCATTCCAATCGGCGAGGTCGAGGCCGTTATAGACGGTCTGGACGCGCGAGGGATTGATTTTGTCCACTTCGATGCAATGGCGGCGGACCTGCTCGGAGACGGCGAAGACTGCGTCGGGAACATTTGCCATGAGCCGGTAGGCGAGGCGGTGCTTGCTTGCCCTGAGGATGCCCATGTCTCGGCGGCTCCAGATCAGTTTGGCATCTGACATGGTTTTGGTGACGAAGCCGGCCCAGATGTCGGAGCTCTCGAAGAAGGTCTGGACGATCTGGACGCTTTGCTGGCTGAGGAAGCGTCTGAGGTCGAGTGCGGCGCGAACGGCTGTGATGTCGTAGGTGCGCCTTAAGGGCAGGAGATAGATGGGGCATGGGACCGGCTGGGGAATGGCGCTTTCGGGATGGACGGAAAAGGTCAGAATGGAGGCGCGATAGCCGTATTGCGGAAGAAGGGAAGCGAGTTTGAGGACGATGCGCTCGCCGCCGCCGAGTGTTTTGGGAAACTGGTCGAGCACAAGCAGGACGTGGGGCAGGGCGCCGTATTCTGTCGCGATATTCGCTACGTCCAACGGCAAAGCTGTGATCATGGTCATTTGCTGTCTTTCGAGCGGTCCTGCTGTGGGCGAAGCTCAGGAGCGTGGCGCAAATTTTTGGCGGTATGCGGCATAGGGAGATGCGGCGGCGGTGGCCTCATCCAGAGCGGCAAGCTGCGAGGCCGATTCGGATTCGGTGAGCTGAAGAGCGCGTGTCGCCGCGGCGATGACGACCCAAAGGAGGCCGGTAATCTCCAGATAGGTCCAGCGGTCGCCGAAGAAGTTGGCAACCAGGCTGGCGCACATGGCGAGCAGAAGGCCAAGCCCGAGTCCGCGATAGAGGGGGTCGGTGGCGCGCCTGAAGAGGCGGAAGGACAGGGCAATGATCTGCTCGAGAAGGAAGAGGGCCATGATGAGGCCGACAATGCCGGTTTCCACCAGGACTTTGACGTACCAGTTGTGGGTATCTTTCAGATTATCGACGTGCTCGCCTAACTGGAAGGTGGCGAAGCCGTTTCCGACGATTGGGCTGCGGAGGATTGCCTTTTCAGCATTTTCCCAAAGATTGACGCGCTCCTGGGCAGAAGCCTCAAGCTGGCCGTTGGAGTTCTCCGTCATGGAGACACGTTGGTGGACCGCCGTGGGAACGATTGCCTGCCAGGTCAGCAGGAAGACACCGAGCGGCAGGAGCATCTTACGGTCTTTCACCAGGCCGAGAACAAGGATGCTGCAGAGCACCGCGAGATAGGAAGCGCGCGAGAAGGTGTACATGGTTGCCAGCAGCGTGATGGCTACCAGACCGTAGCAGAGCAGCTTGAGTTTCTTTCTTTTGAGAAATTGCGCAATGCCCCAGAAGAACATGCCGAATTGCGCCAGAAATGCAGCGGTCTGATTTGATCCGAAGCCGAGCGGACCGCCTCCGCGCTTGTCTTCGTCGAAGGTGGTCCATGTCCTTGAGAGGCTTTCCCCGAGGGAGCTTCGGTCGATGAACAGAAGAGAGATGGCGGTGATGAGGATGACGGTCCGTACAGCTTTCCTGTCCTCGATGACGAGGCCCGCCGCCGCGAATATCAATGGAATGAGCATGTAGTCTTTCCATGTGACGAAGTTTACGTCGTTGAGCCAGAGCGGGGCCGGGGCGTTTCCAAGCGCAGTGCCGAGCCACATGGAGAAATAGAGATAGACGCCGATCACGAACCAGAGGAGGTAGAGCTTCGACTTAGGAAGGCGTTTTCCATGGATGAGAGCGCCGATGAGGACGGCTAAGACCAGGATGGTGAGCACGCTGTTGCCCAGCGGATAGCCGAGGAAGTGGTCGCGCATCGTCCGATACGGGAGGAAGGGAATCATGTAGTAAAGGCCGAGGAGGGGGCGTCCTCCCAGCGAGACAAGGCACATGACCCAGAATCCCAGGTAAGCGATTATCGGAATAAAGTGCCCAAGACCTGTTCCCAAGGTTCGCTCCGTGTCTGCATGGATCGGCCGTCGCAGACTGACGTAATCAGATTACTAAATCCACACCTTGTTTCGCCCGGCGACGAAGTTATAGAACGCGAGTGCGGCAGCTACGTTGAGAATGACGAACGTGCTGGCGATGGCGACCGGCTTGAACTTTTGCGTGGGTGAGATGAAGGTCCCGAGCACGGCAAGTAGATAAAAGAGGACTTGCAGCCAGAAGATTGTCCGGTACGCGGGACCGCCAGCCAGCGCGGAAGCGACGAGCATGAGGACAAGAAGTAAGGGCACGAGAAGCCGCAGCAGTTTGTGGCTGATAAAGCGAAAGAGGAGCGGGTTTGCCGGAGAAAGAAGCCAGGGCGAGAGGCGCAGTAGCTGATAGTTTCCGGTAAGGGTGCGGACCTTGCGCGAGAATTCTTTCCCTTTTTCGCTGAAGAGCCGGTCACGGGCGATGGCGGAGGGCTGGAAGATGATGCGCCGGCCGAGACGGGCGATGTTCATTGGGATGAAGAGGTCGTCAAGGATTGTGCCGGTGGGGATCTGCGTATAGAGTTCGCGGCGGATGGCGTAGATGGCTCCGGTGACGCCGACGACGGAGCCGGAGGCGGATTCGAGCTTGCGGACGATCTTTTCAATCTTCCAGTAGATGCCGAGCGCGTCGGAGGATGGGGCGCCGGCGGCAGTCTCCAGGAGGAGTTCTCCGCTTGCGGCGCCGATGGATGGGTCGGCAAAGCAGGCTGTCAATTCGGAGACGGCATTGGGATCGACCGACTGACGCGCATCGAGAAAGACCAGGATATCGCCGGTGGCCTGTTTGACAGCTTCGTTCAGGGCATGGGCCTTTCCGTTCGACTCGGTGAGGATGACAGGGACAATGTGCGGGGCCTGCTCGCGCAGGATGTCGGGGGTGCGGTCGGTTGAGCCGTCGGAAGCGATGACGACCTGGATGCGGTCTTGCGGGTAGCTCAGGAGGCGAAGGTTTTCCAGTTTGGCGGGAAGGTTGGCTTCCTCGTTGCGCGCGGCGATGACGATGGAGACGAATGGCTGGCTGTGTTGTTGAGCGCGCAGAGGCAACTTCCGCAGGCGCACGACAATCCAAAGCCAGAGTGCATAGCCGAAATAAGCGTATGCCACGAGCGCGAGAGAGAGCCAGAAGAGCCACGTCATAGCGCGCTCCGGGTAGAAGCCGCGTTGGCGGAGGAGAGCGGCGGGCGGCCATGCACAATAGTGTGAAGGATTGCTTTCAGGGTCACACGCTCCTACGGAAATGTGGGGCCGGGCAGGGCTGCATGATGTCAGCCGGGGGCGCGCTGCTCTCTCGATGATACGTCATGCGTTGGCGCGCAAGGCATGGCTCTGTGCTACCAAAGTGGTAGCCATGGCGCTGTAGCGGGGTATGCGTTGCGGGATTGGGCGAGGACGCTGCTACCATCACTTCAGGCCATTGGAATGTGAGACTTTGGACTGTGGAATATCGGCCGGACGAACGCTTTTGCCGGCCTGAAATTTCGTATTGAGGAGCTTCAGATTGCAGTCGCGTGTGTGGCAAATTGCCCGGAGCGTTATCTCGAACTGGTTTGCTACGGCAGCCACTCTGGCAGTGGGCTTTTTTTTAGCGCCCTTTGTGGTCCACCATCTGGGCAATGTCGAGTATGGCGTCTGGGTGCTGGCGATCTCGTCGGTCAACTACTTGGCGCTGCTCGATCTTGGGATGCGCAGCTCCGTGCTGCGGTTCGTATCCAAGGGGCACACTCAAAACGACCATGAGAGCGCGTCCGAATTTCTTTCGGCGGCTTTGTGGGTGCGATTGCAGATCAGCGCGCTGGTGCTGATTCTGAGCGGTGGGCTGGCGGCGGTATTCCCAATCATATTCAAGGTGCCGCCAGCGCTTACACGCGATGCGCGGGAAGCGATTCTGGTTATCGGTGTGACGACGGCGGTGACGATGTCGCTCGGTGTTCTGGGCGGAGTGCTGTCGGCGCTGAACCGTTACGACCTGCAAAGTTACGCAACTGTTATCCAACTGGTTATCCGAGTGGTGGGAGTTGTATCGGTGCTGCTGGCAGGGCACGGCATCGTTGCAATTGCCTTCTGCGAATTGCTTGCCGCAGTGGTCGGCAACATATTGCTGGTCTGGTTTGCCAGGAAGGTCTACCCGGAGATACAGATCCGGCTCAAGAAACCGAACTGGGATGTGCTGCGGCAGATATGGTCGTACAGCATCTATGTCTTCACGATCACGATTGCCATCCAATTGATCTATCAGACGGACAACCTGGTTGTTGGCGCGTTCGTTTCGGCTGCGGCGGTTACGTTCTATTCGATTGGCAATTCGTTGTGTCGCTATACGGACCAGATCGTCGGTTCGATGACGATGACTTTCGTTCCCGCGGCGAGCACCTATGAAGCGGCAGGGGACACGGCGAGTCTGCGGTCGCTTTACGTGAATGGCACGAGGGCGACTATTGCGCTGTCACTACCCATATTGCTGACACTGATTGTCCGCGGGCATACCTTTATCCGATTGTGGATGGGCGCTGAATATGCCAGGACATCGGGAACCGTGCTGATGATTCTGGCTTTCGGCCTGATGTTTTCTTTGCAGAACAACCCGGCGGGCGCAATAGCGTACGGCGTGGAAAAACATAAAACGCTGGCGAAGTGGGCGCTTGCCGAAGCGATTTCGAACCTGACGCTGAGTATCGTGATGGCCCACTATTTCGGACTGTATGGCGTGGCGATCGGGACGCTGATTCCGAGTCTTGTTGTGCATCTGATTCTGTGGCCGCGCTATATTCCGAAGCTTGTGGATGTGACGACAGGCGAGATTTTCTGGAAGGTCTGGGCCCCTATTTTTCTCGGAGCAGTGCCGTTCGCGCTTGCGTCTTATGCGGTCGATCTACTGCTGCCCGCGCGCAATGTTGCGATATTCTTTTTACAGACTGCCGCACTGCTGCCGATCTTCCTTGCCTGCATGGGGCTTATGTTTCGCGACAACGTGAGACGCCAGATTTTGCCGAAGGTCAGGTCTTTTTTTTACGCAAGCGCAAAGTAGGCGCATGGACATCGTTCCTTACATGCGGTGACGGGTACTTCATTACATGGACCATAGTGGAGAACGCGTGGAAGATTCCGGCAACGGCAGCGCTACCCGGAGGCTGACGGTCGCGCACGTCATGCCATGGAGCGGCATGGGCGGAGTGGAGATCGCCACGCTTCGCATGGTAGAGGCCACGCGCGAGCAGTTTCGCAATGTAGCGTTTTGCCTGGGCGACGCGGATGCGCTGAGAGATTCATTTGAGAAGATGGGGATCGAAACGGTAACGTATGTGCCGCCGGAGCCGAGCCTGCGACATGGGGCGAGGTTTTACCGGGAGTCACAGGCGGTAGCTCGTCTGCTGCGACAGGCCGGCGCGGACATTGTTCACTTTGCCGATCTGAAGGCGGCCTACCATAATAGTCTGGCGGCACATCTTGCGGGTTCTCGAACCGTGTGCCATCTGCGGAGCAGTAATTCGCATCTTAGTATGCGTGACAAACTTTGTCTTTTGCCTGTTCAGAGCTTCATCTTTGTATCGAAGGAAGCGAGGCGGAATTTCGCGGTGGATCTGCCCGCCAGGAAGGCGCGCGTTATTTATGACGCAGTGGAAGTCCCTGCGGAGGGAAACCTGGATTGCGATGCCGTGAGAAAGGAGTTTGGAGTTCCAGAAGGGTGCGCGTTGGTTGGAATGGTTGCGCGCGTCGCCCCCGTGAAGGACTACTATACTTTGGCTTCGGCTGCCGTGGAGGTGCTCGACAAGCATCCGGAGACGCGGTTCCTTGTGGTAGGCGATAACGCGTTGGTCGATCTTAACCGGAAACACTACGGCGAGGTCGCGGAGCGGATCAAGGAACTGGGGATCGCGGACAGGTTCATCTTTACCGGCCACCGGACTGATGTATCGCGGCTGATTGCAGCGATGGATATTTGCGTGCTTTGTACTCACCGTGAGGGCTTTCCACTCTCGATACTGGAGTTTATGGCGTTGCGGAAGCCGGTCGTGGCCACGGCGGTTGGAGGTATTCCAGAGATGATTGAGCCCGGAATTACAGGCTATCTTCATGAGCACGGCAACAGCAAAGAACTGGCCGCGGCAATTCTATCGTTGATTCAAGACCCTGAGATGGCGAACCGTCTCGGCATGGCAGGACAGGAACATGTCTGGCAGCATTATTCGCGCCGGACCTTCGTGGATGAGATATCGAATGCTTACCTGAATGTCATGGGAGAAGGGTGAGCTTGCATGATGCCACTCGCTCCAATCAGGACAACGGATAAGGAGACTGCTGTCGGCGCGCAGCGGGAGTCAACTCCGGTCGTCAGTGTGGCGATTACCACATTCAATTCGGCTGCGTGTTTACCGAGGGCCCTGGACAGCGTTCTTGCTCAGCGGACGAATTTTCCAATTGAGATCGTTGTCAGCGACGACTGCTCCGAGGACGATACCGTCAGAGTCGCGCATTCCTACCGGGAGCGGCATCCGGATGCGATCAGGGTGTTGGAGCGAAGTAAAAACGTTGGGATGCAGCGCAATTATTACGAATTGTTCGAGCATTGCCGGGGCAAGTTCATCGCATGGCTGGACGCGGACGACTATTGGACGGATGCGGAGAAGCTTGCGGTCCAGGTGTCGGTGCTTGAGGCGGATGCATCCATTAACGTGTGCGGGCATTTGGTTCGATGGGTCACTGACGAAGGGGCTGTGAAGCGAGACAGATACCCGTCGACACCCGCCGGACGGTATGGACTCCCGGAGATACTTCGCAGCGATTTTCTTCCGTCCCCTTCCGTGATGTTTCGGAATGGCATTCAACGGAGCTTGCCCGCGTGGTATTTCGATCTTGCTCCGACAACCGACTGGCCGATATGGGTCATAGCAGCCCTATCGGGCGACATTGTTTTGTTGGACCGCGTCATGGCGGACTATGTATTGATGCCTGGCAGCTCTCTTATGAGTAAAGGAGATATGTATTGGTACAGGGTGGATACGAGGTTCTACAAGCACATCGTGAGCGCCCTGCCCGCGAGATGGCGCAGGGTCGCCCGCGCAGAGAAGGGCAAGAGGTATGAAGCGATGGCGTATGCACTCAGGAAACAGGGAGACTATGCCGGCTCACGCAGGGCGGCCTTCCATGCATTTTGGTCGCCTGCGGTGATGGACAACTTTCGCAGCAAGACAAAGACGTTGCTTGCTGCTCTGGTACGCGAAGTGGAGTGGAAACTGGGCCGAGTGTTTAGACGATCGTGATCGGTACCTTCCTTACCGAGGAGATTGTTCAGCGGGAAGGACTATCGATGATGTTATGGATGTAACCTTCGGAGCCGGAGGCCGAGACGACTTTGCCCGGATTGCCCAGAACGACCGCCATGCTGGGCACGTCGAAGTTGACATACGCGCCGGGGGCGATAAGGGCGTCGTGTCCGATGGTTACTTTTCCAACAATGATGGCATTTGCGCCAACCCAGACACGGTCTTCGAGCGTAGGCGCACCTGTGCGCGGACCTCTGCTGGCTGCGCCTATGGTGACGCCTTGATTGATGTTGACGTTGGAACCGAGAACCGCGTGGGGGCTAATGACGACGCCGCCGAAATGGCCAAGGTACAACCCTGGACCAATATCGGTCGAAGGTGAGATGTCGAAGCCATATTTGAACCGGTAATGATGAAACATGGTCCGGTTGTAAAGATAAGGAAAGATGCCTAAGGATTTTTTTCGGCTGCTGTAGAAGCCGACTTTGCGAAGGTAGTAGGTGAAGCGGAAGCCGGGTTCATGAAGATAGGCTGACAGAAGGGCGCGACGGTCCGCTTTTCCTCTGTAGCGGTACAGGTCGGCGCGCAAGGTTTGCCAGAGGGTAGATGCCAATCCAACTCCTTTCTGGTGCATGTAGTTCCGGCTATGGTAAGGCTAGTGTTAAGATACGCTTGGCGTACCGTGTGCGCGAGGCATGGATATTGCAGGTCAAATTGACAACGAACGAGCAGATACAGCGTCCTTTACAGACGCTTCATCTTCTTTATCATGAATTGTGTCCGGACAGACGCCAGTATTTGTACGCGTTGGAGGCCAGGGAGTTTGGAAGGCAGCTTGACCTCTTTGTCCGGTTGCGAAGGTCGGAGAGTCCAGTGTTGTGGCCCGAGCTAACTTTTGACGACGGGCACATTTCAAATTTTGAGTATGCCGCGCCTGCCTTGCAGTCGCAAGGACTGACGGGAAGGTTCTTTATCACGGTGGGGTGGACGGGGAAGCGACCCGGATATATGGGATGGTCTGAAGTGCGCTCGTTGCATGAGGCGGGACATTCGATAGGCGCGCATGGGCTGACGCATACTCTTCTTACTCATTGCAGCGATAAAGACCTCAGGACGGAGTTGGATGGCGCGCGACTTGAACTGGAGGACAGACTTGGAGCCTCGATCACCACGATGTCTCTGCCTGGCGGACGGTATAACCGGCGCGTTCTGGCTGCGTGCGAGAGTGCGGGATATACCGAGGTCTATACGTCGATACCAAGGGCGGAAACGATGCCGCAGGGGCATTTGATTGGCCGGTTGAACATTCGCGCGGACATGTCGCTGGAGTGGATTGTGGGTCTCTTTGAGCCGGGCAGCAGGGTCCTGTCTGGCATGGAACGGCAGTATCGAATGAAGGCGGCGGCGAAGGCGTTGCTGGGCGATGCGCTCTATGAGAAACTGTGGGCGCGTCTGAACCGGAAAGAGCTGGACGCGGAATGAAGGTCCTCCACATAATCAGCAGCGGTGGAATGTATGGCGCCGAGGCGGTGATTCTGAACATGTCTCGCGCCTTGAACGAGGGGCCGCATTCGAGCGTGCTGGGAGTGTTCGCCAACTCTTCGAATCCGAACTTGCAGCTTCATGCAAGGGCCGTTGCGGAAGGTTTCGAGGCGAATGTGATTCCGTGCAGGGGGCAGATCGATCGCTCCGTGATTGCGAGCATTCGGGCGCTGGCTGTCCGGACGGAGGCCGACGTTGTTCATGCGCATGGCTACAAGGCCGATATTTATGCGTATCCTGCTTTGCGGGGACGTGTTCCGTTGGTTTCGACATGCCACACCTGGTATGACAACGATCTTGCGGTGCGCGTTTACGGCATGGCCGACCGCTTTGTGCTGCGGAAGTATGCGAGGGTTGTGGCTGTTTCGGATGAGGTGCGGCAGAGACTGTTGAAGGCGGGAGTCCGCGAGGAGAGGATTCGCCTGATTCGGAACGGGATCGATTTGCGGCCCTTCCGCGACGCAGTCCCTTCGTTGCGCGGCGATTTGGCGCCGGGGCAATTTATGGTTGGTCTGGTTGGGCGTCTGTCTCAGGAGAAGGGTGTCGATATTTTTCTGCGGGCGGTCCCGCGGGTTTTGAAGGAGATGCCAGGGGTGAGGTTTGTGGTGGTTGGCGATGGGCCGGACCGGGAAAAACTGGAGGCGTTGATCGACGAGTTGCAGATCGGGGGAAGCGTATCTTTGCTGGGGCAGCGGGACGATATGCCTTCGGTATACGCTTCGCTGGATGTGATGGTCTCGGCGTCGCGGCAGGAGGGCCTGCCGATTGCGATTCTGGAAGGAATGGCAAGCCGGCGGGCGCTGGTCGCGACCGCAGTTGGAGCTGTGCCGACTGTTGTGGACAATCGAACTGGCGTGCTGCTTTCTGCCGGTGATGAGGCAGCATTGGCTGCTGCGATTGTGGGGCTGCTGCGCGAGCCGGAGCGCCGAGAGCAGCTTGGGACGGCGGCGAGGCGGCTGATTGAAGACGAGTTTTCTGCTGAACGAATGACGGCGGAATATCTTAACGTGTACGAGGAGGCGGTGGCCGCTCAGGGGAAGGTGCGGTGAGCGTTCAGCGGGCTAAGGTTTTGCCCAGGGTTTTTATGATGGACCTCTGGGCGATTGTGCCTTATTACACGGCCTATCTCTCGAAGGCGCTGCTGGCCAAGGGGATCGATTTGCAGGTTGGTTCGATCTCCTATTATCTGGACCCGAATTGTTTTTCGAGCCGCGGGATCAAGGTGGACCCGGGACTGATGAACGTGGTGGGCCGGTTCCGGCTGCCTGCATTGCCGCGCAGAGTGATGAAGTTGGCCGAGGCGCTTGTCAATCTGGCCGCGCTGACGGTGCGATTCGCGTTTGCTCCTCCCGATGTGATTCATGTGCAGTATCTGCCGATGTTTCGGTGGCGGCTTCCACTGGACCGGTGGTTTCTGGGGTTCTGCAGCCGACGAGGCTCGAAGATCGTGCTGACGGTGCATGATCTGCTGCCCCATGATTCGGGCGAGGCTTATAAGCGGACGTTTCTTGAGCTATATCGGTTTGTCGATGGAATCATCTGCCACTCGGACCACGTGAAGGCGCGGCTTGCGACTGAGTTTGCCGTGGCGGAACAGAAAATCTGGGTCATTCCGCATGGACCGTTTTTTTACGATCTGCCGGTGTCCGGCTCAGAGCGCGCGCTTGAAAACTTCCAGTTGGAGGCGGGCAAGGTGATGGTGCTGTGGCAGGGAATCATCTTTCCCTACAAGGGCATCGATCTGTTGTTGCGGGCATGGCAGCAGGTGGAGGCGTCGGGTGACGGCGCGTGTCTGGTGATTGCGGGGACCGGCGCTTCGGAGTTTGTGGAGCAGATACGCGCGCAGGTGCAGGAGTTGGAACTGAAGCGGGTGAAGCTGCACTTCCGCTTCGTCTCGACCGAGGAACTGGTGGCGCTGTATCGGGCCGCCGATGTTGTGGTGTATCCCTATCGCGCGATTACGACCAGCGGCGCGCTGGCCACAGGTTTGGCGCTGGGAAAGGCCATCGTGGCGAGCGACCTTCCGGTCTTCCGTGAACTGCTGACGAACGGCGAGAACGCCATGCTGGTCGATCCGGAGAACATCGCCGAACTTGCGGGCGCACTGAAGGAACTGACTCAGAATGCTGGGTTGCGTGAGCGGTTTGCCGTGAAGGTGCGCGAGATGAACTTCGGTGACGGATACTGGCGCTCAATTGCAAAGAAGACCGCACAGGTTTATGAGGAGATCCTTCTCGCTCCCAGGTAGCTTTGTGTAGTACGGCCTCATCCGAGGAATTCCGGACGACGGCGTGCCTGTGAGACTCTTGTATCCATGCCATTCATGCCCGCAGCCTTCCGTGACACCGTCCTGCTCATGTTGGTGGGCTCGACATGCGCGTATGGTGCAGCGTCGTCGTCCAGCACACAATGGAGGGGAGGAAGCGGATCCTGGAGCAGCGCCGCGAAGTGGACCGATGGCGTCCCAACTGTCTTGAGCGAGGCGACCATCGGAGGTGTCAGCGAGGTTGCTGTCCCACGTGGCGATTTCTCAACCGCGGATCTGAGGATCGGCACTGAGGCGGGCGATCGCGTCAAAGTTGCTGTGAATGGAGCACGCCTCTTAGTCAGGCAAGACTCTCTGATCGTAGGCGAGTATAGCGGCGGTGTGGCCCAGTTTGTGTTGAATGACGGTAGCGTCGAGAGCGCAATGGATGTCTTTGTGGGAGGCGCGACGGCAAGCACAGGGCGAATGAACAGGAGCGCGCTCATCGTAAACGGAGGGGAGTTGATCGGTTTGACTCTTACTCTCGGAGAGGGTCTGGGTTCCGATTCAACTCTTGCGGTGAACGGATCGCGTGCCAGGGCCATCAGCGCTCTTGAGTTTGTGGACCTGCTCGCGCATTCGGACCCAGGCGGGAAGGCGGCGACAGCGACGCTGTCCTTTACGCTCGATGCGCATGGTGTGACGCCGATTTCAATCCAATCCCGGTGGCACGGTTTGCGCATCGATCATGACGCCGAGAGCCATTGTGTTTTGCATATCGATTTGAGCGCAGTTCCTCCGCGTGAAGATGTGACGCTGATTTCGAGTCGCGTGGCAACCCAAGGCGCATTCGATGAGATGCCGGAAGGGAGTGAGATAACTGCCCAGTATGACCACCATGTCTATCGATGGCAGTTGACTTATCAGGGAGGGACCAGCGGCCACGACCTGGTCCTGAAAAACCGCAGCGTCTATGAGCCGGGCGCGCCTTTGACGCACGTCCTTAGCCGCTCCAGCATTCCCACTCCGCAATGGTGGAATCATCCGGTCTACCCGCTCACTATCAAGCCTGGGCGCGTTGCATTTCCGGGCGCGGAAGGTTATGGCGCGTTCGCCGCAGGTGGGGCCGATGGGCGCAACATTTATGTCGACAACCTCAACGATTCCGGCAGCGGCAGTTTGAGGGCTGCCGTTGAAGCTGATGGACCGAGGACTGTCATCTTCAGAACTGCGGGAGCTATCGTTCTCGACTCGGATTTAGTCATTCGGAACCCATATCTGACTCTGGACGGGTCAAATGCTCCAGGAATCGGCATTGTGTTGAAGAGACATGGGATCGTGGTACGCACGCACGATGTGGTTCTGCGCCAGTTTCGCATACGCATTGGGGAGCAGGACGTTCATCAGGACGATCCAAGGATCCACTATGAGGCTGGAGACGGCGAATACGCGCTACAGTTCATCGATGGCGCGCACGACGATATTGCCGACCATCTTTCACTGAGCTGGTCGACGAACAAAATCCTGTCGACAACAAAATTGAGCGACAGAATTACCATCCAGTGGTGCATTCTGAGCGAAAGCCTGAATATCGACGGGCACGGGTATGCTTCGATCGCTGGAGGGAACCGTGTGACATGGCACCACAATCTGTTTGCACATAACTTCAGCCGCAATCCTCGTTTTCAGGGCGCGGTCGACGCAGATTTCAGAAACAACGTTGTCTATGACTGGGGCGAAAAGAGCACTTATGGCGAGTTTGACAGATTGAACTTTGTGGGAAATTATCTCAAGCCCGGGCCGTCGACCACGCAGAGACCCAGGCTCTTCCATGACGGCATGGAAGCCGTGGCCCCAGGCTCTTTGTTTCTCTCCGGCAATGTTCTTGAAGGCAACGAGAAGGCGACAGCGGACAACTGGAAGGCTACAGGCTTCTACTTCGAGCGAACGACGATCACGGCCTCCGCACCGTTTCCTGCGCCGGTGATTTCAAACGATACAGCGGCCATTGCATTGCAGAAGGTATTGGCACACGCTGGAGCTACGCTGCCCCGGCGTGATGCAGTTGATGGTCGAATCGTTCAGGAAGTGATGGAACGCGCCGGTCATATTGTGAAATCTGTCGACGATGTAAGCCCGTCAAAGCCCTTAGCTCAGTGAACTGAGGGCCTTCTCTGCGTCCTTTGCGGTTTGGGTGTTGGGGGCGAGAGATTCGGCTTTTTTGAGCTCGGTTGCAGCATCGCCCTTCCGGGACAGCTTTGCATAGGTCATGCCGAGGTGGTAGTGGATCGTGGCGTTGTTGGGGCTGCCTTTGACCGCATCTTCGAGCAGGCCGCGAGCGGACTCGTAATTTCCTTTCTGGTAGTAGATCCATGCGAGCGTGTCGGCGGTGTCGGGCGAGTCTGGCAATGCGCGTCGGGCGGTCTGGGCCAGGGTAAGGGCAACATCGAGGTTCTGCCCGGCTTCGACCATGAGGTTGGCGAGATTGTTTGACGCGATGGCCTGGTCGGGCTGAATGGCGAGGGCCGCCTTGTAGGATGCCATAGCGCCGTCACGGTCGCCCTGGGCCTCCTGAAGAGAGCCGAGCACAGTGAAGCCGTTGGCATCGCCGGAGTGGTCCTTGGTCCACTGCTTCCATTTTTCGATGGCCTTTGGCGCCTGTCCCAGGGCAATCTGAGCGCGGCTGTAGGCCATGGCCGCGGACGGGTCCGAGGGGTTGATCTGCATGGCCTTTTCGGCGCTGGACAGACCGCCCGCGGTGTCGCCGCTCTGGAGTTGAAGCCCAGCGAGCATGTCGTACATGTTGGCATTCTGCGGCGCCTTGGCGATCTGGTCCTGAATGCGGGCGATCATGGCTTTGGGGGGCTGCTTCTCATAGGCCATGGCCGAGAGAATGAGCTGCAAAGCGCGCGGGTTGTTCGGGTTGAAGGCGAGCGACTGTTCGAGCAGGGCCTTGCCTTCGGGAATCTTATGCTGAATGAGGCGTAGCTGACCTAGCTGGAGAGATGCCTGCCAGTCCTTCGGGTTGAGTTTGAGGGCCTGATTGAAGTCGGCTTCGGCTTTGTCGTAGAGCTTCTGGTTTGCCTCGGCAATGCCTTGCCAGACGTAGGGGTCGGACGCTCCGGGATTGGCGGCAATGGCGGCCTTGGCTACGTCCGACAGGGTGGAGTAGTCGCGGTTTTGCATGGCCATGTTGGCCAGCGCCTCCTGCGCCTCGAGATTTTTGGGATTGATGCGCGTTGCCTGGCGGTAGCTCTGCTGCGCTGTGGTCATGTCGCCTTTTGCTTGCGCAGCGCGTCCGAACCAGAGTTGCACGGGGAAGCTGTCCGGGTTGGCCTTGGCCGCCTTTTGAAGCACGTTGAAAGCGTCGTTGGTCTTGCCGTCGTTGAGCATCAACATGCCGTTGAGGATGGCGACCTCAGGGCGGGTGCTGTCGGTCTTGGCGAGATCGGTCGCGATGTCGCGGGCCTTGGCGACGTTATGGTTGAGGACCAGGATGCGGGCGTAGGCCAGCTTGAGGGGAATGCTCTTCGGATGTTTGGAGACGAGGTCGGCGTAGTCGGATTCGCCGCGGGCACCCTGGTTGGTGCGGATGTAGTAGTTGGCGAGCAGTTCGGCGCCGGCGTCGGTGTCGTTGAGGTCCTCGGTCGCCTGATGGAGTGTCTGCTCGGCCTTTGTCGTGTTGTTTTGCCGGACGTAGACATCGGCGAGGGCGGCGCGCACGACGACGTTCTGGGGAGCGGCCTTTTCGGCGGCCACGAGTTGCTGCTCGGCGCCGGTGAGGTCTCCTTTCTTCTCGAGCATGGAGGCGAGTACGACCGCCGCGGTTACATCTTTGCTGTCGAGGGAGACGGCCTTGCGAAGCTGCTCCTCGCCTGAGCTTGCGGTGGCGGGATCGGAGCTTTGCAGCAGGCCCAGCGTGGCGTGGAAGGCGGAGCGGTTGGGGTCGAGCGAGATGGCGTGCTGGATTTGCGAGATCGCTTCGGCGCGGTCGCCCTTGGAGGAAGCGATGCCGGAAAGAAGAGCGAAGGCGTCGGCGTTATTGGGCTGAAGGGCAAGAACGGCATCGACCTGTTCCTGTGCCTTGGGGACTTGTTTGCCGGCGAGCAGCAGATTGCCCAGGTCGATGCGCGCCTGAACGTTGTTGGGCTGGAGATCGACGGTGCGCAGCAACTCGGCGTAGGCGGGCATCAGGTTGCCTTCTTTGAGGTAGACCTTGGCGAGTTGGTAGTGCGCGTCGCCGAAGTTGTGGTCGATCTTGAGGGCATTGGCAAACTGGATGGAGGCTTCCTTGAACTTGCCCTCGTCGGCATACCTCATGCCGCTGGCGAGGTAACTGTGCTTAACCTTGTTGGGGTCGCGATGGCAGCCGAGGGTGGAACCAAGTACGAGCGATAAAGCCAGAATGGACGAAATCCGAAAGGCGGCTGGGGTCATTGAAGTTCTCATCGCTATTCTCTCCGGTGATTGAAACAAGAGCCGTGCTGCATGGCCCGTTGGGTGAAGGGCAGACCTGGTGCTCAGTCGGGAATGAATCTGGGCAGGAAGGGGACCATCTGGCTGGTGAAACGAAGGGCGCGCGCTTTGGCGGTGGCCAGCGTTTCGGTGGAAAGGATGGGAGTAATGACGCGGACAAGAGCGCCGTCGGTGCGATTCATGCGGATCGCGTCGGCGACCATGTACGCCTTGGCTTTGTACTCATTGGGGATGCTGCGGCCGTGGGCCTGATACCAGTAGACGACGAATTGCTTGATTTCGCCGTTGCTGATGACATATTCGCCGACGTTGTAGTTCTTTCCGTGGATGTCCTGGATGGTGGCGTATTTCTCGGAGTCGAAGGTCCAGCCCGCGCCGGGAAGGCAGTGCTGGGGCGAGTGCATGGTCTGTCCGGTGCGCTGCGTGGGGAAGTATCCGATGAAAAGGCTGATAGGCGCCGCGCTGTCGTAGTTGGCGGCGAGGGGGTTTGTAGTCTGCTGGCCCGCCGGGACGTCGCTGGCATAGATGCGGTTGAGGAAATCGCCTTTGCCAAGTACGGCGAGAGTGTCGGCGTCGAGCGCGACGTCGTGTCCAATCCAGTTGCCGATGGTGTCGGGAAGCTGGCTGAGCGGCGCGCTCGCGGGGACATTGTCTGCGTCGCCGCGGTGATTGAGGACGAAGAAGGCGACGCAGAGGAGAACGACGACGGTCCAGAACTTTGGAGATCTCATGCGCATTGCCTCTCAGGCGCGATGAGCCGCATGGCGCGGTGGACCAGATATAGACAGACCAGGGAGACGACGAACATGACCCAGCCGGAGAACTCATGGAAGAAGCCGAGGGCCTTGTCGGGGTCCCAATACTGAACGCAGAGGCCGGTGCCTACGATGCGAACCACGTTCGCGGCCACGGCAATGGGGATGGCAGCAAGGGCGAGCAGGGTACGGCGGGCGGTGGAGCGCTCAAGAAAATAGCCGTAGAAGACGGCGAGGGTGAAGAGGCTCATCAGAGAACGGATGCCGCTGCAGGCCTCGGCGACCTCGAGCTTCATCACGGGAAGTTGGATGACATTGCCTTCATGGAGGGTTGGCACTCCAAGTATCGGCAGAATGTCGCTGGCGATGCGGGAGGCGAGAAGCTGGAGCGGGAAGGTGATCTTGTTGAAGATGATCTCGGGGAACGGGATGGCAAGTAGCAGGACGAGCAGAGGGAACCGGAGCTCGCGGAGCATCGCGCGACCGGAGAAGGTCCAGATAAGGCCAGCCATCAGAATGACAAAAGAGATGCGCGAGGTGAAAAGATCGACACCGTAAACGCCGAGAATCAGGACAGCAATGGCAAAGACGATGAGCGGAATTCCGGCCCAGGATTGTCGAACAGGGGTGGCGCGGATGAACTTGCGGCGGTCCCAGATGAGGAAGAGGGAGAAGAGTGGAACCAGAAACCCGTGGGAGTAGTCAGGGAGCGTATACCAGTCGTGGACGAGCTTGATGCCGATGCGGTAATAGATGGCGACGAGCAGAAGTCCGATGATTGCGTAAGGCAGCCAGCCGCGCACCATATCTGCCTGGGCGTTGTTCGTGGCGAGGCCGCCCCCTCCGGCAGGGGTAAGTGACGCGGTTTGAGTGCTATTGCTTGTCATTTGTTAGCCGTTATACTGCACAGGTCATCCGTTAGCAATTCCTCTTCCACGCCGCGAACCCCATTTTTTCTCGATAACTGGGGGCATGTCTACTAAAGTGGTAGGAAAAGACCCCCATAGAAGGAAAAGAATTTCATACCAGTGCTGCTATTCTGCACCATAAGGGTTGCTAAAGGGCAATCCGAAGTCCATCTTTGGAGCTGTACGGTGATGAAGCTGGCCTGTCGCGTCGTCGGAAGAGCGATTTTCCCATTTTTTCGGAATTTTTTGGGCAAAAGAGCGGCATAGCTGGCGGTTTGGCATCCTTTGTGCTGACGAACATAGTGAACCTCAGTGGAGTAAGTGGGCAAATTGTCTGAACGTCGAGCGGGCGGCATTTCTGGTTCCCGCGGTCTATATGTAAATACGGATATAGACTGCCCTGGGGAAGAAATGGCATCTGAAGAAGAAAACGAGTTATTCGTTTGGGGCCATCTCGAAGAATTGGCGAAGATACCGCTTCAGGCATGGCTGGATGCATCAGAATGAAATGAGTCAAGGCTAATGCTCACTAAGGATGGGAGTTAAGCAATGAAGTTGTTTTATGGAATGTTAGCAATCCTGCTGTCCGCGCCGATTGCCGCAGTCGCGCAGGCGCAGAAGGTGGCGACACCGACGCCTGCCGCTTCGACCGCCGCTCCGGCTGCTTCGACCGCCGCCCCGGCAACCTCGCCGACGGTAAGTCCGGACAAATATGTCATTGGGGCGGATGATTCGCTACAGGTGACGGTGTGGAAGGAGCCTTCGTTTTCAGGGTCGTTTCCAGTTCGGCCGGACGGGATGATCTCGATGGTGATGCTGGGCGATGTTCGCGCGGCGGGAAAGACGCCCACGCAACTTTCGGACGACATTACGCAGAAGCTGAAGAAATACATTCAGGACCCGGTGGTTTCGGTCGTTGTGCTCGGTGTCAACAGCCAGAAGATCTTCCTGGTTGGTGAAGTAACGCATACGGGCCCGATCATGCTGACTCCCGGAATGACTCCCTTGCAGGCGATAGCGGCCGCTGGGGGATTGACGATGTTTGCGAATGAAAAGCACATCTACATACTGCGCGGTGTCCAGGGCAAGCAGCAGAAGATACCGTTCAACTACAAAAAGGCGCTGAAGGGCGACAACAGTCAGGACATCTCGCTCCAGCCGGGCGACACGATTGTGGTTCCATGAGGAGCGTCATGAGGATTGGGATTTCGATATTTGCTTTGCTGGCGACGCCAGGCTGCCTTCTGTATGGGCAGGCGACGCCTACAGCAACCGCGCCTGTATCTTCGACTCCGGCATCGAACGTGGGGTCGCACGCGGGATTCAGGCTTCCAGGGTCGGATGGGACGATCCACTATGAGTTGGGCGCGTCGCAGATTGTGCAGTACGGGTATTTCGGCTCGGGAAATGTGACCGGATCGGCGGCGGTCTCGGGAGGGATTGGCTACAGTTCCATGAGCACGAAGGCTCCGTTCGACATGGTCTATTCGGGGGGCGTCCTTATCTCTGAATCGTCGGGGCAAAACACATCCACGTATCAGGACCTCTCGGTGTCGCAAGGCCTGATGGCCGGCAGATGGGTCTTCGGGCTGGATGATTCGGTCAGCTATCTGCCGCAGTCGCCCACGACGGGCTACTCCGGCATTCCGGGAGTGGGCGACATTGGGGTGATTCCACCTGGGGGACCTACAGCGGGGTACACGGGAGGTTTGTTGACGTTTTCGGGAGACCGGGTTGACAACACCGTTTCGGGCAGCGCGGAGCGGCTCTTCACGGGTAAGACATCGGCCAGCGCGGTGGGATCGTGGTCGATCGAGCATTTTCTGAACGGCAACGAAGGGTTCGACAACTCGGGTGTCTCGGGAGAGGCGGCGCTGAACCACAGGATTGATGGGCGAGATACGATCAGCGCGAACGCTGTCTATTCTCTTTTCACTTTCGGCAAGAACGAGGGCGGAATTAACTTTGAGACGCGCGGCGTCAATGGGGTATTCACGCGCCTGCTGAGCCGGACGTTGAGTCTTGAGGTTTCAGCCGGACCGCAATGGGTGACAAGCTCCGACAAGGCGCTGATTCCCAATAGCCTGAGCGCTGCGGCGAGCGCCGGTCTTGGATATGCTCACGGATTGACCAATGCGGAGCTTGGCTACACGCGCGGGGTCAACGGCGGGTCGGGTGTGCAGCTTGGCGGCCTGAGCGATACGGCGTCGGCCGGAGTAAGCCATGCGTATGGACGGGAGTGGCTGGTTGCAGTCACCGGCTCGTACTCGCACACGGAGGCGCTGACGAAGAGCAATGTTCTGCCGCCGGCCGGGCTGACGATTCCGTTCGGGGGAACGTTCTCGACGGTCTTCGGGGGTGTGCAGGTCACGCGCCGCATAAGCCGGAGCCTCTCGGGGTATGCGAGCTACACAGCGCAGCATCAGTCCTATGATTCGAAATTTACCGGAGTGAATGCCTTCAACGGCACGTCTCACACGTTTGGGATCGGGATTACGTATACGCCGCACGCGCTTCGTCTTGGTCAATTTTAAGGAGTCATCATGCTTGGTCATCGCCCACTTACGCCGGAAGACTACGGCACTATCCTGAAGCGAAGATGGTGGGTCATCGCTATCCCCGCCGCGATTCTGCCATTCATCGCGTATGCGGTCACGTTTTTCGTTCCTCCGCAGTATGTCTCGCAGACCCTGGTACTGGTCGAGCAGCAGAAGGTCCCGGAGTCTTACGTCAAGCCTGTGATCACGGAAGATCTGGACTCCCGGCTGGCCACGATGAAGGAGCAGATACTGAGCCGCTCACGGCTGGCCCCGATCATCGAGCGTTTCAATCTGTACGCGAACAAGGGTCTGTCGATGGACGACCGCATCGATCTGGCAAGAAAGGGCATTGGGATCAAGCCCATCCAGTCGGACATCACGCGCGGTCTGCCCGGCTTTTTTATTTCGTTTACAGCAGGCGATCCACGCACGGCCCAGCTTGTGTGCGGCGAGATTACATCGCTTTTTGTCAGCGAGAACCTCCATGCCCGCGCGACCTCGGCCGAGGGAACGACCGAATTTTTGAAGGGGCAACTGGACGACGCAAAGGCCAAGCTGGACGAGCAGGCGGCGAAGCTGGCCAAGTTCCAGCAGACCTATGCGGGCCGGCTGCCGGACGAAGAGTCGACAAACCTGAACATGATGAGCACCTTGAGCTCGCAGTTGGATGCTGCCACTCAGGCGTTGTCGCGCATGGAACAGGACAGAAGCTACGCAGAGACGATACTGTCGCAGCAGGTGTCACAAAGCAGCCAGTCGGGCGGCCAGGGGGCTGCTCCGCAGACACAAGAGGCTGAGTTGCAGCAGCTTGAGGCGCAGGAATCGCAACTCACGCAGCGCTACACGGACGACTATCCGGATGTTATTGCTGTGAGGCGGAAGATCAAGGAACTCCAGGACAAGATGGCGAAGACCCCGGCGCCGGTGAAGACGCCCGCGACCACCGCGCCAAGCCGCAGCGATTCGCCCGCCGTCATGCAGCTGAGAGCGCAGATACATTCGATGGACATCGGGATCGCGCAGAAGAAGGCAGAGCAGGGAAGACTCCAGAGCCAGTTGCGGACGTTTCAGGACCGCATCTCTTCCAGTCCGGCAGTGCAGGAAGAGTACAAGAGCATAACGCGGGACACTGCGACGGCGCAGCAGTTCTACAACGACCTTCTTGCCAAGATGCAGCAGTCGCAGATGGCCACCGATCTCGAGCGGCGCCAGCAGGGCGAGCAGTTCACCGTGATGGACGAGCCCAACTTGCCTGAATCGCCAGCCTTCCCAAAGCGTGGAGTGTTTATCGCAGGTGGTCTGGCGGGAGGGCTCGCGCTGGGATTGTTGGTGACGGCTCTGCTGGAATACAGAGATACGGCCCTGAGGAGCGAGCGCGATATATGGGCATTTACCAAGCTGCCGACGCTGGCGGTGATTGAGTTTGCCCCCGAGCTGGAACACTTGGAGAGCCGAGGAAGAAGATGGTTCGGCCGTAAACGGGATACTGCAGCGGGAAGCAGGCCGCTGACGAATGTGAGTGGGTAGCGATGTACAACAGCTTTTTCAAATTGCAGACCAGCCCCTTTGGAACCAGCCCGGATCCGAGGTTCCTCTACATGATGCCGCATACGCGGGAGGCGCTGGCTTGTCTGGAGTACGGCATCTCGGCCCGCAAGGGCTTTACCGTGCTGACGGGCGAAGTCGGGACGGGAAAGACGACGCTGCTGCGCCGGGCGCTGAGTTCATTCAGCAATCGCCGTGTGTCTACGGCGTTTGTCTTCAATCCCCGGCTCGACGCGCTGGATTTTCTGGAGTTTGTGCTGACGGATTTTGGCATCGTTCCGCAGGCGAGGACCAAGTCGGGCATGTTGCTCCAGTTGAATCGCTGGCTGATTGAGCGCTTTCGCATGGAAGAGACCTGCGTCGTCGTGGTGGACGAGGCGCAGAACCTCTCGTGGGACCTGTTGGAGGAGATTCGGCTGCTGACCAACCTC
>Ga0207667_10001174_pt1 | contig 32915 bp, 33 predicted proteins | sample KBSCornC52_FD_184301 | JGI IMG/M metagenome (GOLD analysis project Ga0207667, IMG submission 184301) | Corn rhizosphere microbial communities from Kellogg Biological Station, Michigan, USA - KBS Corn C5-2 (SPAdes) (version 2) | ecosystem: Host-associated > Plants > Roots > Rhizosphere > Soil ...
GACCGTCTATTTCGAGGACACGGACACGGCGGGAATCGTCTATTACGCCAATTATCTCAAGTTCATGGAGCGGGCGCGCTCGGACATGCTCCGCGCCGCGCAAATCGACCAGAAGGCGGAGCTGGATTCGACCGGGAGCGCCTACGCCGTCGCCGAAGTGGCAATCAAGTATCGCAAGCCCGCTCGTCTGGGCGATGACCTGCTGGTCGTCAGCACGATCGAGGCGGTGCGCTCCGCTTCGGTCACGATTCATCAGAGAGTCATGCGCGGCACGGATAGAATAGCCGATGCGATGGTCACCGCGGCTTTCCTGACCTCGGACCAGCGGCCGCAGCGCCAACCGCGCTCGTGGATCGAGCGCTTCAACTCAATCGCCAGCGGAGACTGATTCTGTTTCGAATTGCCAAGTTGTCGAGCTTTCTTCCGGTCCTGCTCGTCTTCGGTAGCGCTGCGCCAGCGCAGGAGCCGGAGCCGACGGCTCAGGTGATCGCGATCCCGCCGCTGGCGACGGTGAAGGTCACCGACACCGACGCGGGCACCACCTGGGGCCTTGCCAACCAGATCGCCAACCTCATTTCCGCGGATCTCAAGCTCAGCAGCAAATTCATCCTGGCCGATGTCCTGAAGGCGCGGATCCCTTCCTATCCGGAAGTCACCGCGCCCTCCTTCCCGCAATGGCGGTCGGTGGGGGCGAAGCTGCTGATCTCCGGCTTCGTCAATGCGCGGTCCGGCGGGCGGCTCACCATCGGCTGCTATCTCTACGACGTTCAGTCGGGCCGCGAACTGGCGCGCCAGGGCTTCGCCGTCGCCACCGGCGAATGGCGGCGCGCCGCTCACCGCTGCGCCGACATGAGCTATGTGAAAGCCACCGGCAACGCGCCGATGTTCGACAGCCGGATCGCCTATGTCGCCGAAAGCGGCAGCGGCGACTCGGTGGTGAAGCGGCTCGCGGTGATGGATTTCGACGGCGCCAACCACACCTGGCTCACCGACGGCGGCTCGACCGTCCTCACTCCCAAATGGTCGCCTGGCGCAGACAGGATCGCCTACACCAGCTTCGGCGGAGGCCGGCTTCATGTCGAGGTCGTCGACCTCGGTTCCAATGCCCACCGGCCGCTCCTCCCGGCGAGCGACGAGAGCTTCGCGCCCGCCTTCTCGCCGGACGGCAGCACGATCGCTTTGTCGATGTCCAACGGCGGCAACGTCGATGTCTACGCGGTCAATTCGGCGGGCGGATTTCCGCGCCGCCTGACCACGTCGCCGGCCATCGACACCAGCCCAAGCTACTCGCCCGACGGCAAGAGCATCGCCTTCGTAAGCGACCGGTCGGGAAGCCCGCAGGTCTATGTGATGAATGCGGACGGCACCAGCCAGCGGCGGATCAGCTTCGGCCCCGGATATTATGGCTCCCCCGCCTGGAGCCCGGCGGGCGACCGGATCGCCTACATGCGCACGCAGGGCACGATCTCGCGCCTCGGAATCATGTCCGTCGACGGCAGCGGCGAGCGGATCGTCACCAATGGTCCCAATGACGAGGAGCCGGCCTGGAGCCCCGACGGCAGCCGTCTGCTGTTCCAGCGAGTCGATCCCGGCAGCCGCCGGACCATGCTGGCGAGCGTCCCCGCGGCGGGCGGCGAAGTGAAGCCGGTGCCCACCCCGCAGGGTGGCTCCGACCCCAGCTGGGCCGAGCGGCAGGAGTAAATGCAATGAACGGCAAATCCCTCATGCTCGGGGCACTCATCTTCACAAGCGCCACGAGCGCCGCCCACGCGCAGTTCCGCCTGCCCGTGATCTTCCCGCTCGGCCGGTCAAGTGCGCAGCCCCCGGCCCCGCCTCCCGTGGCGAATGCGCCTGGGACTGTCGCGCAGGGCAGCCTGGTCGCCGCTGCAGGAACGGACACCATCTATTTCTCGGCCAATGGGGCGACTCTCGATCCGACGGCGACCGCGACTCTCGCGGCAGAGGCGCGATGGTTGCTCGCCAATCCCTTCGTGACGGTCCGGCTCGAAGGGCACGGCGGGCCCAATGACAGCCGCGATTACGCGCTTGCGATCGGCGACAGGCGCGCCAACGCCGTTCGCGATTTCCTTGTGTTGCAAGGAGTCGCGCCGCAGCGGATCGCGGTGATGAGCTGGGGCAAGGAGCGCCCCGGCAAGGTGCTGATCCGCCAGACCCTGGTTGCCGCCGGCCCGCGCGTGGTCACGGTCGTGCTGCCGCCCGCGGCGCCGCCCGCCCTTCCGGCGCCTGCCAGGTAAGTTTCAGGCTGCGTAGCGGTGCTGGGTCGTCCCGAGCCATGCGCGCGCCTGGCGCTGCGCCTCGGCGATCTCGCGAGCGGTCATTTCGACCGCGATCTCGGCCCGGCATTCCTGGCCGCGGGTCGAGCCGGACAGTGCCGCCAGATTGAACCATTTGTGCGCTTCGACGAGGTCGACGCAGGCCCCACCGCGTCCGGTCGAATAGGTAATCCCGAGCTCGAACAACGCATCGACGTCGCCTCGCTCCGCGTCCGCGATGCGGCTGCGGATCAGGAACTCCTGCGCTTTGTGACTGATCGCCATGACGGCCAAACTCCCCTGTTTCCCGTTGCAGGAGCTTTTCGGCGCTAGTTCCCGAAGAAATGGTTAACGGGCATTCACCCTGTTTCAGGCATGGCGACGGAAACATTGTCGATCAGCCGGGTTCCGGCGATCGTCGCCGCTGCGATCAGGCGCATCCGCCCGGCCGGCTGCGTCAGCGGCTCGAGAGTCGCCTCGTCGACGAGCGCAACATAATCCACCACCGAGAAGCCCGCGTCATGGAGCGCATGCGTCGCATGCTCGATGGCATGCTGGACCCGGACTCCGTCGTGGATTTCCTCGGCCGCGCGTTCCAGCGCCCGCGGAAGCGCCGTCGCCCGCACGCGGTCGGCGTCGGAAAGGTAGGCGTTGCGCGACGACAGAGCGAGGCCGCTCTCGTCGCGAACAGTGGGAACGCCGACGACCTGGACTCCAAGATTGAGGTCGATCGTCATCCGCCGGACGATCGCGAGCTGCTGGAAATCCTTTTCGCCGAACACCGCGACTTCCGGCCGAACGGTGGTGAAGAGCTTGGTCACGACCGTCGCGACACCGTCGAAATGGCCGGGCCTCGCGTCGCCTTCCCAGCGTTTGCCCAGCCCCGAGATCACCACCTTGGTGGAAAATCCGGCCGGGTACATCTGCTCGGGCGTCGGCATCCACAAAAGGTCGCAGCCGGCCCGATCCAGCGCCCGCGAGTCCTCTTTTTCCGGGCGCGGATAACGATCGAGGTCCTCGCCTTCGCCGAACTGCATCGGATTGACGAAGATGCTCGCGACCACCCGGTCCGCCTGCTCTCGCGCTGCCTCGACCAGCGCGAGATGGCCGGCGTGGAGAGCGCCCATCGTCGGAACGAGAGCCACTCGATGGCCTCCGGCGCGAAGCGCGATCAGCGCACTCCCGAGCTGGCCGATGTCACGGATTGTTTGCACCGCGGATTCGCCTCCGGTAAGCTGCAGGTCGGGCCGCGCTTGTCCGCGCGGTGGGGATCATTTTCAAGGGGCCGGGCAATGGGCCAGCCGCACTTCATCGTCTTCGCCAACGAAAAGGGCGGGACCGGCAAATCGACCACGGCCGTGCACACCGCGATCGCGCTCGCCGCGATGGGGAGCCGGGTCGCCGCGCTCGACCTCGACAGTCGCCAGCGGACCATGACCCGCTATTTCGAGAACCGCGACGCAACGATGCGGCGGCTCGACAAGGCGCTTCCGCAAGCGCGCTATGCGGTTCTTGGGGACGCCGAGCCGCTCGAAAAAGCCATTGCAGCGCTCGGCGAGGCGGACGTGATCGTGGTCGACACGCCCGGCCGCGACGATCCCGTCGCCCGCGAAGCGATCCTCAAGGCCGAGACGCTCGTCACGCCGATGAACGACAGCTTCGTCGATCTCGATCTCATCGGCCAGGTCCATCCCGAAAATTTCAAGGTGACCAAGCCCAGCTTCTATGCCGAGCTGATCTGGAACAGCCGCACCCAGCGCGCCAAGGCGACCGGCAAGAGCGTCGATTGGGTCGTTCTCCGCAACCGTCTCCAACACATCGATTCGCACAACCTTCGCCGCGTCGGCGCCGCCCTCGACGAGCTCGCCCGCCGCGTCGGCTTCCGCGTCATCCCCGGCCTGGGCGAGCGGGTCATCTACCGCGAGCTCTTCCCCAAGGGCCTGACTTTGCTCGATTTCGAGCATCTCTCCGAAGTCGGAATCGGCCACATCACCGCGCGCCAGGAGCTTCGGGAGATGGTTTCCGGCCTCGGCATTCCCGGAGTCGAGCCCGAGCAGAAGGTGGCGTAGAGTCCCACCCGCGTCATGCTGAACTCGTTTCAGCATCCATTTCCTTGAGGGGCGCAGCGGCCTCCGGAATGGACCCTGAAACGAGTTCAGGGTGACGTTTCTCCTTGAACCAACTTCGACTTTCGTGTGTTCGCCCTCGCAATGGCCCACACATTCAATCGCACCGTCCTGCGCGAATATGACATCCGCGGAATCGTCGGGAAAACGCTCACGAAAGAAGACGCCTGGGCGCTCGGCCGCACCTTCGGCTCGCTCGCCGGCGACGAGGGTGCTCGCCGGATCGCTGTCGGCCGCGACGGCCGCCTCCACTCGCCCGAGCTCGAATCGGCGCTGGTCGACGGGCTGATGGAATGCGGTCTCGACGTCGTCCGAATCGGCGTCGGTCCGAGCCCGATGCTCTATTACGCGACCGAGGTGCTCGACGTTGAGGGCGGCATCCAGGTCACCGGAAGCCACAACCCGCCCGAATATAACGGCTTCAAGCTGCTTCTGAACGGCCGCTCCGTGTTCGGCGAGGAAATCCAGGAGCTGGGCCGCCGGTCGGCCGCCGGCGCCTGGAGCGACGGCAACGGGATGGCCGAGCATGCCGACATTCTCGACTCCTACGTCGACCGGCTGGTGCAGGACTTCCGCGGCAGAGGGTATCGAATCGGCTGGGACCCGGGCAACGGCGCCGCCGGCCTCGCCGTCGAGAAGCTGGTCGCCAAGCTCCCCGGCGAGCATTTCGTCATCCATTCGCAAATCGACGGCACCTTCCCCGCGCACCATCCCGATCCGACCGTCGAGGCCAACCTCGCCGATCTGAAGGTGCTGGTCCGCGACAAGAATTGCGACATGGGCTTCGCCTTCGATGGCGACGCCGACCGCATCGGAGCGGTGGATTCCACCGGCCGAGTCGTCTGGGGCGACCAGATCATGATGATCCTTGCCAAACCCGTGCTCGGCGAGCTTCCCGGATCGACGATCATCTCCGACGTCAAGGCCAGCCAGACTCTCTTCGACCGAATCTCCGAGCTCGGCGGGCAGCCATTGATGTGGAAGACCGGCCACAGCCTCATCAAATCCAAGATGAAGGAGACCGGCGCGCCGCTCGCCGGCGAGATGAGCGGCCACATCTTCTTCAAGCACCGCTGGTACGGTTTCGACGACGCGCTTTATGCCGCGGTCCGGCTGATCGAGGCGGTTGGCGAATCGGGCAAGAGCCTAGCCGAGTTGATGGACGAAATGCCGACGTCCGTCGCGACACCGGAGATGCGTTTCGCGGTCGACGAGAGCCGCAAGTTCACGGTTGTCCAGGAAGTCCTCGACCGTCTAACCAGCGCCGCTGCCGAGGTCGACAATGTCGACGGCGCCCGGGTCAACACCCCCGACGGCTGGTGGCTGCTTCGCGCATCGAACACGCAGGACGTCCTGGTCGCGAGAGCCGAGGCGAAGGACCACGCAGCACTCGATCGCCTCGTTCAGCAGCTCGACGAGCAGCTCGCCAGGTCCGGCGTCAAGCGGGTCGAGGATGCAGCGCACTAATGCACGGTCAGGGGACCAAGGGAGTGACAACGATGCGGTTTGGAATGTTGGAAGCGAGTGTTCCGGTGTTCGTGAATTCGCTCACGAACATGCGCGACTGGCTCGACAAGGCCGCGAGCGAGAAGAACGACGCCGAACTTATTTCCGCCCGGCTCGCGCCGGACATGCGGCCTCTGCCAGCGCAATATCAGATGGCGTCCGACTCCGCGAAGAACGCGCTTGCCCGGCTTACGGGAACGCAGGCGCCGTCGATGCCCGACACAGAGCAAAGCTTCGCCGAGCTCAAGGACCGCTGTGACCGGACGATTGCCTACCTAAAGACATTCGATGCGGCGTCGCTTCAGGGCAGTGAGAATCGTGAAGTCGAGATCAAGTTTCCCAACGGAAGCGGCTATCGATTCAGCGGTTCGGACTATCTCGCCGGCTTCGCGCTTCCGAACTTCTTCTTCCACGTGACGACGGCCTACGCGATCCTTCGCAACGCCGGAGTCTCGCTGGGGAAACCGGACTTCCTTCAGCACCTCGGCCCGCCGAACATCACAGCCTGAGCAACTTAATCCTCGCCCTCGTCTTCGTAGCCGACCAGGTTCAATTCGCAGGCCTTGATCTGGTGCGTCGTGCACCAGTGCTTGAGCGCTTCCTCGCGGCCGTGGGTGATCCACACTTCGCTCGGCTCCAGCTCGCGGATGGTGCGGGTGAGCTCGTCCCAGTCGGCATGATCCGAGATCACCAGCGGAAGCTCGACATTGGCTTGGCGCGCCCGCTGGCGGATGCGCATCCAGCCCGACGCCATCGCCGTCACCGGGTTCGGCAAGCGCCGCGACCAGCGGTCGTTGAGCGCTCCAGGCGGGGCGAGGACGATCTTGCCGCGAAGCTCGTCCTTCGATGCGCCGGTCGCCGGGCGAAGCTCGCCGAGCGCGACCCCGTGCTCCTCATAGAGCGCGCACATCTTCTCCAGAGCGCCGTGGATATAAATCGGCTCCTCGTGCCCGCGCCGCCTCAACTCCGCGATCACGCGCTGCGCCTTGCCGAGTGCATAGGCCCCCACCAGAATGCACCGGCTCTCGTCCGAGTGGAGGCGGTGGAGCAGCCGGTCGATCTCGCCGCCGATGTCGGGATGGCGGAACACCGGGAGCCCGAACGTCGCCTCGGTGATGAAGACATCGCACGGCACCGGCACGAACGGATGGCACGTCGGGTCCTCGCGCCTTTTGTAGTCGCCCGACACCACGATCTTCTCGCCGGCATGTTCAAGCACGATCTGCGCGCTTCCGAGCACATGGCCGGCGGGGATGAAGCTGACGTCGACATCGCCGACTCGAGCGCTCTCGCCGTACGGCACCGCCTGCCCGTTCTGCTCGCCGTAGCGAAGCGCCATGATCGAAAGCGTCTCCGGAGTCGCAAGCACCACCCCATGCCCGCCGCGCGCATGGTCGCCGTGGCCGTGGGTGATCAGCGCTTCGGGCTTGGGCTGCGAAGGATCGACCCACGCATCGGCCGGGCGCACGTAGATGCCCTCCGGGAAAGTCTCGATCCAGGAACCCAAACGCGCCATTGCGAGCTATAGTGTCGAGCATCAACGCCGGTTCCGGCAAGGGAGGACGAACATATGGCAAACGCAATGTGGTGGCTGATGGATATCGTCCTTCCGGTCATCCTGCTGATCGCGTTGGTTTGGCTGGTGTTCCTGCGCAAATCGAGGGGCACCGACCGGACGACCTACGAGGCGACGAAGGAAGAATATGCGGAGGAGGAGAGGCGCCGCCGCGAGGGGACTGACGATCTCTGAGCGCGCCTGAACTCCCGCAAGTCGTCGCCGACTGGTTCGCAGCGCGCGGCTGGGCTCCGCGGCGCCACCAGCTGGAGATGCTCGAGGTCGCCAAGCGGGAACGCGATGCGCTGCTGGTCGCGGCGACAGGATCGGGCAAGACGCTCGCCGGCTTCCTCCCCGCGATCTGCGACCTGATCGGGAACCCGACCGACGCTCTCCACACGCTCTACGTCTCGCCGCTCAAGGCGCTCGGGGTCGACGTCCAGCGCAACCTGCTGGGCCCGGTCGGCGAAATGGGCCTCGATATCCGGGTCGAGACACGAAGCGGCGACACGCCGTCGGGCCGCAAGGCGCGCCAGCGGGTGCGGCCGCCGCAGATCCTTCTGACGACACCCGAATCGCTGAGCCTGCTGCTCAGCTACCCCGACAGCGGCACCTTGTTCGCGAACCTCAAGACCGTCGTCGTCGATGAGCTCCACGCCTTCGCCCGCGAGAAGCGCGGCGACCTGCTGGCGCTGGCCCTGGCGCGGTTGCAGGCGCTCAGCCCCGGTCTTCGCCGAGTCGGCCTGTCCGCGACCATTGCCGACCCGGCCGCCTATCGGACGTGGCTGGCACCGAATGCCGACGCGTCGCTCGTCGACCTGGTCAGCGGCGACCCCGGCGCCGAGCCGCACCTCGAAATCCTGATCCCCGAAAGCAGGATCCCGTGGGCCGGGCATTCCGGCCGCCACGCCGCGCGCGAGGTGATGGAGTTGATCGAGCAGCACAAGATGACGCTGGTCTTCTGCAACACCCGAAGCCTGGCCGAGCTCATCTTCCAGGACCTGTGGGCGGTGAACCACAAGGTGCTCCCGATAGGGATCCACCACGGCAGCCTCGCCCAGGAAGCGCGGCGCAAGGTCGAGGCAGCGATGGCGGCGGGGCGGCTGCGGGGCCTGGTCGCGACCGCCAGCCTCGACCTCGGGATCGACTGGGGCGACATCGACCTGGTCGTGCAGATGGGGGCGCCCAAGGGCAGCTCGCGGCTTCTGCAGCGCATCGGCCGCGCCAACCACCGCCTCGACGAACCGAGCGAAGGCGTGCTCGTCCCCGGCAACCGCTTCGAATATCTCGAAGGCCGCGCCGCGCTCGATGCGATCGAGGTCGGCGAGCTGGACCCCGAGATTTTCCGCCCCGGGACTCTCGACGTCCTTGCCCAGCACATCCTTGGAATCGCCTGCGCCGCGCCCTTCCGCCCCGACGAATTGCTCGCCGAAATCCGCTCCGCCGCGCCTTATGCCGACCTCAAGGCTGAGACGTTCGAAGAGATCCTCAACTTCATCGCCACCGGCGGCTATTCGCTCAAGGCCTACGACCGCTTCCGCCGCCTCGTCCGCGATCCCGACGGGCGCTGGCGGATCGCCCGCCCCGCAATCGCCCTGCAGCACCGCCTCAATGCCGGAGTCATCGTCGAGCAGCCTTTGCTCACCGTGCGCTTCCGCAACGGCCGCAGGCTGGGCACGATCGAGGAAGGCTATGCTTCCACCCTCGCCCCCGGCGACCATTTCTATTTCTCCGGCCTCAGCCTCGAGGTGGAGCAGTTCAAGGACACCGACGTCATCGTCCATGCCAGCTCGAAGCGGGCGCGGATCGTCACCTACGGCGGCACCCGAATGTCGATGTCGACCCACCTCGCGGATCGGGTCAGGCACATGCTTGCCGACCGCAACGACTGGCGCCGGTTCCCCGACGACGTTCGCGAATGGCTGGAGGTGCAGGACCGACGGTCGCGGATCCCGGAGCCGAATGAGCTGCTGGTCGAAACCTTCGCACACGAGGGGCTTCACTACATGGTCGCCTACAGCTTCGAAGGCTGGAACGCGCACCAGTCGCTGGGGATGCTGATCACTCGTCGAATGGAAAGCGCCGGCCTCAAGCCTACCGGCTTCGTCGCCAACGACTACGGCCTAGCCTGCTACGGGCTGGAGCCGATCCGCGATCCCAAAGCGCTGTTCTCGCCCGACATCCTCGAGCGCGAGTTCATCGACTGGGTCGAGAATTCGTACCTGCTCAAGACGGCGTTCCGCGAGGTGGCGGTGATCGGCGGCCTCGTCGAGCGCCAGCACCCCGGCCGCCGCAAGACCGGGCGGCAGGTCAGCTTCTCGACCGATCTCATCTACGACGTGCTCCGCAAGTACGAGCCGCAGCACCTCCTCCTTCGCGCCGCCTGGCACGATGCCCGCGCGCGAATGACCGAGCTCGGGCGCCTCGTCCGCCTCGTCGACCGCGCCGCCGCGACGATGGTCCATGTCGAGGCCGACAGGATCACACCGATGGCGGTGCCGTTGATGGTAATCGTCGGCCGCGAGGCGCTCCCGCCAGGGGCAGAAGCCGACGAGACCCTGCTGATGCAGGCCGAGGCACTCGCCGAGGCGGCGATGCACCCTGGTTAAGGGACCGCAACGAATATGAGCGCGGTCCGCGCCAACGATCTGATGTGGAACTTCTTTTCGTCGCTTTGACGGTTGCCACGGCGGCCTGGGCCAGCGACAAAGGCGCAATGCGAAACATCTATGTCGCTGCTACCGCCCTGCCGCTCCTTTCCGGCTGTGTCGTCGGCACGGTCGCCAAGACTGCCGTCAGCGTCGCGACTCTTCCGGTGAAGGTCGTCTCCGCCGGAGTCGACGCGGCAACGACCAGCCAGGCCGAAGCCGACGAAAAGCGCGGGCGCGAAATGCGCAAGCAGGACGAGCAGCGCGGCCGCGAAGCGCGCGCGATGGCGGAGCGTTGCCAGCGCGGCCGGCCGCTCCAGACCGACGTGTGCCCGCAGGCCGCCCCCCGCTGAGGTACTTCCTGGACACCGAATATAACGGAATCGGCGGCGCTCTCCTGAGCCTCGCGCTCGTTCCCGACGACGGCGAGGAGCTCTACCTTACGCTCAAGACCGACGAGCCGATCCTCGAGTGGGTCGCCAGGCACGTCATTCCCCATCTCGACCATGTGCCGGAGCAGCTCGTCTGGCCGAGGCTCGGCCGGCCCGAGGCCGCCGACGCCGTGGAGCGTTATCTTCGCCACGACGACCAGCCGGTGATCGTCGCCGACTGGCCCGAGGACGTCGCGCAATTCTGCAACCTCATGGTAACCGCCCCGGGCGACATGATCGACGTCCGCGACGTCACTTTCCGCCTGCTCCCGCTGAGCAATTTCAGCACCGCCGCGAACAGCCAGGTGCCGCACAACGCGCTTCACGACGCGCGGGCGCTTCGAGAGCACTATCGGATGATCGAATAGCCTTTTAAGGAAAGGCGATGGTTCCCCTTTCGTTCGCCGGCGAAACGTTTCTCGCCTCCGCCTCCGGCGCGCTGTTCTGGCGCGCCGAGCAGGCGTTGCTGGTCGCCGACCTGCATCTCGAGAAAGCGAGCTGGTTCGCTCGGCTCGGCCAGCTTCTTCCACCCTACGATTCGCACGCGACTCTGACCGCGATTGCCGACGAAGTGGAGCGCTCGGGGGCGACTCGTCTCTACTGCCTCGGCGACAGCTTTCATGACCGGTTCGGCTGCGAGCGTCTTCCCGCCGCCTCGCGCGCGCTTCTCGAGGAGATGACAGCCCGGCTCGACTGGACCTGGATCGTCGGGAACCATGATCCAGGCTTCGCCGATCATTGCGGCGGCCGGATCGTCGACAAGGCCGAGGTCGGCGCAATCGTGCTTCGCCACCAGGCGATTCCGGGCGATCCCCGGCCCGAAATCTCCGGCCATTTCCACCCGAAGCTTCGGCTCAGCCTCAACGGCCGGCGGATCTCGCGGCGCTGCTTCGTCGCCTCGGAGTGCAAGCTCATTCTCCCGGCATTCGGTTCGCTTACCGGCGGCCTCGATGCGCGCCACCCGGAGATCGTCCGGGCGGTCAGCGGCGATGCAGTCGCGCTGGTTCCGGTCGCCGACCGCCTGCTCCGATTCCCGATCGCCGCCTAACCGCAGCGCGTCAGTTCGATTGCGATTGCGCCGCTCGGCGCCAGCAGCAGCCGCGCCTTGCCGCTTCGCTGCTTTCCGAACGTCGCCGCCTGGAGCTCGTTTCGGACCGCGTGCCGGTCGAACTTGTATCCGCGCGAATCGGCCTCCCGCTTCAAGCGGTCGAGGTGCTCTTCGAGGTTGGCGATCCCTTCCTCGGGATCGAATTCCATCACTTCTTCGAGGTCGCGCTTCGGCACTTGCTCCATCGGCTTTCCATCGCGCCCGCGGCCAGTCGAGACAAGCTTATTTGCGCGTTATCGCCGCTCCTCTAAACACGTGTCATGAAAGCCATCCACTTGCTCGCAGGATTCACGGTCTTGCTCATGACGAACCAGGCGCCTGCACAATCGATCGACTCGAAGACGTTGGCGCGAATCGACCGAGTCCTCAAAAGAACTCCGCTCATCGACGGGCACAACGACCTGCCCGAGCAGCTTCGCGAAAACTACAAGCTCAGCATCGAAGGGCTGGCGAGCGGAGCCGACCAGCGGCAGCCGCACCCGCTGATGACGGACATGGCGCGCCTCCACGAGGGCCGCGTCGGCGGCCAGTTCTGGTCCGTCTACATTCCGTCCGAAGTTACCGGCGACTCCGCCATCCGCGAGACTCTGGAGCAGATCGACATCGTCAAGCGGCTGGTCAAAGCCTATCCCGACGACCTCGCGCTCGCCCGGACGGCCGACGATATCGTCCGCATCCACAAAAGTGGCCGCGTGGCCTCTCTGATCGGGGTCGAAGGCGGGCACCAGATCGGCGGAAGCATGGCCGCGCTCCGCTTATATTACGACCTCGGCGCGCGCTACATGACGCTCACGCATTTCAAGGACAATGAGTTCGCCGACAGCGCGACCGACGACCCCAAATATGGCGGGCTCAACGATTTCGGCCGGTCGGTGGTGCACGAGATGAACCGGCTCGGGATGCTGGTCGACCTGTCGCACGTCTCTCCCGACACGATGCGCGACGCGATCGAGGTGACCAAGGCGCCGGTCATCTTCTCCCACAGCGATGCCCGGGCACTTTCGGACCATCCGCGCAACGTCCCCGACGACGTGCTTGCGATGCTTCCCGCGAACGGCGGGATCGTGATGGTGAACTTCTACACGGGCCATCTGTCGGAGCCGTACCGCCTGTGGTCGGCGGAGCATTCGGCCGAGCAGGCACGGCTCGACTCGCTCTATGTCGGCCAGCCTGAAGTCCGCGAATCGAAGATGAAGGACTGGGAGGCCGCTCATCCCGCGCCGAAAGCCGGGATCGGCCTCATTGCCGACCATATCGGGCATATCGTCAAGATCGCCGGCCACGATCATGTCGGGCTTGGCGGCGACCTCGACGGCATCGGCTATGACGAGGCGCCTTCGGGAATGAACAGCGTCAGCGGCTATCCCTTGCTGTTCGCCGAGCTGATTCGCCGCGGCTGGAGCGACTCCGACCTCGGCAAGCTCGCCGGCGGAAACCTGCTCCGGGTGCTTCGCCGGGCCGAAGCGGTGGCGTCCGCGATGAAGGACGAGCCGCCGTCGATGGCGACGCTTCCGGAGCAGAAATGAGCGAGCCGCCTCTCAAGGCCGCGATCACGCCCGTCACTCCGCTGCAGCAGAATTGCACGTTGCTGTGGTGCACGAAGACGATGCGCGGCGCGTTCGTCGATCCCGGCGGCGACCTGCCCCGGCTCAAGGCGGCGGCCGCCGAGGCGGGCGTGACCATCGAGAAGATCCTGCTGACCCACGGCCATATCGACCATGCCGGCGAGGCGGGCGTTTTGGCCAGGGAGCTCGGCGTTCCCATTGAAGGCCCGCAGGAGGAAGACCGCTTCTGGATTTCGCGGCTCGACGACGACGGCCGTCACTGGGGGCTTCGCGGAGTGCCGTTCGAGCCGGACCGCTGGCTCGAGGACAAGGACACCGTCACGGTCGGCGAATTGACTCTGAACGTCCGCCACTGCCCCGGCCACACCCCCGGTCATATCGTCTTCCACCATCCGGAATCGAACCTGGCGATCGTCGGCGACGTGCTGTTCAAAGGATCGATCGGGCGGTGGGATTTCCCTATGGGCAATCACCGCCAGCTCATCGATTCGATCACTCAGCGGCTGTGGCCGATGGGCGATTCCACCGCTTTCATCCCCGGCCACGGGCCGATGTCGACCTTCGGCTACGAGCGGCAGACCAATCCGCTCGTTGGCGACGCGGCGCTGGCAGCGTGACGTGAGCAAGTTGCCGTATTAGCGGCACAAGCCTAGCTTCCCTCGCGCGGGGGTAAGCAAATGCCAGTTTTTGCCGAAGCTCTCTCATCGACGCCGCAGGTGCCGGGTCGCCGGTTCGTCGCTTTCCATAAGAGCGATCGAAACTTCTTCCTGACCTTTCTTGCACTGTGCCTGCTTGGCGTGGCGCTGGGATTCATCCCGCCGGTTGCCGATCGCTTCGAGGGCCATCCCCGGATTCCGGCAAGGCTCATCCTCGACGTTCACATGGCCGCATTCTCGGCATGGATCGCGCTGTTATCGGTCCAGATATCTCTCGTCCGCTCCCGAAATACCGTCGTGCACATGGGCCTGGGCCTGAGCGCATTCGCGCTTGTGCCGATCATGGCGGTGAGTGCGCTCGCATCCGAAGCCTATAGCCAGCGATTTCACCACAGCGCCGCCAACGAGAGCTTTCTCATCGTCCCGATCTTCGAGATCGTTGCTTTCGCATCGCTCGCGACCGCTGCCCTGCTGTTCCGCAAGGACCCCCCGACGCACAAGCGGCTGATCCTGCTGGCGACGGCGGTCATCGTCGGCGCGGCCTACGGTCGCTGGTGGGACAAGGCATTGGTCCGAGCGTTTGGCGACGGCTATTTGGGGATGCTCGTCAACACCTACACCGGGTGCAACATGCTGCTGCTGCTTGCAGTCGGCTACGACCTCGTCACTCGAGGTCGCCCGCACCGAATCTATCGGGTTGCAGTACCGATGATCCTGCTCGGCGAAGTCGTCACGTCGGCGGTTTACCATTGGCCGGCATGGCTGCCGGTCTCGCGGATGCTCATCGGCGCCTGACGGCGTGCGGCCTCGGCCCCTCACCGCTTGCACTCGGCGCTCCATCCGCTATAGGAGCCGCGGTTCGCGACGATCCGGCCGCCGCCTCGGGTAAGCCCGTTGAAATCGGCGCAGATCGTCGCCAATTTTTTTGTGAAATCAGACAGGTGCCGGAATGGCTGTCCCCAAGAGAAAAACTTCGCCTTCGAAGCGCAACATGCGCCGCAGCCATCACGCGCTGACCGCAAAGCAGTTTCAGGAATGCCCGAACTGCGGCGAATTGAAACTGCCCCACAACCTGTGCCCTGCCTGCGGCCACTATAACGGCCGCGAGATCGTTTCGGACGAGGCGTAGGAGACGGAAACGGCAGGGGCTGCGCAAATGGATGCAGCGCCGCGCATAGCCGTTGACGCGATGGGCGGTGACAATGGCCCCGCGGCCATAATCGCGGGGATCGCCCGTGCACATCGTCGCGACCCCTCGGTTCGTTTCATCGTCTATGGCGACGAGCGGCTGATCCGGCCGGAGATCGAGCACAGCGGCCATGCCGCAAGCGCGATCGAGGTCGTTCACACGCTCGAGGCGATCGCAGCCAGCGAAAAGCCGAGCCAGGCGATCCGGCGCGCAAAAACAACATCGATGGGAATGACGATCGCCGCCGTGAAGGACGGCCACGCCGACGCGGCGGTCTCGGGCGGCAACACCGGCGCCCTGATGGCGATGGCGAAGCTCGCGCTTCGCACCATGCCGGGCATCGACCGGCCGGCGCTTGCCGCCGCTCTGCCGACGCTTGGCGACACCGACGTCGTCATGCTCGACCTTGGCGCCAATACCGAGTGCGATGCCCAGAATCTCGTCCAGTTCGCGGTCATGGGCGCGGCCTACGCGCGCTGCGGCATCAAGATCGACCGGCCGCGAGTGCGCCTCCTCAATATCGGCACCGAGGAGCTGAAGGGGACCGACGAATTGAAGGAAGCGGCAGCGCTGCTTCGTGACGCCGACTATCTCCCGTTCAGCTTCGACGGCTTCACCGAGGGAGACCAGCTTTCGCGCGGCAACGTCGACGTCGTCGTCACCGACGGCTTTTCCGGCAATATCGCGCTCAAGACCGCCGAAGGCACAGCTCGCTTCGTCACCGACCTGCTCCGCCGCGCATTCAAGAGCTCGCTCCGGTCGAAGGCAGGGTTCGCGCTGTCGCGGCCGGCGCTCAACCTCCTCAAGGTCCATCTCGACCCGAACAACCACAATGGCGCGGTCTTCCTGGGACTGAACGGCCTTGTCGTGAAAAGCCACGGAAGCGCCAACACCAAGGGCGTCGCCAACGCCATCAAGGTCGCTGCGCGGATGGTCCGCAACGATATCACCCGCAAGATCGGAGAGGACCTCGACAACTTCCGTGCCCATGCCTTCAGCAACGAGCCCGCGGAGTGACCGTACGCTCGGTTATTGCCGGGGTCGGCTCCGCTCTGCCCAGGCGGCGGATCGACAATGAGGAGCTGGCCCGGACCGTCGACACCTCGGACCAATGGATCGTCGAGCGGACCGGCATCCGTAGCCGCTATGTCGCCGGCGAGGGAGAGACCACGGCCACCCTCGCTCGCGACGCCGCGCTCAAGGCGCTCGAGCAGGCCGGCGTTGCGGCGTCGGAGATCGGCCTCATCGTCCTCGCCACCGCGACTCCCGACCAGACCTTTCCCTCGTCGGCGACAAAGGTGCAGGCGATGCTCGGCATCGACGACTGCATCGCCTTTGACGTCCATGCCGTGTGCACGGGGTTTCTCTACGCGCTCACCGTCGCCGATTCGATGCTCCGCTCGGGTGCTGCGAAGCGGGCACTGGTGATCGGTGCGGAAACGTTCAGCCGGATCCTGGACTGGGAGGACCGCGCGACCTGCGTCCTGTTCGGTGACGGCGCCGGCGCGCTCGTCCTCGAACTGGAAGAAGGCGAGCGCGGAATTCTCGCGACCCGGCTCCACGCCGACGGCCGCCACAACGACATGTTGTTCGTCGACGGCGGGCCGTCGACGACGGGAACCGTTGGCAAGCTCAGGATGAAGGGCCGCGAAGTGTTCCGCCACGCCGTGATCAACCTCGCCGACGTGCTGAGCGAGGTGCTCGCCGCAGCCGGGCTCCAGGCGGCGGATGTCGACTGGGTCGTTCCCCACCAGGCGAACGCCCGGATTCTCGACGCGACCGCGAGGAAGTTGGGGCTGCCGGCGGAGAAGGTGGTGGTCACCGTCGACCGGCACGCCAATACGTCCGCAGCGTCGGTCCCCCTGGCGCTCGACACCGCCGTTCGCGACGGCCGCATCAAGCGCGGCGACCTCGTCGTGCTGGAAGCGATGGGCGGCGGCTTCACTTGGGGAGCGGCAGCGCTCAGATATTGAATAAGAATGGAAATTCGACGAATGTCGAATTGCCGACGGCGGACATTTCCATTACGGTGCTGAACCGGAATCGGACACACGAACGGGGCGGGAGGAAAACGAAATGGCCGATTTGGGTATCGCACGGATGAACGGGCAGGCGGGACTTTCGGGCACGCTCACTCGCGCCGACCTGGCCGATGTCGTGCATCGCAACCTCGGACTGTCGCGCGCCGAATCCGCCAATTTCGTCGAGCGCGTTCTTCATCATATGTGCCACGCACTGGCCGAGGGCCAGAATGTGAAAATCTCCGGGTTCGGAAGCTTCATCCTCCGCGACAAGGGCCAGCGAATCGGCCGCAACCCGAAGACGGGGATCGAAGTGCCGATCGCCCCGCGCCGGGTGATGACCTTCCGCGCCAGCCAGATCCTGCGCGACCGGATCGCCAGATAGGCGTGGCAGGGATGGCGACCGGCGACAAAGCACCGGGCGCATTCAAGACGATTGGCGAATTGTCGAACGAGCTCGGGGTCGCGCAGCACATCCTCCGCTACTGGGAAACCAAGTTCCCGCAATTGAGGCCGCTGCAGCGCGCCGGAAATCGCCGCTACTACCGCCCGGACGACGTCGAGCTTGCGCGGCGGATCAATCGCCTCCTCAACGATGAGGGCTATACCGTTCGCGGGGTCCAGAAGGTGCTTCGCCAGCGGCCTGGCGAACCCGAAGAGGACTCGCCGGAAGTCGCCACCGAGTATATGAATCGGCCGCCGGAGCACGGGCTCCAGCCGCGCACCCCCAATCCGAATGTGCCGCAAGGCTCCTCCATCGAGGTCGAGCAGCTAGTCCGGATTCGTGACAGCCTCGCTTCGGCGTTGCGAGAGTAGAGTCCCGCCAATCCGATCGGCGCCCAGCCGCTCCCGCACACGTTCGATCGCCTCGTCCAGCGGTACCCGGCTGACCCGCACTCCGGGCGGGAACGCGCGCAGAAGGCGCGATGGCATCGCTGCCGACAGGATGACGAACACCCCGCGGTCGCCCTGGCGCCGGATCAATCGCCCGAACGCCTGCGCCAGCCTCGCTCGGACCACGCGATCGTCATAGGCGCTTCCGCCGCCCGCCATCCGCCGCGCCGCGTGGAGCACCGTCGGGCGCGGCCACGGCACCCGTTCCATCACCACCAGCCTCAGCGATTCGCCCGGAACATCGACTCCGTCCCGAAGCGCGTCGGTGCCGAGCAGCGACGCGTGCGGATCGTCGCGAAAAATGTCGACTAGGGTTCCGGGATCGATCGGATCGACATGCTGTGCGAGCAGCGGCAGCCCGCCGCGCGCCAGCCGGTCGGCAATCCGGGCATGGACCGCCTTGAGCCGCGCGATCGCGGTGAAGAGGCCGAGCGTCCCGCCCTCTGCCGCCTCGATCAGCCGCGCATAGCCGCCAGCGAGCGCGGCGAGGTCGCCCTGCTTGATATCGGTGACGATCAGCACTTCGGAGCAGACGCCATAATCGAACGGGCTCTCCGCCTCGAAGTGACCGACTCCGCAATCGAGATGCGCGGCTCCGGTGCGCTGGTCGGCGGTGTCCCAGCCGTCGCCCCCGCGCAACGTCGCCGAGGTGACGACCACGCCCTGCGCCGGCTTCAGCACCGTTTCGGCAAGGGGCCGTGTCGGGTCGAGCCAGCGGCGGTTGATCGCAATGTCATATTCCCTCCCGTCGACTCGCTCGACGGCGAGCCAGTCGACGAAATCCGAATCCGCCGGCCCGCCGATCCGGGCCAGCACGGCGGCCCAGGCGGACAAGGTCTCGCGCCTCCACTTGAGCCCGTTGATCGCGCCTTCGACCCGGGCACGGGCCTGGCTGTCGAGCCAGTCGGGCGCATCCTCGAGCACCGCTTCCAGGCGTCGCGACAGCACCGACAAGGGCTTGTGCAACGCTTCCAGCGCCTCCAGCGCCGCCGCCGCGCGGTCGACCAGCGCGCCATCTGGAGCGGCAAGCTCGGTCTCCAGCCCGTAGCCCGCGTCCTGCGCCTTGGCTCGCGCATAAACGGTGCCGCGCACCTCGGCGAGCAGAGCCTCGACCGGGCCGAACGGCGCATCCTCGGCAATGCGCGCGAGCCACCCGTCGGACGGCAGGGCCCGCGCCGCCTCGATCGCCTGCTCCAGCGCCGCCCCGCCCTCACCATCGTAAGAAGCGACGTCCATCAACCGCGCCGAAAGCCCGCGCCGCCGCCCGCGCGATCGCCCCTCCGGCCCCACGATCCAGCGCCGCAGCTCGATCGCTTCCTGCCCGCTCAAAGCGATTGCGAAGGTCGAATCGGCGGCGTCGAACAGATGATGGCCCTCGTCGAACACGATCTGCTGCGGCGCCGTTTCGCGCGACCGGGCGGCGTTGATCATCACCAAAGCGTGGTTGGCGATGACAAGGTCGGCCTCGCGCCCCGCCCGCTCGGAGCGCTCGATGAAGCAACGGCGATAATGCGGGCAGCCGCCATAGACGCATTCGCCGCGCCGGTCGGTGAGCGCGGTCGAGCCGGCACGCCGGAACAGGCTCGGCAGCCACCCCGGCAAATCGCCCCCGACCATGTCGCCGTCCTTGCTGTACGCGGCCCAGCGTCCGACCAGCTGCGCAAGCACCGCGGCGCGGCCGGCAAAGCCGCCCTGGAGCGCATCCTCAAGGTTGAGCAGGCAAAGATAATTCTCGCGGCCCTTGCGGATGACCATTCGCTTCGCCCGCTCGCCGGCATCGGCGAACAGCCGCGGCCCTTCCGAATCGAGCTGCCGCTGAAGCGCCTTGGTGAAGGTCGACACCCACACGGTCCCGCCCGACCGCTCCGCCCAGATCGACGCCGGCGCCAGATAAGCGAGCGTCTTGCCGATCCCGGTGCCCGCTTCGGCGAGCAGCATGTTGGGCCCGTCGCGCGACCGGCGCGGAGCGAACACCGGCGCGGCGGCCGCGGCCATCGCTTTCTGTCCCTCGCGCGGTTCGGCTCCTTTGCCGGTCAGCTTAGCCAGCTTCGCTTCGGCGTCATCGGGATCGACGCTGGTCGCGAGCGGCGGCGGCTGGTCGCCCGTCTCCTCCCATTGCGGGAGCCGCGAGAACAGGATTCGCTCGCCGCGCTCCGGCCGCTCGACGCGGCTCGCGACCAGAGGCGCCCAGGCCCAGCCGAGCCGGTGAAGGCTCGAGTTGACGGTCCAGGCGCCCTCGCGCTCCGGCCAGTCCGGATCGCGAAGCCCGTCGAGGAGCTTTGCCGCGATCGCCTGGAGCACCGCTGCCGCATCCGCTTCGCTGCCCGGCGGCTCGAGCCCGGCGGCGCGACTCAGGCCCGCCGGGGTCGGAACCGCGAACCGCGCCGGATGTACGAACGCAAATAATTCGAGCAGGTCGAGCCCCGACAATTCCGCATAGCCGAGCCTTTGCCCGACCAGCGGTGCGTTGAGGATGATGTGCGGGGTCTCCGCCGCCCGGGCGATCGCCTCGCCCCGGGTCGCCTCGCGCACCTCTCCGGCGGCATCGGCGATCCAAATTCCGGCATGGGTTGCGTGCAACGCTGGAAGAGGCAAAGGAGCGGCCACTCCCCGACCTTGGCTGCAAGAGAACAGAAGAGCAACGAGTTTGGACCCCGAAACGCTTCGAAATGCCGCAATGGCTTCAAAGGCCTGGCCTTATGAAGAGGCACGCAAGCTGCTGAAGCGCTGGCCGGAGGGGAAGCCGGGGGGCGGCCCGATTGTTTTCGAGACCGGCTACGGCCCCTCGGGGCTTCCGCACATCGGCACGTTCAACGAAGTGCTCCGGACGACCTTCGTCCGCCGGGCATTCGAGGAATTGTCCGATTGGCCGACGCGGCTGATCGCCTTCAGCGACGATATGGACGGGCTACGCAAGGTGCCCGACAATGTTCCCAACCAGGAACTACTGCACGCCCATCTCGGCAAGCCGCTGACCAAAATCCCCGACCCGTTCGGCAGCCACGACAGCTTCGCCGCGCACAACAATGCGATGCTGCGGACCTTCCTCGACCGCTTCGGCTTCGACTATGAATTCGTGTCCGCGACCGAATGCTACACGAGCGGCCGCTTCGACGAGATCGTTCGCCAGGTCCTCCGCAACTGGGACGGCGTGATGGGCGTGATGCTCCCGACTTTGCGCGAGGAGCGGCGCAAGACCTATTCGCCGGTGCTTCCGATCTCGCCCGCGACGGGGGTGGTCCTGCAGGTGCCGGTCGAGGTCGTCGATGCCGAAGCCGGAATCATCGCCTTCCACGACGAAGGCCAGCGGATCGAGCAGTCGGCGCTCGGCGGAATGGCCAAGCTGCAGTGGAAGGTCGACTGGGCGGCGCGGTGGACCGCGCTCGGAATCGACTATGAAATGGCCGGCAAGGATCTGATCGACAGCGTCGTGCAATCGAGCAAGATAGCCCGCGTCCTCGGCGGCCGTCCGCCCGAAGGCTTCAACTACGAGATGTTCCTCGACGAGAAGGGCGAGAAGATCTCCAAATCCAAGGGCAACGGGCTGAGCCTCGAGGAATGGCTCCGCTATGGCTCGGAGGAGAGCCTCGCCTTCTACATCTATCGCGAGCCCAGGAAGGCGAAGAGTCTCCACATTGGCGTCATCCCGCGAGCGGTCGACGAATATTTCCAGTTCCGCGAGCGCTATCCCGCCCAGCCGGTCGAGCAAAAACTCGGCAGTCCCGTGCACCACATCCACGGCGGCAAGGTCCCGGAAACCATCCCGCCGGTGACTTACGGCCTGCTCCTCAACCTCGTCAGCCTGCCGGGCATCGGCGATCGCGAGACAGTGTGGAAGTTCGTGCAGCGCTATGCGCCGGGCACATCGCCGGAATCGAATCCGGAGCTCGACAAGCTGATCGCGCTGGCGGTGAACTACGCCCGCGACTTCGTAGTCCCGACGCTGAACCGCCGCCCGCCGACCGCCGAGGAAACGGCAGCGCTCCGCGACCTCGATTCAGAACTGGCGAAGCTTCCTGCCGATGCGGACGCCGAAGCCATCCAGCATCTCGTCTTTGAAGTCGGCAAGGCGCACTACGGCAAGGAGAACCTGCGCAGCTGGTTCCAGGCGCTCTACGAAACCCTCCTCGGATCCTCGCAGGGCCCCCGAATGGGCAGCTTCATCGCCCTCTACGGAATCGACAACAGCCGGAGGCTCATCGAGGAGGCGCTCGGCCAAGGCTAGCTCATCGTGTGCATACGCCAGTTGCGGATCTGCGCCCGTCTGATACGCTCCACGGCTCGACGCTGACGCAGGGCGTGCGAACCCAGGAGGCGTCCCCATGAAGCGCAACCTTCCGGTGTGGCTCCTTGGACTTGCCAACATGCCGCTGGGAATTACCGGCGCCACCGCGCTGCTGATTGCGCCGCAGGTGCTCGCGGCGCGGCACGTGCCCGAGACGACCATCGCCAACATCACCACGTTCGGGCTCGTGAGCACGATGGTGTTCTTCCTTGTCGCGCCGGTGCTCGACGTGCGTTTCACGCGCCGCACCTACGCCATCGCCATGTCCATCGCGGCGAGCGTCCTCACTGTCGTCGCCGTGCTCAATTTCGCCAATGTCGCGCTGCTCGGCCTGTGGCTGTTCCTCTGCATGCTCACCGCCAACCTCAATTCGGCGGCGATCGGCGGCTGGTTCGGGTCGGTCCTCCCGCACGAGGACGATGCTGCGCTCGGCGCGTGGATGACAGTCGCCAACGTCGCCGGCTTCGGAATCGCCTCGATCATCGGGATCACGCTGGTCCACGACGCCGGGTTATGGGTCGCCGCGCTCGTGCTCGGCGCGATGAACCTCCTGCCGTTGCTGATCATCTTCTCGGTGCAGCCGCCGATCGAAGAGCGGCGCCGTGCAAGTGAAAGCTTCGGCAAGTTCGGCAAGGAGTTGATGGTGCTCGCCCGCCGCCGCGACATCCGCCGGCTGTTGCTCCTGCTCATCCTGCCGTGCGCCTCATTCGCGCTGACCAACACGCTCGGGGGTCTCGGCGGCGATTATCACGCGTCGGAGAAACTGATCGCCCTGATCGGCGGCTTCGGAGTGACCCTCGCCGGCATTTTCGGAAGCCTCAGCGTTCCGATCCTCAGCCGCCGTTTCCCGCTGATCGGCCTCTATCTCGGGATCGGAATCGTCGGCGGCTTGACCACGCTGTTGCTGCTCGTGCTGCCGCTGACGCCGGCGATCTTCACGCTCGCGTTCGTCCTCCAGAACATCTGGCAGTCCGCCGGGCTTTCCACCGGCAACGCGCTGGCCTTGTCGAGCATCGGCAAGAACAACCCGCTCGCCTCGACCCAGTTTGCGGTGCTGACCGCCGCGATGAGCGCCCCGATCACTTACATGCAGCTGATCGACGGCCACGCCTACGGCGCCGGCGGCCTCACCGCCCTGTACGCCGTCGACGGCAGCCTCGACCTTGTGGCGTGCGCGCTGATGGTGGTCCTGTTCGCCTTCTGGTCGCGGCGATCAAAAGCGCCGCCTGTGTCCGCACCGGCCACCGCCGCAAACTGATCGAGGAAGCGCTGGCGCACGCTTAGCCGCGCGGTGTCCGCTTTGGACCCGTCGCGGACATTACCGCTGTCTAGAACGCAAAGATGGTCCGCCACCTCGCCTCCGCGCAGTAGAACCCACGCTTACCCAGCTCCCGAACAACGGATCTGATATGCATCGCCCCGTAAACGACGGCGACACGCTTGGCTTCGGTCGCGTCCAATTCGGCTATGAGGCATTCGAGCAAGCGCTCGTCGCGGGCATGGAGGACGCTGTGGTGGAACGGCTCCATTGTTGGGCTCCAACTCAAAATCTCATCCGCCGACTTTCGGTCCTCAAGCGACATCTTATGGCCGAGGGTTTCGCGAGACGCGAACAAGCGCTTCTTTAGCCCTACAAGAGGAGCCAACACGAAAAGGACTGCGCGGAGGGGAAGAAAAATCTTCCGCCACTCACGGTGAAACTCGTCCGGCGATAGGTCGGCATTGACGACTTTCCCCGCTACTGCGTTTTGAGCTGGCGGCTTCGGTTGTAGGGTCAGTCCGAGCTTCTCAAAGTTCAACCAGCGATACGAGCGAGTAAGATGGCGACTGAGGGGCGAGCGAATGCCCTCAACGAGCGTCACGTCATGGCTGAGAGCTTCGCCGTAAGTCGTCTCGTAAAATGTTGCTTCCCCGACATGCACCATCGGATAGAGCGTGACGGAAACGCGTGAGTCCCGATGACGAAACTCCATTCGCGCCGAGCGCAGACCCATTACAGAGGCTTCGAGTATCTGCACGGCCCCCAGCGTAGCGTTCGCTCCGTCCCAATCAAATGGCCGCTTTCCACGGGCCGCCAACCGCCCCCTCCTCGCCACCGCCACCCCGTTGTAGAGGCAGCCTCATGACCATCACTTTCTACGATGCCGCCCAGGTCGAGGAATTGCTCGATTACCCCGGCTGCGTCGACGCCGTCCGCCGCGCGATGATCGCGCTTTCGAGCGGCGAGCGACCGCAGCCGCTTCGGCAGATCTTCACCGTCGGCGACAACCAGATGTTCGGGACCATGCCGGGCGAGCTGGCTGCGCTTTCCACCTTCGGCGCCAAGCTGGTCAGCGTGTTCGCCGATCCCGAACGACCCGGCTGCACCCGACACCAGGGCGTCGTCGTCGCCTATGACGGCGAAACCGGCGCGGTCAGCTGCATCGCGGATGCGGAGCCCATCACCCGGATTCGCACCGGCTGCGCCAGCGCGGTCGCGACCGACGCCCTGGCACGCGAGGATGCGCAAGTCCTCGCCATCTTCGGGACGGGCGTTCAGGCGGACGCGCATCTTCGCGCGCTGCCGCTGGTGCGCGACTTCCGAGAGATCCTGCTGTGGGGACGCTCGCCCGAAAAGACGCGCAGCTTCGCCGAACAGATGGGCGCGGAAGTGGGTCGCACGATCACGCACGTTTCAGATGCCCGCGAGGCGGCGTCCCGCGCCGACGTGATCTGCACGGTGAGCTCGTCGGCCGAACCCGTCGTCATCGGCGAATGGGTGAAGCCCGGCACCCACATCAACCTGGTCGGATCGAGCTACCTCGGGCCGGTCGAAGTCGATTCCGCGCTCGTGGCAATGGCCCGCTACATCGCCGACTATCGCCCCGGCGTGCTCGCCCAGGCGTCCGAACTGGCGGTCGCTCGCGACGCTGGAATCGTCGACGACAGCCACGTCGTCGGCGAGATCGGCGAAGTCCTCGCCGGCCGAATCCCCGGCCGCGAAGACGCCGAGCAGGTCACCATCTACAAATCGCTCGGGCATGTCGCGCAAGACTTGGCCGCGGCGGCTTATCTCAACGAGCGCGCGCCGAGGAGCTAGACGCTCAGCTCGCCAGCAGGCTCGTTCTAAGCGTCCCCCGGACGTTCAGCTCGCCTGCTTGCTCGCGATCCAGCGGTCGATCTTCTCTTCGAGCACGGTCAGCGGAAGAGCGCCGGTGTCGAGCACCTGGTCGTGGAACTCGCGGATGTCGAACTTGTCGCCCAGCGCCGCCTTGGCCTTGTCGCGCAGTTGCTGGATCTTCATCGCGCCGGTCTTGTAGGCGGTCGCCTGGCTCGGAATGGCGATGTAGCGCTCGACCTCGGCGGTCGCGTCGGTCTTCGACATGCCCGAATGGCCGAGCATGTAGGCGATCGCCTGGTCGCGGGTCCAACCCTTCGCATGGATTCCGGTGTCGACCACCAGCCGCATCGCCCGAAGCATCTCGTCGTTGAGGTTGCCGAACCGCGCGTAGGGGTCCTTGTACAGACCCATCGGATAACCGAGCGTTTCCGCATACAGCGCCCAGCCTTCGACATAGGCCGTGTTGCCGCCGAACCGCATGAACGCCGGAAGCTTTTCGTTCTCCTGCGCCAGGCTGATCTGGAAATGGTGGCCCGGCTCGCCCTCGTGGAGGAACAAGGTCGTCATTTCCCAGGTGCTCCGCGACGGCAGGTCATAGGCATTGAAATAGAAGGTGCCCGGGCGCGACCCGTCGGGAGTCCCCTGCTCGTAAGAACCGCCGGCCTCGAACTTTTCGCGGAACGGCTCGTAGGGGCGGATGACCAGCTTGGCCTTGGGCATATGGTCGAACAAAGCCGGCAGCTCGGGCTCGACGGTCTTCTGAATGTCGTAGAAGCCCTGCGTCAGGGCCTCGCGGCTCTTCGGCTGGAATCTCTTGGCGGTCCGCATGTAGTCGAAGAAGGCGTGGAGATCGCCCTTGAACCCGACCTCGTTCTTCACCTTCTCCATTTCCTTGGTGATGCGCGCGACTTCGCTGAGGCCTGTCTGGTGGATTTGCTCGGCGGTCAGCGGAAGCGTCGTCGTCGACTCCAGCTCGTAGGCGTAAAGCTTGTCGCCGCCCTTCATGTAGACGAGGCCGTCGCCAGCGCGCGCGTGCGCCAAATATTCGTTCTGGAAGAAGTCGCGAAGCCGCGTCAGCGCCGGGTAGAGTTCGTCGGTGATCGCGGCGCGATATTCGTTGGTGAGCCGCTCGCGGTCAGCCGGCGCGATGCTGTCCGGGAAATTCTTGACCGGGCGGAAATACGGCGAATCCTCGGGCTTCTGCTTGAGCTGGTTGTCGAGCTGCTCGATCATGTTGCGAACGGTGAGCTTGGTCTCGACGACGCCGCTCGCCTCGCCCTGCTTGAACCGGCCGATCGCGCGGTCGAGATAGGTGACGAAGCCCTTGTGGCGCTTGAGATTGTTCTCGTAATCCTCGAGCGTCTTGAACGGCGCCGCACCCTGCCCGCTGGCGAAGGTCGGGTAGAAGGTGTGCAACCCGAAGAAGTGGTTGATCGGCTGGACTTCGGTGAGCTGCAGGATGTCCGGCTGGAGCCCGCGTAGCGTGTCCTTCGTCTGCCATTCGAACGTGTCGTAGGCGAGCTGGTCGGTCTCATCGAGCTTCGACCGGTCGATCGCATGGAGTGCAGCCAAGTCGTGCTCGGCAGCGGCTTCCTCGCCGGCATAATATTGGTCGGTGATGTAATCGCCGAACTCGCTGGCGTAGCGAAGGTCGCCGCGGAAGATCCCCTGCAGCGGATTGCGCTGCAGCTGGGCCTCGTCGCTGGCCTTGAACAAGGAGAAAAGCTTGTCGTGCTCGCTCAGGACCGGGGCGGCGGGCGGCGGCGGAGCGGCCTCGACCGGAGGCGCCGCCGGAGCGACCGGTGCAGGCGCGGTGGCGCAGGCGGAGAGCGCACAGGTCGAGAGCAGCGCAGTCAGGGCAAGAGCACGAACGGTCATCGAAGTCCCCCGGAATTAAGCCTTAGTGTCTTAGTCGCTTAATACGGCTGTCGAGCGGCCGCAAGCCTGCGCAAAGGAAAAGGGCGCCGCGGCCTGGCCGCAACGCCCTTTCCATCAACGGTCGACCCTGATCTACCAGAAGAAATCGTACATGACGTCGACGACCTGGCCGGTGTAGGTGTCCACCAGCAGCGCGTCGTCATAGTAGCGGACCCACTTGTACGGCCACGGCGCGTACGGCAGCCGGTACATGTACGGGTCGCTTAGCCAGTAACTGCTGCTGTAATAGCTCGGCCACAGCCGCCAGCCGATCCCGTAGCGCTGATAGCCCCAGCCGAACGGGTCGTAGTAGATGCCGACCCGGAAGATCGACCGGTGGTGGTCGCGATAATTGCGCCAGTCGTAGCGGTGGTCGCGGCGCCAGTCGGTCCGCCATTCCGAATGACGATTGCGATTGTAGGCCGTTTCCGGGGCAGGCGCGGGACGATCCGGCCGCGCCCCAACCGGTGCCCGGAAGCGATTGCGCTCGGCGCGCTGCTCCATGCGCTGCTCGGTGAAGTCCGGCCGCTCGCCCTGCTGCAGCCGCTGCTGGGCCCTATCCCGCTGCTCGCGGCGCCAGTTGACGACGCTGTCGCTCGAGTCCTGCTGTTGCTCGAGAGTCGGCCGTCCGCGCTCGTTGACGTTCATCACCGGGCCGCCGTCACGAACCACCCGTTCGCGCACCATTTCGCGAGCCGGCGCGTCACTGCGCTGCATCCGCTGAGAGGCCGCCTCGATCCGCTGCTGGCGCATTTCCACCCGATCCTGGCGGACCTCGGCGGGCGCCTGGCGGACTTCGGCGGGAGCCTGGCGGACCTCGGCGGGCGCCTGGCGAACCTCGACCCGTTCCTGACGAGCCTCGGAGCGCCCTTGGCGCGCCTGCGATCGCTCGGCCTGGCGCTCCTGGCGGGCGGCGGCGCGGTCTTCGTGGTCGGGGCCTTGGGCAAGTGCGGGAGTGGCAACCGTGGTTGCGAGAAGAAGAGAGAAAAGGATCTTACGCATACGGACCTCGAGAATAGGCGAATCAATTGAAGGAGTTATAGCTTGTCCAGATGAGCCGTTGCTGAACCGTCACGAGTCCTTTCGTTCAACTTGGGGTGACTTGCAAACTGCGCCGATACCGACAATCCCAGGACAATGACTGCAATAGCAACTTCCCTAGGCGCAATCGGCGCCGCCGAAATGGGCAGCGGAGGCGTCCCCATTGTCTTCCTCCACGGCGTCGGCTCGGACAAATCGGTCTGGGCGCCGCAGCTGGCGCACTTCTCCCGCTCGCGCCGGGCCATCGCCTTCGATTACCCCGGCTACGGCGACAGCGACGCCGCGCCCGAAGGCACCAGCCGCGACGATTATGCGGCGGCGATTTTCGCGGGGATGGACGCGCTTGGGGTCGAGGCGGCGCACATTTGCGGCCTTTCGCTCGGTGGCGTCGTCGCCATCGCCATGCACGCATTGGCGCCGAAGCGCTGCGCCTCGCTGATCCTCGCCGACAGTTTCGCCGTCCACCCGGACGGGCCGGGCATTTACGAGCGGAGCCTTGCCGCCAGCGCCGACCTTCGCTCGCTCGCCGAGGCTCGGGTCGATTCCCTGCTCGCGCCCGGCGCTCTGGACGATGTCCGGCGCGAAGTGGTCGAGACGATGGCTCGGATAGATTCCGCCGCCTATCGAATCGGCGCCGAAGCCGTCTGGCTCGCCGACCAGCGCGACTGCGCTGCCGCGATCGATGCACCCACGCTCGTGCTTTGCGGCGAAGCCGACAAGGTGACGCCGCCGGCGCTGTCCGACGAGCTGGCGTCGATGATCCCGCGCGCGCGAGTGGAGATCATCGCCGGCGCCGGCCACATCTCCAACCTGGAGCGGCCGGCGGAGTTCAATGCGCATGTGGAGCAATTCCTAATGCAAGTGGAGCGTGGCTGATGGGCACCGCTTATATCGTCGACGCCCTGCGCACCGCTGGCGGCCGCCGCGACGGAGCGCTCAGGGGCTGGCACCCGGCCGACCTTGGCGCGGCCGTGCTCAACGCGCTCGTCGAACGCTCCGGCATTGACCCGGCCGCCATCGACGACGTGATCGTCGGCTGTGTCAGCCAGATCGGCGACCAGAGCTGCCACGTCGGCCGAAACATGGTGCTGGCGTCGAAGCTCCCCGACAACGTCCCGGCAGTCACCATCGACCGCCAGTGCGGAAGCTCGCAGCAGTCGATCCACTTTGCAGCCCAGGCGGTGATGAGCGGAACGCAGGACCTGGTGATCGCGGCGGGCGTCGAGAGCATGACCCGGGTGCCGATGGGCACGTCGGTCTTCCTTCCGTTGCAGGCGGGCATCGGCACCGGCCCGTGGCCGAAGTCGATCCAGGATCGCTACGGCGTCACCGAATTCACCCAGTTCCGCGGCGCCGAGATGATGGCGAAGAAATACGGCCTGTCGCGCGATGAACTGGACGCCTTCGCGCTCGACAGCCACCGCAAGGCGGCGGCAGCGACACAGGCCGGAGCGTTCGACAAAGAGATCGTCCAGGTCGGCGATCACCGGAGCGACGAAGGCATACGCTACGACGCGTCGCTCGAAGCCCTCGGCGGACTGAAGGCCCTCGTCGCCGACGGCGTGATCACCGCCGGCAACGCCAGCCAGATCTGCGACGGCGCGGCGGCGGTTCTCGTCGCCAGCGAAGCGGCGGTGAAGGCGCATGGCCTCAAGCCGTTCGCCCGAATCGACCAGCTCACCGTCACCGCCGGCGATCCCGTGATCATGCTCGACGAACCGATCCGGGCCACCCGCACCGCGCTCGAAAAGTCCGGCCGGAAGATCGAAGAGATCGACCTCTATGAAGTCAACGAAGCCTTCGCTCCCGTTCCGCTAGCCTGGCTTTCTGAGATCGGCGGCGACCTTAACAGGCTCAACGTCCACGGCGGCGCAATCGCCCTCGGCCACCCGCTCGGCGCGTCCGGCGCCAAGCTGATGGCCACCCTCGTCCACGCCCTCCACCGCCAAGGCGGCCGCTACGGCCTTCAGACCATGTGCGAAGGCGGCGGGATTGCGAATGTAACGATCGTGGAGGCGCTCTAATTCGTCATTCCCGCGAAAGCGGGAACCCAGCCGACCAAGAATCAACCGAGCGGAGCGAAACCCAATTCCTCCGCCAGATCGCGCCAGTCGGGATTCGCCGCTTCAATGAGCTCCAGCTTCCACGCGCGATTCCATTTCTTGATCCGCTTTTCGCGCGTGATCGCCGATTCCATCGTCGGATGCTGCTCGAACCAGACGAGCAGCTTCACGCCGTACTTGCGGGTGAACCCGCGATCGGCGCCCTCGCGGTGCTGGTGGATGCGAGCGAGCAGGTTTGAGGTCACGCCGGTGTAGAGCGTGCCGTTGCGCTTCGAAGCGACGAGGTAGACGCAGGGCTGGAAGTCAGCGCGCATTTTGTTTGTCTAGCTGGGTTCCCGCTTTCGCGTGAATGACGAGTTTGGACGTGCCCGCTTTCGCCCATTGCGGACATTACGGTCCCAAAACAAACCGTGGTCGCCTCCCTCCGTCCACTATGTTAAATCCCATCTGAGGGGGCGATTTTTTATCGCGACAGTTCTTCCTTCCCACGTGTTTCGTCCGCGCGGGCAGCTCTTGCGTGTGCTCGGTCTGGGGTTCGGTTTGGCCGTCGGAGTCGGCGGAGTTATCGGGGGCGGGATACTGCGAGCGCCGGGCAGCGCGCTCGATCACGTTCCTCGACCCTGGCTCGTCCTCCTGCTGTGGGCGTTGGCGGGCGCTCAGGCGCTTCTCGGCGCTAACGTCGTCGCGGAAGTGATGACTAGCGTTCCAAGATCCGGCGGCCTTTTCAACGTCGCGGAACGCGCATTTGGCAATTTCGGAGCGCTGCTCGTCGGCTGGAGCGATTGGCTGATCAACGCTGCGTCGGTAGCGGCACTTTCGATCGCAGCCGCCGAATTTCTGATCATCATCTTCCCGCCGCTGAAGCCGTATGTTCCGTCCATCGGAGCCGCCGTAGCTCTGGCCCTATTGGCAGTGAATTGGCTGGGCGTGCGTGAGGGTAAATTTGCTCAGATTGTCACCAGCTCTGCGAAAGGCGTGCTGCTTGTCGGGATCGTGGTGCTCATCGTCCTGTTCAAACCCTCACGAGCGATGGCGCCGACGCCGGTTGCGGCGGTCACGTTCGTGGGGATCATTATCGCATACCAGCTCATCGTAGCTGCTTACGGCGGATGGACGGCGCCGTCCTACTTTGCGGAAGAGGACATGGACCCAGGGAAGAACATTCCACGAGCATTGTTCGGCTCGATCCTGACCGTCGCCGCTATCTATCTGATCATGAATGCCGCCCTTCTTTATGCTTTACCTATTGAGATCATGCGCAGTGCTGAGCTGCCCGCCTCGCTCGCGATCGCGAATATCTTCGGCCATCTGAGTTTGGTCATCGTTGCAGCGATTGCTGTCGTTACGGTACTCAGCTGCACCAACGCTTCAGTCATGATCGCCACGAGGATATTGCACGGTCTGGCTCGTGACGGCTTTGTGCCTCGGCAGATCAGTCGCGTGAATCGCGGCGGCACTCCTGATTTGGCGCTCGCTGCGACTGGCGCGCTCGCCGTGCTCCTTGCGCTTACCGGCCGCTTTGAAACGATATTCCTGGTTACCGGAACGCTAGTCGTATTCGTGAATACGCTCATCGATGCGGCGCTGTTCAAGCTTCGATGGAGCGAGCCTGATTTGCCTCGGCCATACCAATCGAGAGGTTATCCTTGGCTTCCTGGACTCGCGTTGATCCTCGACTTCGCCTTGGTCATCGCGTTCCTTTCGGCGGACGTGCGAAGCGCGATCTATATCATCGTCGCTGTGTGCCTTTGCATCCCGATGACCCTGATCGCCAACGTCCGACGTCGGGACAGTACCGGCTAAAGTCAGCTTTCCATCTGTCCTACAGCCGCCACTTTGTGTCATTCAGCCACTGATGTGCTTCAACCGATCAGCCCACCGTCTGGCGAAGTCCCGCGAACCCGGTCCGCCTCGCGCGAATGCGCGTGGGCTTGCTGCGTTCGTTGCGTTTCAGCGGTCAGACTCGCGCGTGATGGGGCGTAACTTTCCTAACCTTCCGCGACGGCCCGAATGAAGATCGCCTGCATCGGTGGCGGGCCGGCGGGGCTCTATTTCGCCATCTCGATGAAGCTTCGCGATCCCGCGCACGAGATCGAGGTGTTCGAACGCAACGCGCCCGGCGTCACCTTCGGCTGGGGAGTCGTCTTCTCCGACCAGACGGTCGAGAACCTTGAACGGAACGATCCCAAGTCGGCGCGGATCATCGCCGACGAGTTCGCCCGCTGGGACGACATCGACGTCCACGTGCACGGCGAGTGCATCACCTCATCCGGCCACGGCTTTATCGGCATCGGCCGCAAGCGGTTGCTCGAAATCCTGCAGGACCGCGCCCGCGAACTGGGCGTGACGCTGCACTTCAATGCCGAATGCGATCCGAGCGATCCCAAGTGGCAGGGCTACGACCTCGTGCTCGCCGCCGACGGCGCCAACTCGCGTTTCCGCGACGCGCACGCCGACGCGTTCCAGGTCGACATCGACGTACGCGCCAACAAGTTCGTCTGGCTCGGCACGTCGAAGGTGTTCGACGCCTTCACCTT
>Ga0207667_10001175_pt1 | contig 32903 bp, 27 predicted proteins | sample KBSCornC52_FD_184301 | JGI IMG/M metagenome (GOLD analysis project Ga0207667, IMG submission 184301) | Corn rhizosphere microbial communities from Kellogg Biological Station, Michigan, USA - KBS Corn C5-2 (SPAdes) (version 2) | ecosystem: Host-associated > Plants > Roots > Rhizosphere > Soil ...
TCCAGCGTGTCCGGCCGGTGGCGGAAGGAGGATTGACGATTCGGTAGGTGATTGAATGGTTCTTTCCGAGCATGCCGGGGCCGTCCACCGCCCAGCCGGTCTTTGGGTTGCTGTCGAGGGTTGCGGCCGCGGAGAACTCGTTCTGCGTGAAGTCCGCTTCGGCGTCCGCCAGCTTCACCGGCACGCCCTTCGTCGGATCCTCCGCCGGTCCCGCGGTGACGGTCACTCCGGTGAGGACGAGGTTGCCGTGGGGCGTCCGGCCCGGCCCACCGCCGCCCAGCGATGGGTCCGCCAGCGCTTCGATTCGCAGCGATGATACGTCCTTCGCCGCGCTCTCCAGGGCCACCGAGTAGGTGTCCGAATCAGGATTCCTCCCCGACACGACCAGGCTGCCATCCGCTTGCGCCGTCAACTCTGCCCCGGATTCGGAGGTCGCGCTGACGAGCTTCACGGCCCCCGCGTCCAGCCAGCTCGTCCTGCGCAGCGGCGGGAATCGGTCTGCCAGCTTCGCCTCCCGCGTCGCAGCCTCCGCTTCGATTTCGGCCCGCTTCGCAGCGATGTCCGGCTTCGGAATCTCGACCTCGGGCTCCTCGGTGTTGTCGAGGCAGGCCATCATCCGGTAGTACTCGCGCTGGGTAATCGGGTCGAACTTGTGGGTGTGGCACTCCGCGCAGCCAACTGTCAGGCCGAGCCACGTCGTGCCGGTCACGTTGGTCCGGTCGACCATGTTGTAGAACCGGTACTCGATCGGGTCGATTCCGCCCTCCTCGTTCAGCATGGTGTTGCGGTGGAATCCGGTCGCTATCTTGTCGTCGATGGTGGCGTTCGGCAGCATGTCCCCGGCGAGCTGCTTTACCGTGAACTGGTCGAATGGCATGTCGGCGTTGTAAGCGTTGATGACCCAGTCGCGATACGGCCAGATGGAGCGGGGCCGATCCTTCTCGAAGCCGTTCGTGTCGGCATAGCGGGCGAGGTCGAGCCAGCGGCGCGCCCATCGCTCTCCGTAGTGGGGGGACGCCAGCAGATGGTCCACCAGCCGCTCATATGCATCCGCCCGTGAATCCCGGACGAACGCGTCAGCTTCTTCGGGCGTTGGCGGAATGCCGATCAGATCGAGGAAGAGGCGACGACAGAGGGTGTAACGATCTGCCTCGGGCGAAGGTTTTAGGCCTGCGGATTCAATGCGCGCGAGCGTAAAATAGTCGATGGGGTTGCGCGGCCACGTGGCGAGTCGGACGTTCGGGAGCGACGCCTGCTTCGGCGCCACAAACGCCCAGTGCGGCTCATAGACCGCGCCATCGGCCACCCACCGGCGCAGGATCGACTTCTCACGGTCGGTGAGGGGCTTGTTTGCGCTCGCGGGGGGCATCTGCGCCGGACCCGAAGCGAGGATTCGCGCGACCAGCTCGCTCTCGGCCGGCTTGCGCGGGACAACCGCACGCTTCCCATTACCGAGCCTGGCGAGCGCGCCTTCCGAAGTGTCGAGCCGAAGACCGGCCTGCCGCTGCTTGTCGTCGGGGCCGTGACACTTGAAGCAGTGGCCGGAGAGGATGGGCCGCACGTCGCGGTTGAAATCTACTGCCAAATCGGCCCGCCGCGGGGATTGCGACGCGACCGCGCAGAGGGCGGCGGCGCTCGCCATCGAGAGGGCCAGGAGAACGGGGACAGTCCGCATGCGAATCCCTCGGGAGATAGATCGGATAGCTAAGTATACCATCGGCGGCCGGCGGGAGAAGAGGAGACAAGGAGACAGGGAGACGAGAGGAAGGGAGGAGAACCTGCGGGGCCGTGTCGCCATGGCGCCCTTTTTATAGCTCAAAGCTGCCACACGTGACGCCTTCCGAACATGGCCCCGTCTGCCGGTTCGTGCTGCCGAAGCGGACTGTCGCCCACCATTGATGTGGCGTTTCGGCAGGCGGACAAAACCGGTCTACTCGAACTCGACGATCAAACCCATGCCGTGGTCGTCGGTCTCGACGGTGTCGTTCCAGGTGGCATCCGGGAAGAGATCTATGAAATCGGCGTGTCCGCCAGGATCGTTGGGCTCGCCCGGATGCCAGTTGGTGAAGCTCCACCGCTCTCCGGTGACCCAGCGCCAGCCGCCCGCGGGTTCTCGATAGTCCGAGGCGGACGTATCCTGGTACGCTCCAATCCACCAGCTCACCTGGCTGTCGCCGGGAAAATGAACGGATATGAACTCGGCTTCGTCGTCCGATGTCACCGTCGCGAGGTGCCCCTTCAGGCCCATGTATCGCATTGCGGCGGCGGCATTCCGGGCGTCACTCCACTTGATCGGCTTGTCCATCCGAACAGTGCAATACCAGTGGCCATTCGCGGGGTTGCGGACGTAGTTCATCCCGGCGGACGGCGCGGCTTGCGCACTGGAAGACCCGTTGGTCGCAGGTCCTGGTGATGATGCACCGTTGATAGTCCCGGATAGCTCGGTCGTCCGGCCGTCCTGCTTCACCATGACGGTGTAGTCGAAGGTTCCGGCCGCCGCGGCGGCCGGAGCGACGGAGATGGACGAATAACCGCTGAGGTCCAGCCTGGCAGTAATGCCCTTAACGTCTGCCGTTATGGCCGTCAATCCGGTGACGGGTCCGGGAAGCACGCGGCCGCTCTGAAGCGTGGTTTTGACACCGCTTCCCTTCTCAATTGTTCGGATGTCGCTCAACCGAATCGTTTGAGCCCCGATTCTCAGGGTCTGGTCTCTGACCTGGAGGGTCGTCGTCTCGGATATGTCACTCATGGTGAGTTCGAGCGGACCGCCTGCCGCCCCCGCGGGCGCGGGAACCGAGACGGTGTATCGTCCCGAGCCCGCCGGGGACGCGTTCACTACTTTGGGAGGCCCGCCATTCGACGATATGGCCATGCTGACGGCAGGTTCCGTTTCGGACCGAAGGAAACTGGTCACCTCAATTGTGAACGTGAGAGCGGCGCCTCTGGACGACACATCGGCCGGCGGAGCGGTTACGGTGATCTCGGGACGAGCCAGGAACTCCCTCAGGCGATTCACCGGCGTGGCGAAGTTCAGGTCGGTCCCGGTAATCATCTCCTCCGCGACTCCGATAACCTCGCCCCGCTGATTCAGTACCGGCCCGCCGGAGTTGCCTACATTCACGCTGGCATCGATTTGGACGTGCATCAGCGCTCCGTTCGATTTCCGCAGTGCCGTGATGTGGCCGGTTGTGACCGTCACGTTGGGAAACTCGCCCTGGCGCTCCGAGAGAAACGAGCCGAACGGAAAACCGAATACGACAACAGGGGCCGTCTCCTGCGGCGCAGCTGGATCACCAGGGGCGAGGGCAGGGGGCGCGGCGGACGGATCGATTCTTAGCAGCGCCAGGTCACGGTCCCGGTCGGCACGGATGATCCGGCCCGCAAGCACCTTCTGGCCTCGCTCGCCAGGCAGCACGACCACCCGGATACCACGGCCCGCCGGCGCTCCCTCGACCACGTGCGCGCTCGTAACGAGATAACCATTGCCGATGCTGAACGCGGAGCCCGAATCCCCGGTTCGCGGTATCTCGACGAGGACCGACGCGCGCTTACCCCGCGCGATCGTTTCCACCTGGCCGGTAGCCGCGGTGGCGAGGCCGACTGAGGAGACGATCAGTAAACCGAGCAGATCAGGGCGACGCATACGGTCCTCCGGGTGAACGCGACGATGCGGCAAAGACTCGCGATGAGGTTCGCTGTATTCAACGTATGCAACGGGCTTTCATGCGCGTGGTCGTTTGAAATCATCGCGATAGAGCGAAACCTGCCCGGCGCCGCGGGGCACAGGAAGTGGTGAAGCGTGGAGGGTAAACAGGCCTATATGCTCGGCTCGGCGCGGCGCGCGACCCCATCGGCAGGGAGTGGTTCTGGATGGAAGGCGATTCGCCCCGCCCACCGCACAGGCTCGCCGAGATGGTCCGAGCCTGCCGCGACCGAGGAACGAATCTCCCCCTGGACGTCCCGCCCAACCGCGAGGGCGGCATCCCCCGCGAAACCGTTGCCGCCCTCACGAAACTGCGCAAAGACGCGGGAATCTAGCAGACCAACGGTCATGCCGAGGAATAGCCGTAAGCCAGCCGTCGGAAAGGTCTGCGGAGGGTGATAGTGACGTTGGCTCGCGTAGGGGCGAATAAATCGCTATCGGAACTGTGTGCGGAGGTTGGAAGTGACGTTGGCGATTTATTCGCCCCTACATACCACGCTATCGGAACTGTGTGCGGAGGTTGGAAGTGACGTTGGCGATTTATTCGCCCCTACACATGCATGCCGCGTGACCGTGTACGCATTTCCGCAATTGCTCCCCGTTACCGTGTGCCGGGAGGGCTCGTTATCGGGGACTGTGGGCAATCTACAGAATCCCCGACAGCCCGTCTGGATGCACTCTCATCCCAAAATAGAACGGGCCAAATTCACCGTACTTTGCGGTCACCTCGTCGAAGCGCATTTCGTACACCAGTTTCTTGATGTCGAGGCTGTCCTTCGCCCAGAGCGTCACCAGCCATTCCCAGTCGTCGAGGCCGGTCGAACCGGTAATCATCTGCTGCACGCGCCCATGATACTTGCGACCTGTCGAGCCGTGCTCGCGCATCATTCGGCGACGCTCGTCCATGTCCGCCGCATACCAGTTGAACACCTCGCCGCGCCGCTTGTTCATCGGATAGAAGCAGCCATAACGCATCTCATCCGCATCGGGAATGGGCGGCTTCAGACGCCGTTGGGCGAACGGCTGCTGCTTGAGGGATTCCGGGTCCTCCGACCCGCCGCCCCGCGCATACGCCTCATACAGGCTCAGCTCCGTCACGCTCAAATAGGAGTAAGGGCGTGACGTGAATCCCGCGAGCCGCGTCTTGTTGAACGCCCGCTCCACCGCGCCGAGCTGATCGACTGTCGGCCGCAGGTGCAGCAGGCATAGATCCGCCTTGTGCCCAACGATCGAGTAGAGCGCGCTCGCGCCCTCGCCCGAATCCACCGCAGCCTCAGCAGCACGCAAGTACGCCGCCGCCTCGTCAATAATCTCGCGGCGACCCGCCTCCGCCTTTGCGCCCCACCGCTCCCAGTCCAACGTCCTGAAGTCGTGGAGCGCGTACCACCCCTCGAGTGTCCCCGGTACTTCCGCCAAGCGCGTTTTCCTTTGCTCGTGCCTATATGTGCGCCGATTCGCATCCCGATTATAGACCGATTCATCCCGCGCCGGCAACCGACCCCAGTGTGCGAAGGACACTTCGTGATTTCGCAGCGGCGACTTTCAGTCGCCCGTTCTTACCCGTCTCGCCCGCAGCACGAACGCTCCCGCGACCAGCGGCCCCACAAGCAGCGCCCAACCCCCCGGCTCCGGAACGGCATTGGGATTCCCTTCCGGCGAGACGCCCCCGCCCGGGTTTCCACCAGGATCGCCGCCCGGATTCCCGCCCGGAACCTCCGGTGGAAACCGATCGCCCCACGACCCGTTCGATCCAGTCCCGCCACCGATGCTTCCCTGCGTGGACGTTTGCGAGCCTCCGCCGTCGAACAGGTCGAAAATGGCGGGCAGCGCTCCGAGGCCAAACCACCAGTACCCGATTCCCCGATCTCCGCCGTCGTCTGAATCAGGCACAAGAACGATGGCATGGTCATCCCGCGGCATGTCGCCGGGAGTGCACATGATCATCTCCTGTGAATGCGCCGGGCGGGCCGAGGCGAGAAGGGTAATTGCGGCGAGGAGCGTGAGGGCCGAGACGCAATGCGTTCTTGAGCTGTGCTTCACTGTCTGCATGACCGTACTTCCTTTCCGTCGCCGTCGCCGGGTTGATGAGACCCGGTCAGCGTCCGCGCGTGACCGATTGCGCGGGAGCGACGCGTCGTCTTTCCGCCCTCGCGATTCGAGGGTCTGGAGTGACGATCTAATGCATGCTATGGTGCCACGGCTAATTCCCCGCGGCATCGGTCAGGATACGGGGTTTTCGAGGGGAGAGGGGAGAGACGAAGGAAAACCGGCAATACTGCTGTGCGGGTCCGCCGGGAAGTGGAATTAGCGGCCGATGGAGAGGGAGGTGACGGGGCCGTCGTGCGCGGCGACCTTCTTGATGGCCGCCGGAGAGGTCGCCGTCCAGTACGTGAGCGACTTGTCCGCGCCGCCCGTCACGAGGAGCTTGCCATCGCGGCTCCAGCCGAGACAGTTAATGACGCGATCCGGAGACGTGGAGAAGAGCTCCGTGATTCCGGCGCCGGCGAGCCTCCAGTACCGCAGCCGGCCGTCCTGCCCCGCGGTCGCCAGCGTCTCGCCGTCCGTGTTGAGCGCGACCGCGGTCACGGCCTTCGTGTGCGCCTTCACCCTCGCTCGGACGCTCCCATCCGCCACGTTCCATACGAGCACGAACCCGTCCGCCGCGCCCGAAATCAGGGTCTGGCCATCTTTTCCCCACACGAGCGCCGTGATCGGCTCGTCGTGGCCCACAATCGTGCCGGCCGGGCTCCCGTCGACATTCCAGAGCTGGATGAGGCGGTCCGCGCCGCCGCTGGCAAGCCGCTGGCCCTGCGGGTTCCACGCCAGCGCGCGGACCGGCCCGTTATGCGCCGCAATGGTTTTGAGGAGCTTGCCGGTGTTCGCGTTCCAGAGCTTCAGCTTGCTGTCCGCGCCGCCAGTCGCGAGAATCCTGCCGTCCGGCGTCAGGGCGAGGCTGAGGACCGGCTTGTCGTGCGCGTCGAGACTCTGCTCCAGCGAGAGGTCGTCCGCGTTATAAATCTTGACCGTCTTGTCGTCGCCGCCCGTCACGATTCGCCGGCCGTCCGCCGAGAAGATGACACAATTGACCGCGCTCTCGTGCGCCAGCACGCTCTGGACCTGCCTGCCCGCGGAATCGAACACGCGCAGCGTCTGATCCGTGCTGCCGCTCGCGACGATGGGCAGAATCGGGAGGGGCGCGGCGGCCGTCTGGCCGAGCGCCGCGCCCATCGCCGGTCCGATTATCAGCGCCGCCCCAAAGGCGAGCGCCAGGGGAAATGCGGCAAGGATTCTTCCGTTCAATTCGCCTCCGGCCGCTTCAGGCTTGCAGCGGCCCTCTCCTACTTAATAACTCACCTTACGCGGGCGGCCCCAACAGATTGGGTGCACTCCGCGGCGGACGGGAGGCTGCACCCTCCCGCTCTCATGCGCTACCTGCCAACTCCGCACCAGACACTCACCGGGCGCAGGACGAACATATCGGTTCCGATTCGCGCACGGCGGTGCGCGACTGGCCGCGGGCATGATAGCGGCGGGGTGCAGCCCGCCGACCGTATCGAGTGCGGACTCCATGACCAATTGCTTGCCTGCGTAAGGTGACTCATTAAGGGACGAACCCGAAACAGCCGCGTTCGCCCTCTTTCGCCGCCCGCGTCAACCCTGTGTCGTCGCCGGCTCCCGATCCAGATAGAAGTCATTATCATACAGGTCGGCGATGCGCGCAAGTTCCTCCTGCGCCAGAGCGGGCGTGTCCGGCGCCGCGGCGAACTCCTCTACCTGGCGCTCCTCATAGATGTTCGGCAGCGCCGACACAATCGAGGGCTCCGCCATCACGAACTGGAGCGCCGTCTGCCCGAGGGTACGTCCGCCGCCCTGGGTCAGGAAGTCGAGCTTCTCCACCTTCTTCAGCCCGCGATGCCACATCGCCTTCATCTCCGGCGTGTGCATCCGGAAATAGCGGTGGTCGTCCGGAGCGAACTCCGTCGACTCGTCGAAGTGTCCCTCCAGCAGCCCGGACGCATGCGGCACCCGCACCAGCACAGGCACGTTCGCCTCCCGCGCCACCGGACAGATGGCCCGGCCCAGCGGCTGCTCCAGCAGGTTGTAAATGATCTGTGGGGCCGCGCGCCGCTCCCGGATGGCGGCTACGCCCTCCTCCGCCTGACGATCCGGCTTAAGCGCCGGTCCGAGCGCGACCCCCGCCATCCGAATCTTGCCCGCGCTCTTCAAGGCGTCCAGCTCTGCCCAGAGATCGTCCTGCCGGATCGCGTTCAGGCGCGGGTTGTGGAGCTGGTAGAGGTCGATATGGTCCGTCCCAAGCCGCCGCAAACTCTCCTCGCACGCCTTCGTCACAAACGCCGGCGACCAGTCGTGCGGCCGCTCGCGCTGGCCGGGCTGCAAACCGGGATGGTTGTAGAAATCATAACCGAACTTCGTCGCGATAACCATCTGGTCGCGCTTGTCGCCCAGCGCGTCCCGCAGCACCGTCTCGCCTGCGCCGTCTCCATAAACGTCCGCCGTGTCAAAAAACGTAATTCCCAGCTCGAAAGCGCGCCGCAGCAGCCGCAGCCGAACCTCCTGATCGTTGACGCCCCACATGGACGTGGAGACGGTCCAAACCCCGAAACCGACCTCCGAGACCTGAAGCCCGGTGTCGCCCAATGCGCGATATTTCATGAATGCTCTCCCAATTGCCGTGTCGCCGCGGCCAGCCAGGTAACCACGGTAACCTGGCTCTGGCCACCGTCGTCTAAAGTGTACCCGCGACCACTGGTTCAACTGATGCGGGTATCGGGTGTTGGGTGTTGGACGGTTGGTTTGCCGTTAAGTCGCCGCCCGTCCGTTCGTTGACTTTTGAACACGCGTATGTTAAACTTGCCCCTGTCTGGGCCACAGGGCCACTGTGTCACTGGGCCGTCGATTCCTGGGAGGAGATCTCCATGCGGACGTCCTTTTCGAATATGCTCATTTCTGCCGCCGCGAAGACCGCGGGCATGACGGCGCTCGCCGTGCTCTGCGCCGCCGGCCAGCCCGCCTCCGCGCAGAACGAGGCGCCCTTCACGATTCGGCAGCCGCCGGACGGCGCCACTGTCCGCGAGAAGGTCGCCGTCAAGGTGCCGCTGGCATCGATTCCCGACGGGGCCTACATCGCGTACTACATCGACGGCAACTTCCGAGTAGCCCTCTCGCCCACCCAGGAGCAGCGCGACAAAGCCAAACCCGGCGACATGTTCGTCTACACGTGGGACACGAAATCGCTCTTCAAACCCAAGGGCAGCATCAAGGAGATTCCGGTCTCCGAGGGCCAGCACACCATTGCGGCGCGCCTCTACGCCCCCGTTGACAAGCAGAGCGCTTCGGTGCTGAAGGAGACCAGCTCGGTCAAGGTCAACGTCCAAAACAAGTATCCGACGCCCCCCGGCGAGCCGATCAAGCTCCACTACCAGTATCGTGACGGCGACTCCAAAGATTACACCCGGACCGGATCGACCTCCATCGTCGCGGGCCTGACGCAGGGCGCCGGCGGCACGGAGGATCAGGAGATGATCGCGCAGAACAGCGAGCTCCTGGTCGCCGTCGAGGACAAGTATAAGAACGGTGACGCCATCGTCCGGAACCTCCTGAAGAAGCTCTCCGTCCGCCAGGGCGGCCAGGAGACCAGCTACCCGGCCGATTCACTCCCGAAAGCCCTCTACCAGGAGCTCGACCCCTGGGGCAACGTAATCTATCAGAACCACACCGTCTCGTTCGATCAATTTGCAGAGCAGGGCATCCCGGTCTCCGCTACGCTCGAGCTGCCGGTTCTTCCCCGGCAGAGTGTTGCAATCGGCGACAAGTGGCAGACCCGCGGCGTCTCGCTCGACCTGCCCGGCACCGCGCCCGACAAGCAGCCGAAGGTCACCGCGACCTCCACTTTTGAGGGAATCGAGTGGCAGGGCGGCTACCCGACGGCCAGGATTCACCAGCATTACGATGGCTCGACCGGCCTCAAGCTGAAGGACATCACCGTCGGCAACATCGAGGTGATGAACCCGCAGATCGTCTTCGACCAGGATGTCTACCTTGCATTCCGTTCCGGCACGCTCGTCAAGGTCGTTCGGAACCTCGATATCACCGGCAAGACCCTCTCCGCCGTACAGACCCCCGGCGCCGCGAGCGGAGCAGGGATGCCGATGGGCGGACCCGGAATGATGGGTGGCAAGGGCGGTGGAATGGGAATGCCGGGCTCCGGCGGCATGCCCGGAATGCCCGGCGGAATGATGGGCTCCGGCGGCGGCCGGGGCAAGATGGGCGGCATGGGAATGCCCGGCGGAATGATGGGCTCCGGCGGTGGTGGTCGCGGCAGGGGTGGCATGGGCATGCCCGGAATGCCCGGCGGAATGATGGGCTCCGGCGGCGGCCGGGGTAAGATGGGCGGCATGGGAATGCCCGGAATGCCCGGCGGCGCGGGCGGCTATACCGGTGGTCCCGGAATGATGGGTGGCGGCGCGGCGGGCGGAATGGCGGGCGGCGCCACCGGTCAGCAGCCCACGCAAATCAAGCTGAAGTCCACCACCATCACCGAGCTGAAGAAGTAGAAGATCAGCCGGCTGCCAATAGCAATATCAGCGGGCCGCTCAACCGAGCGGCCCGTTCGATTGTCCGCCCGGCTACCCTCTCGAACGGCGGTGGTATAATACCGGTTACACCGACGATCCGTTCCGGCAGCAGCCCCGAGGAGAACTGAGTGGCCATCGCCGCGCGCCCCGCCGACCGAATACCCGAAAACGACAAGAGAATGGAGCTGACCGAGCACCTCGCGGAGCTCCGGTCGCGAATCATGCGCTGTATCCTCTACGTCGTCGTGATGGCTTCGGCGAGCTACTACCTCTTTCCCCGGATGTACAGCTTTCTCAGCGCCCCGATGGTGAAGGCGCTCCAGACACACAATAACGGCCCGGTCGATGTTCAGGAATGGCTTCGCGTCGGCTTTACGCGCGCACAGGCCGAGCTCATCGAGCGCAAGGTCCACCCTGCCACCGAGTGGAAGTTCGTCATCCACCACTTCACCGACGCCTTCTTCATCGTCTTCAAGATATGCCTCGTCGCCGGCCTGATCTTCTCCCTGCCGCTCATCATCATGGAGATCTACGGCTTCATCGCGCCGGCCCTCACCCGCGAGGAGAAGAAGCCGCTCCGCTACGTGGTGCCGTTCTCCGTGCTCCTCTTCTTCGCCGGCGTCACCCTCGCCTACTGGGTCGCCCGATTCGCCATCGAGTGGTTCGTCGGTTACGTGCCGCTCTTCAACAACTCGATTCTGCTTCAGGACCCGCAGCCCTACATCATGTTCATGCTCAAGATGATGGGCGTGTTCGGGCTGGTCTTCCAGCTCCCGGTCCTGCTGATGTTTCTTGCGTGGGTCGGAATCCTCACCGCGTCCGGCATGAAGAAGACCTGGCGGCACGCCATCGTCGGCATCTCCGTCGTCGGCGTCATCATCACCCCCTCCAACGACCTCTTCACGATGCTCGTGATGATCGTCCCGGTCATGGGCCTCTACATTGCCTCGATCTGGCTCGTCGCCTTCGTCGAGAAGAAGCGCGCCAAAGCCCGGGCAGCCTCGTGATGCGTGATTCGTGATTCGTGAATTGTTCAGCAGGGGTCGCGGATCACTCGACAGTGTTTGGTAATCACGAACTCGTCAGCACAGTTCACGCATCACGAATCACGCATCACGATGGATTTCTCCCCCTACATCGCCCATCTGGAGCTCGATCCTGACTACCGGGGGCAGATTGCTCATCGCGAGATCGTTCCGCCGCGCGGGCCTTCCTACGCGTCGCCCATCGAGCCGCTGAACCCGACCCTCGACCTTCGGCTCGCGGCGCAGGGAATCACGCGCCTCTACACCCATCAGGCCCGCGCTCTCGACGCCGCACGCGGAGGCGAGCACGTAATGGTGGTGACCGCCACCGCCAGCGGCAAAACCCTATGCTACAACCTGCCGGCCATCGAAGCGGTGCTGATGGACCCCCGCTCGCGCGCGCTCTACCTCTACCCAACCAAGGCGCTCGCGCAGGATCAGCTCGGCAAGCTCAACGACTTCGGCCTCTTCCCGACCGTCCGGTTCGCAACCTACGACGGCGACACCCCGAAGCCTGACCGCGCCTATATCCGCAAAGGCGCACACCTCGTCCTCACGAACCCGGACATGGTCCACGTCGGCATCCTCCCGAATCACACGATGTGGGCGCAGTTTCTCGCGAATCTCCGCTACGTGGTGATAGATGAGATTCACTCGTACCGAGGCGTCTTCGGAGCGCACGTCGCCGAGGTGATTCGAAGGCTCCGGCGGCTGGCCGCGCAATACGGCGCGGACCCCCGAATCATCGCCTGTTCCGCCACCATCGCGAACCCGGCCGAGCTGATGCACGCGCTCACCGGCGTCCATCCGACCGTCATCGAGGAGGACGGCGCGCCGCGCGCCAAGCGCCACTTCCTCTTCTGGAATCCGCCGCTCGTCGGCCAGGCGGGGGAGCGCCGTAGCGCGCACGTCGAGGCGACCGCCCTCTTCACGGACCTCGTCTCGAACGACATCCGCACCCTCACCTTCGCGAAGGCGCGAAAGTCCGCCGAGCTGATTCTGAAGTACGCGCGCGACACATTCAATTCCACGAATCCGCCCCTGGCCGCGCAAATCATGTCCTACCGCGCCGGCTACACGGCGGAGGAGCGCCGCCGAATCGAGCGGGGCCTGTTCGATGGGGACCTGATCGGAGTAACGACCACCAACGCGCTGGAGCTCGGCGTGGATGTCGGCGGCCTCGACGCGACCGTGCTCACCGGCTACCCCGGCACCATCGCCTCGGCCTGGCAGCAGGCGGGCCGCTCCGGCCGCGCCGGCGGACCCGGAGAAGAGGCGCTCTCCATCCTGATCGCGCTCGACAACCCGCTCGATCAGTTCCTGATGCGACATCCCGAGTACTTCTTCGGCCGCACCAGCGAGCAGGCGATCGTGAACCCGCACAACCCGCGAATCCTCCGCTCGCACCTCGCCTGCGCCGCCCATGAGTTTCCGGTCAGCCCCGCGGACGCCAAGTGGTTCGGCCCCGAGATGGCCCCGCTCCTCCCGGACATGGTCGAATCCGGCGAGCTGGTCGAGCGGTCCGGTCGATGGTACTACCGCGGCGAAGGCAGCCCCGCCGCGCGCGTAAACATCCGCTCCGCCTCCTCCGAGAGTTACGAGATTCGCGATGTTTCCAAGCCCGCCGCCGAAGGCCGAAGGATCCTCCCGCCTCCTCTCATCGCGCCCGATGGCATGGGCCGACTGATCGGCTCCGCGGAGGACACGCGCGTCTACCATACGCTCCATCCCGGCGCGATCTACCTCCATCAGGGTGAGACTTTCCTCGTTCAGGAGCTCGACGAGAAGCAGCGAATCGCCTGGGTCGCCCCCTCCGACGCCAACTACTACACCGAGCCGCGCGACATCACCCACATCACGATTCTCGACGAGCGCGCCTCCGCGCCGCTCGGCCCCACGATGGCATACTTCGGCGGCGTGATCGTCTCCAATCAGGTGCTCGGCTACCGCTGCAAGCAGCTCTTCAAGGACACCGTCCTCGACATCGTCGATCTGGATCTGTCCGAGCACGTCTTCGAGACCGAAGCCTTCTGGTTCACCGTCCCCACGCCGCTCGTGGCGAAGCTGTCCGAGCTTGGACTGGACCTCGGCGGCGCGATTCACGCGGCCGAGCACGCCTCCATCGGCATGATGCCCCTCCTCGCCGGCTGCGACCGCTGGGATATCGGCGGCGTCAGCTACCCGCACTACCCCGACACCGGCATGGCCACCGTCTTCATCTACGACGGCCATCCGGGCGGCGTCGGCATCGCGGAGGCGGCATATCATCGCCTTGCCGAGCTCCTCCGCACCACCCAGCAGGCCATCGCCGAATGCGCCTGCGAGGACGGCTGCCCCTCCTGCGTCCAGTCCCCCAAGTGCGGCAACAACAACGAGCCGCTCGACAAGCGCGGCGCCGCATGGCTCCTCGATCAGCTTCTCATCGAGCCCATCGCGGCCTCGCCGCCTCCATCTGTCATAATAACCGCATAGGGTTTCATTCAGGAAGTGAGGTTCGGATGATTCTCACAATCGAAGGCACATATCGGAATGGCGCCATCGAGTTGGGCGAGACGCCTGCCGGCATTGACGAATCGCGGGTATTCGTTACATTCCTCCCCGAAGGGGCTGGCAGGAAGCCGGCATCATTGTACGGACTCTGGAAGGACATGGTGCCCGAGGACTTCGACGTGGACGCGGCCCTCAAAGAAATCCGCTCGGCGTGGCTGGAAGACATGAAAGAGTGCGAGCCTTGAACGAGTACGTTGTTGACACGCACGCCCTCTTCTGGTATTTGTCCAAATCAAGCAAGCTCAGCCGAACTGCGCTTAATGTCTTCCGCGATGGTGAGGAAGGCAACGCTAAACTGGTTGTGCCGACGATCGTGTTGTGCGAGCTCTATTACTTGAACGGTAAATTGGGCCTTCCACTGGCGTTCTCTGCCACGTGCAACGCACTCGTATCGGCTTCGCAGTTTGAGATTGTGGATCTGGGTCTGGCAGATGTGCTCGACCTCGATGCAATTGCCGGTGTGCCGGAGATGCATGATCGCCTCATCGCTGCCGCTGCCGCACGACGCCACTGCCCGGTCATAACGAAAGATGAAGCAATTGTCTCCTCAGGAGCCGTCCCGACAATCTGGTAAACCGACTCGTCGCGTCCGGCGACACTCAGCACATTCACCGAGTGCAGAGCCGCCGCTCACGACTCATGAGATTCGCCGATTCGCGCTTCGATTCACCGGCCTTGTTGCGCTCGTTGGCCTCGTCTACTGGCTCGGATGGAAGTCCTCCTGGGCGCGCGCCGACATGCGTGTTCGCGTGGAAGCTCCGGATGCGCCAATAGCGGCCCCGATTTCCGCATCACAGTCGCCAGCAGTAGCTCCCGAAGCAGCGCCAAAACCAGCCAGCGACAGAGGCGAATCCGCGTCGTCGGACTTATCGCGAGATGGCGCCGAGGCCCACGGCAAGCGTCGACACAGCCATCGCCGCGGGCGCGTTCAGTCGAATCAAGCCGACGAAGCGCCTCTGGACTGAGCGCAATGCGTTCCGAGCACGCAATCAGAGATGCGGTCCGCACCCGCGATTCGTGGGGCAAAGCATTCGCGCCCTCACCGCATCGACTCTCACGAACCCAAGTGCGCGAATGCTTCGCCCCGGCTGTCGGCGCCCGTTTGCGCAAAACCTTGTGCGCGAACGGTGGGGCCGAGTTGCTGGCGCGGCGGCACACATACGCCGGAAATGTCACATTCGCAGACGGTTTCACGAAGTGGGCGAACCAGTATGGCGAGAAGAAATTGAGATGGCAGCACTGAATCATCGCGAGCTTGGAGCATCGACAATATGAAGGTCGGTTTGATAGGGTTGCCGGAGGTGGGGAAGACGACGCTGTTCAATGCGCTCACGCGCCAGAACGCGGCGATTCATACGTTCGGCGTGCAGTCCAGCGAGTTGCACCTGGGGACTGTGCCGGTGCCCGACGCGCGATTCGATTTCGCCGTTCGGGTCTGTCACCCCAAGAAGCAGACACCCGCGACCATCGATATCACCGACGGCGGCGCCCGCGTCCAGCTCGACGAGGCGCGCGCCGCCGGAGGCGACAAGAAGGAGAAGTTCGGCACGGATTTCTTCGCGGGCGTGCGCAACATGGACGTGCTCGTCCTCGTCCTGCGCGCCTTCCAGAGCCCGTCACTCCCGGAGCCGCCCGGCGGAATCGACCCCGCCCGCGACGCCCGGAAGATCGCCGAAGAGCTCCTCATCGCCGACCTCACCATCATCGAGGGTCGGCTGGAACGGCTCGACAAGAACAAGCTGATGAAGCGGTCCACGCCCGCCGAAGCCGTCGAGCACCAGACCCTCACGAAGATCAAGGACCACCTCGAATCACTCGAGCCGGTCCGCACGCTCGAGCTCACCGAGGACGAGCAGCGCTCCGTCCGCAGCTTCGCCTTCGTCAGCGGCAAGCCCCTCATTCTCGTCGCCAACATCGGCGAGGAAGACCTGGGCGGAGACCCGCAATCCACCGCCGGCCTCCGCGCCTGGGCGAAGGAGAATCACCTGGAGCTGGTGGAGCTCTGCGCGAAAATCGAGATGGAGGTGTCGCAGATGGAACCCGATGAGGAGCGCGAATTCCTCGCCGCCATGGGAATCGAAGAGCCTGCCCGCGACCGACTGGTCCGCGCCGCCTACGCCGCGCTCGGCTACATCAGCTTCTTCACGGTGGGGGAGGACGAGGTGCGCGCCTGGACCATCCGCAAGGGGACGAACGCGGTCGGCGCGGCCGAGAAGATCCACACCGACATCGCCCGCACCTTCATCCGCGCCGAGACCATGCCCTTCGACGACTTCCAATCCGCGGGTGGCTGGGACGAGGCGAAGGCGGCCGGCAAGATGCGCCTCGAGGGGAAGGAGTACGTCGTGAAGGACGGCGACATCCTCCACATCCGCAACTCCAGAGGTTAACAGAGCTCACCGCGAAGCCACTGACCCACCCGGTGGGTCAGTGGCTTCGCGGTGAGCTCTCAGTCTTCCACGTCGTCGATGTTTGCCAGCGCTTCCGCGAAGTCTTCGTTGGTCAGCACGCGCTCCGACGCCGATTCAGCCGTGTCCGCCAGCCGGATGAGCGCCTGGAGGCCCGCCTCGTTCACCACCGCCTTCAGGTCCGCCCCACTGTAACCCTCCGTTCGATCCGCCAGATCGTCCAGATTCACGTCCGCCGCCAGCTTCACGCCCTTCGTAAACAGCCCCAGAAGCTGGAATCGCGCGTCCCGGTCCGGCAGCGGGATCTCGATCTCGCGAGAGAGCCGGCCGCCGCGCCGTACCGCCGGGTCCAGCATGTCCGGCCGGTTCGACGCCCCCACGATGAAGACGCGGCTGTTCGGCGTCATCCCATCCATCTCCTGAAGGAACTGATTCACGACCTTGTCGGAATGAATGGCGACGCCGCCCTGCCGCGCCGGCAGCAGCGCGTCGATTTCGTCGATGAAGATGATGGAGGGCGCGTTGGCGCGGGCGCGCGCGAAGAGATCCCGCACCCGCTGCTCGGAAACCCCCACGAACATCTGGTTGATGTCCGCCGGCGTGATGGAGAAGAACCGGCACTTCGCCTCCGATGCCAGCACCCGCGCGATGGTCGTCTTGCCGGTGCCGGGCGCTCCCTTCAGTAGGATTCCCGTGGGCGCCTCGACCCCCAGCTCCTTCGCCATCGCCGGCTTCTCCAGCATGATCTGCATCTGCCGCAGCTCGCGCTTGGTCTTCGGCGCCAGCACCAGGTCGTCCCACGTCAATCCCGCGCCCGTCTCCGTCCGTGGCGCATATTCGCCCGGCAGCCGCGCCTCCTCCGAGTACGCCTGCACCAGCGTGGCGTACTTCGTCGATTCCGGCTGGAGGACCGCAGCCTTCTTCGCGACCGTTACCGCCTCGTCCTTATAGCCGAGACCCTTCAGCGCCTGCGCGAGCAGGTAGTGCGATTCCGCGTGATGGGGGTCCCGCGCGATGGCCTCGCGAAGCCAGTGGACCGAATCCTGGAGCAGCTTCTTGTGCCGCTTGAACTTGTTGCCCCGCTCCCGCGCGAACGAATCGAACCCGAGCGCGTGCGCCGCACCCCCGAGCAGGAGGTCGCCCGTGGTCGGCTTCATCTCTTCCGACCGCCGCCACAGCGCCCATCCGAGCCGGTACCGCGCCTCGACGCTGTTCGAGTCGCAGCTCACCGCGCGCCGGAACGCCTCAATCGCGCCGCTCCAATCCTGCCCCGACGCCCGCGCCATCCCGCGCTCAATCGCTTCCCGCAATAGCTCCCTCTCGTTCATCTCGGCCGATTCGCCCTCGCAAAATGGTTCCGTTAGCCAATACGTAGTGTACAGGCGTGCGGTTGCCCTATTATAGCGCGAAGCCAGCGGGAGCCGGACCGCCTGGGCCGGCCCCGGAACTAATACCACGGCTCGTCCGTCCCTAAACGTGCTTTGAACCCGGTCCATTCAGGAAGGAGCCACAGATGGAGACGCGATTGAAGGCGTCGCCGATTCAGGCGCGCACCAAGGGGGAGCTAAAACGCCTCCGAAAGAACGGACTCATACCCGTGAGCCTCCAGCACAGGGGAGAGGAGACCCGCCACCTCCAGATGCCGCTGAAGCCGCTCCTCGAAATGGTCCGGCACCACGGCGAGTCCGCCCTCATCGACCTGGAGATTGAGGGAGGGGGCGCGGAGACCGCCCTCATCCACGACGTCGTCCGCGACGGCGTGACCCACCTGCCCATCCAGATATCCTTCATGAAAGTAGTCCGCGGCGAGCCCATCAAGGCCCGCGTGCCGCTCGTCTTCGAAGGCGTGCCCGAGCCGGTCGCCGAAGGAACCGCGGTCCTTCAGCCCTCTCTCGACCATGTCGAAATCCGTTGCATCCCGTCCGATCTCCCGGAGCAGATCGCGGTCGACGTCTCAAACATGCAGTTCGGCGACATCCTCCACGTCTCCGACCTGCCCCAATCCGACAAATACGAGGTGTTGAGCGGACCGGAGACCGTTATCGTGTCGCTCGCGAGCCTCCTCCGCCAGTCCGTCGAGGAAGAACCCGCCCCGACTCCCGAGGAAGTAGCCGCAGCCGAGGAGCCCGCCCAGCAGCAGCCGGAAGCTGGGTAACGACCAGACAGGGAGACACGGAGAGGAGGAGACAAGGAGACAGGGAGCCGCGTGACGTGCAGGCCGCGGAGCGGCGTTTCACCGATAGCCCCGCGCCTTCAGGCCGGGGTTCCCATCACTCCTCATCTCCCCCTCTCCCTGTCTCCCTGTCTCCCTGTCTCCTTGTCTCCTCTTCTCCTCTTCTCGACGCGGAACAACCCGAACCCCCTCGGCGTCGTTGATAGAGCGCAGGCATGAGGCCGGTGCGGGAACGAAGTCGGCTGAAGAGCTGTCGTTCCCTGCAATCGTTGGCATTCCGCCGCCAATCTCGATCCAAAACCTTCGATTCGCTTGAGTTATCGATTCGACGGGCAATGCGCCGGAGAGGCCCGACGCCGAAGGCAGTCACGGCCGCAGGATGCGTCCGCCGCGCACCGCCCGCCGAGAATGAGGAGCAACACCAATGAACAGAACAACCCTGATCGGAGTGTCCGCCCTCGCGGCCCTCCTCTGCACCGGCATGGCGCGGGCGGACGAGATTCACGTACGCGTCAACGGGGAGCCGATCTCCTTTGAGGGAACGCAGCCGCGCGCCATGGATGGGCGCGTGATGGTCCCGCTCCGCGGCGTGCTCGAAAAGATGGGCGCAACCGTCGACTGGATGCCCGCCACGCAAACCGTAGTCGCCGCCAAAAACGGCATGGAGATCAACCTGCCAATCGGCAGCCGCCATGCGACGGTGAACGGCAAAGACGTTATGCTCGACGTGCCGGCTACGACCATTGCCGGCTCGACCATGGTCCCGCTCCGCTTCGTGAGCGAGGCCCTCGGCGCCGACGTGCGCTGGCAGAGCGCAAGCCAGACCGTGCTTATCGACACCAACGGCGTCGGCGGAATCGCCCGCAATGAGGGCCCCCGCGACGTCACCTTCAACAACCAGACGCCACGCAGGCCCCGTGAATACCGCCGGACGCGTGCCGTTACGCTTCCCGCCGGCACCGTGATTCCCGTTAAGCTCGACGACACGCTAAACAGCCGGGACAACCGTGAGGGCGACAGCTTCACCGCGACCCTCGAAAGCGGCCGCGACGACGCCGGCCTCCCGGTCGGCACCAAGGTTCAGGGCGTCATTCACGAGGCGATTCCGTCCCGCAACGGCAAGCCCGGCGTGCTCGACGTGGACTTCCGGCGAATCATCTTCCCGGACGGCACCGAGCGCACCCTCGACGCCAGCGTCATCTCGCTCGACAACAAGTCCATCAACCGCGGCGACAATGGCCGGCTGGTGGCCAGGTCGTCCAACGCGAACAATGAGCGGCTCAAGTGGGTCGGAATCGGCGCGGGCGCGGGCCTGCTCCTCAGCACCCTGACGAAGGGCAACACGCTCCTCGACACCCTGCTGGGCGGCGGCGCGGGCTATCTCTACAACGAGCTCCAGCGCAAGGGCGCCGGTGACGTCAACCTGAAAGCCGGAACGGAGATGGGCGTCAAGCTCAACCGCTCCTTCGCCTTCAGCTCCGACCGCCTAAACTCCGACTACGACCGCTCGCGCTAACGCCCGCGGTCACACATAATCAGCCACGGATCATCCAAAGACAGACCAGGGCCGGCACAAATGTGCCGGCCCCGCGTCGTTCGTTGCAGAACGTCAAAGCACCGTCGCGAGCTTCTTCAAGATATCGTCCCCGTACGATTCATCCTTCATCGAGAACTCCGCCTCACCTGCGTTCGAGTTTATATTCAGGAAGAACTCGATATCGTTAGGCAGGAACACCTTCACGGTCATCCAGTCACCGGGAGGCTCCGACTGGAAACCGCCGAACGATTCGGCTGTATCTGGCGCTCTTGACTGGTCCACTCCCAGAATCGCGAGGTCAAATGCCAGCTTGTCAACCCGTTTGCCGCGCTTTGGAGGGTGATTGGCGCCGAGCACCGGCTTCAGGTCCGCAAGCAGACCGCCGCAATCGGAACCTGGCACGCGATAGAAGAAGCCATGTCCAGGAACAAACGGACTATCCTTCGCTGCCTTGCCACCCGTCAGCTCCAGTGTGAATCGAGCCGTCTTTCCATGTGAGGTATAGTTTGCGTCCCACTTCATCCGCCCCTCTTCCGGCTTTGCCGTCGAAGACCGTTGGATGGAGAAGGGCAGATCGACTGGGGTTTCCGGTCGCTTGCCCAAGATTGGAGCGACGACGCGAGCCTGTCGCTTGTGCACTTGCGGCTTTGGCGTTTGCGGCTGGCCGGAAGCCGATAGCCCGGTCGTTCGCCCACACCCGGTGACGGCGATCCAGACCACTGCACCTGCCAACTCGACCGCACGAAACATGTGAAACTCCTTACGGGTCATTCTCGTTCGTGCCTGCGTGATTGAGATAACGTTCGGTACAGATCAGTTCGTTCGCCTCTTTCCTCGCGAACGCCTCTTCCTGCCCGGCCGTCATCCCGCGGGGACCGGCTCTTGACGTTGCTTTCCTGCGCACCAATCGCAAGAACCGTATCTATGCGGGATGACGGCCGGGCAACCTTAACGCCGTTCTCCGCGCTCTTCCCGCCTTTGTGGTGGGGACTTGCCGCTCCCAACGACCCATCGACCCGACGACCCGACCACCCATTCCGTGACAAACCAATCAACTTTCGCTACAATGACTGCACGACTTTCAGCAGGAGAACCGATTCATGTACCGACTCGACGCCGACAGGCCAGTCCACCTCTGCGACGGAACCTCGCGCCGCGACTTCCTGCACGCAGGCGCCCTATCCATGCTCGGGCTCGGCATGCCCGGATTCAGGGAGCTCAAATCCGCATGAACCAGCAGACTAAGAACCCGATAAAAGAGAGCCCCCCACACTACCGAGTGTGGAGGGGCTACTGTATAGTGAACCTGCACAACCCGGCTCCCAATTCAATCGCACAATTTGGCACCAATCTTCAATCCACTGCTCCGGCTGCCAGCAGCGATTCCTCGACAGCTTTTCGATTCACCTTCGCCCGCACTTTTTCTCTTATTCGCATCGCTCGGCTTGAGATGCCCATGGATGGTGGATCCTCACGATGGCTGACGTCGACTCTGCATGCCTTGAGGGCCGTGAGCCCTGCTCGGGAACGATGATGTACGTCCGCTCCGTGAATAAGAAGCAGCCGCACGACATCGTCATGGCCCCCCTTCGCAGCGAGAATCAACGGCGTCATCCCAGGAAACTCTTCCACAGGTGGCGTGGTGGATGGTCCGGACCGAAGTGGCGACCTATACGACGCCTTAGGAATTACCTCAGCGTCGACGCCGGCCTTCGCAACGAGCAGCAATCGAACGCAGTCCAAATGCCCGTGGTATGACGCAATTGCCAGCGGGGTCCATCCCGTAATTTCTCGTGTACTTACCCCCGCGCGTTGCGACAAAAGCAATTGGGCTATGTCCGTGTATCCAAAACCTACAGAATTGTGAAACGTATACTCCAGGAGCGGCTCAGTAACCTGACCGTAGCCAGTTGCCGCGTACGTCCAATTCTCTCGGCGGGCGTCGAAGCCTGATTTTGCAGCCCATTCTACACCGTGGACATGTCCGAACCAACAAGAATATAGGAACAGAGGTTTCGCGTCGGCCGGGTTATGCTTGAGCCAAGACGCTACTGCGGGGCCGTCGGATGAGCGCATTAGGGTAAAGAGCTTTTCCAGACGGCGTTCTTCCTGCTCATGAGCCGAGTTCTTTGCACGCGCCTCGTCTTGCCGCGATCTTGACATCTCCGCCTCGCGACGCTCGGCTTCCCGAACGTTCCAGCCGTAGGCGACGACCATGGTGATCGCGAGCACGACCGCCAACGACGGCAGAACCGGAGAGGCTGCGGGTCGCTTGGCGGTTTCAGCGGTGTCACGGGAGAACTCGCTCATAGCTCCTGGACCATTTCACGTACCAAATGAAGCGACGACATCGGAACCCGAAACACCTTGTTGCCCGGACAGCAGAGGAAAAAGGTTGGAGTGCCGTTGACCCCGACGGTCGCCGCGTCTTTGCGGTCGCGGTCCAATCGGTGTCTGGCCGCGTCGCGTTCCTTGGGGGATTCGAGAGAATTTGAAAGCCCCGCGTTTGCGCAAACCCGTTTGAACGTGACTTCCGGTTCGTCTACCAAGTTGAGTTGCGCTGCAAAAAGGGCGTCATGCACAGGCCAAAACTTGCCATGCATACGAGCAATCTCCGCCACGATTGCGGCATTCTCGGCGGCAAAATGAAACGAAAGAGGAAGATTACGAAACAGCACCCTTATCCGAGTAATATTAGATTCCGCCAGAGTCCGAACTTGAGCCTCGACCCGAGCACACGGAGGGCATTGGTAATCACCAAATTCGACCAATGTGAACGGTGCGGACCTGGAGCCGCGAAACGATGTGCAATCACCAATTAAGTCGGAAACATTGACGCCGACAAGCTGTGGACGCGGAGAAAGAGGGCCCCGCCGGATGCACAGTCCGACCACACCGATGCAGACAGTTGCCGCGACGCCCAACGCGAGAAGTATAAGCCTGTCTTGCGCAGTCATTGGCGAACCAGGGCCTTGAAATACGTACCCGAAATCGCAGTTATCTGCGAGACACCAACCACCAAACACAAGCACAAATGAACCCGATCAACGGGCCGGCCAAGATGATGGTAATTGTGTGAGGCCGTCCAGGTCTCATTGGCGCACGGGGGCCTTCGAATTGAGGGTACTGCCGATGCAGGCGGAATCGCGGGCAATAAACCTCACAGGCACACGCGGCAAGCTGAAGCCGCAGCCGCATGCCGTCGATCCGCACGGACTCGCTGTTGACGTTTCTATGCGCTTACTGCATATGAGGAGGCGATCGCTACATGCAGCAGTCTGCTCCACCAAGCTCGTGCATTTTGGCCTAGGTCCCTAATGGCCAATGCAATCGGTACATGTTACGGGGGGCGGCGTAACGCAGCTTTGGGCTTGCTCGCTCCATGAGCATGCCCAGGTGGGGTCGACAGGGCAGGCCGTACAACCTGCGGGAGGGTCAGTACGCTGGCCCGCGGCACCGCATCCGCTCGATGCGCTTTGGCAACAGTCGAACACGATCCAGCATCCGGCATTGGCCGGAATCGACCTCGTCAGAAGGACCACGGTTACCAGGAACGCCAACACCGATAACGTGGATGAGGCCAACATCGCTTGCCAATAATGACGCATCATTCGCTCCTTAGAGAGCCAGGTCTGTGGCGATCACTTGCGTCGCAGGTTAGCAACGCAAGTATCATAACACATTCACCTCCCCGAGTCAACTGCGAGAATCGAGGTCTTCCAGAGGTCGAGCCGTTGTTGAGTACGCGGAACGTGTAGAGATAACCGATCGGCACGGCGCGCATCCTGAACTGACCGGCTATCTGTTCCTTCGCTGCACGACGTCGGCGCGCTCGGTATAATTTGCGTTCTTGCCCAGTCGGTGTTGTCCATATCCGCATTCCGTGACAAACCAATCAACTTTCGTTACAATGAAGAGACCACTCGTGGGAGATTACCAATGTACCGACTCGACGCCGACAGGCCAGTCCACCTCTGCGACGGAACCTCGCGCCGCGACTTCCTCCACGCAGGCGCCCTCTCCATGCTCGGCCTCGGCATGCCCGGATTCATGGAGCTCAAAGCCGCCGGAGCCGTCAACCCGGACCGCGACGTCAACTGCATCATGCTCTTCCTGCTCGGCGCGCCCAGCCAGCTCGACACCTGGGATATGAAGCCCAACGCCCCGCTGGAGGTTCGCGGACCCTTCAAGCCCATCCGCACCAACGTACCCGGCATAGAGATATCCGAGATCTTCCCGCGCATGGCCAGGCACGCCGACAAGTTCTCCATCGTCCGCTCGGTCTATCACACCGCCGCTGCCGTCCACGACACCGGCCACCAGATGATGCAGACCGGCCGCCTCTTCACCGGCGGCATCGAGCACCCGCACATCGGCTGTGTGCTCCAGAAGGTGAAGGGCGCCCGCGGCGACGTCCCGGCCCACGTCCTCATGCCCCGGCCCATGGGCCCCACCGGCGGCAATCTCCCGCATGGCCAGTCGGCCGGCTACCTCGGCCGCCAGTACGACCCGTTCAACGTCAACGCCGACCCGTCCGACAAGAACTTCAAGGTCCCGGACCTCCTTCCGCCCGACTACATCACCGCCGTCCGCGAGGACCGCCGCCGCAAGCTCCGCGACGCCGTCGATGGCGGCGTGAAGGCGTTCGAATCGAGCCCGGAAGCGAAGCAGCTCGACGACAACTTCCATCAGGCCTACACGCTCATGTCCTCCGCGAAAGCCCGCGAGGCGTTCGACCTCTCGAAAGAGCCGCGGGCCGTCCGCGATAAATATGGAATGAATAAGTTCGGCCAGTCCTGCCTCCTCGCCCGCAGGCTCGTGGAACGAGGCGTCCGATTCGTCACTATCAATATGTTCGAGACCGTCTTCAACGAGATCACCTGGGACATCCACGGCAGCGCGCCCTTCACGCCCATCGACGCCTACCGCACGCTCTGCGGTCCCTGGTTCGACAACGGCTACTCCAGCCTCGTCGAAGAGCTCTCCCAGCGCGGTCTCTACGACAACACCATCGTGATGGCGACGGGCGAGTTCGGCCGGACGCCAAAGATCAACCCCGCCGGCGGCCGCGATCACTGGCCCCAGTGCTGGTCGATGGTCATGGGCGGCGGCGGCATCAGGGGCGGCCATATCGTCGGCGCGTCCGACGCCATCGGCGGCTATCCCACGGATCGCCCCACCTCGCCCGCCGACGTCGCCGCCACGCTCTACTCGGCACTCGGAATCGACCTTGCCCACGAGCTCATCGGCCCCGGCGGCCGCCCGATTCCCGTTGTCGACTACTCCGCCCGCCCGCTCACGGAGCTCTTGTAGGAAGAGACACAATTATGACGCTTCAGATAACTCTGCCCGAAGAAACCGAAGACCGGCTCAAGCAGCAAGCGGCGCGGCGCGGCCTCTCGCTCCCGCAATACCTACAGATGGTCGCTCAATGGGAGGCCGAATCTGCGGATGCCGAGGCATTGACGAACGACGAGATCCGTCGCCTTCAGGAGGGAATCGAACGGGGCTTTCGTGACGAAGCCGCTGGCAGAACACGGCCCCTGGCCGACTTTGTCCGTGAGCAGCGCGAGAAGCACGGACTCTCGAATCCTTGAGTTATCGAGTCGAGATCACGGAGGTTGCCGAGGCGAAGGCCGAACAAGCCTGGTTCTGGTTGATCGGGGTTTCGCCGGAAACGGCCGGGATATGGTACGACGGTCTGCTCGAAGCGTTCGAAGGTCTCGCGGACATGCCGCACCGATTCCCCGAAGTGCAGGGATTCGAGCAGTCCGCTGCAAGAGTTCGCATGTTACTCTATGGCCGCCGTGCCAACATGTACCGCGTGCTCTTCCGCGTAATAGAGGAACCGCGGGATGATGGTACGGATGGAATCGTCCGCGTGCTCCACGTAACGCACGGCGCCCGCCCCTTTCCCTAGCAGCAGACCGCGAAAGCTGAGCTTCCGCCATGCAGACAAGACACCTGCCGGACCAGTGGAATCCGGCCATCTACACAAACGTGCCGACCCGCTTCCGCTGGATCGAGCAGGGCCTCCTCTGGCCGGACGAGCCGTGCAACTTCATCGCGCACTTCCGCGGCCGCGACTTCTATATCCCCGAGCACCTCGGCCTCCTCTCCGTCAAGTGCGCGTTCGGCGGCCAGGAGACCTACGAGGTCGGCCGGGACCGAATCGGCGTCAAGGACTCCTCCTACCTCATCCTGAACGAAGGCCAGAATTACGCCAGCTATATCCGCGCCCGCGACCCGGTCGAATCGTTCGCCATCTTTTTCGACCCGGGCTTCGCATCGGATGTGCTCCGCTCCATCGTAGCGCCGGAGGACCATCTCCTCGACATGCCAGCGGGAACTGCTCAGCCGGTGGCATTCTTCCAGCAGCTCTACTGGGAGGACGACATCGTCGCTCCCTTGCTCCACCGCCTGCGCGAAGCCGCCGGCTCGGAACAGACGACGAGCGGATGGCTCGAGGAGCAGTTCCACAACGTGCTGGACGGAGTTATCCAGGTGCACCGGTCCGTCCGCCGCGAGGTCAACCTCCTCACCACCGTCCGGCCGTCGCTCCGCGTCGAGCTCTACCGGCGGCTGCACAAGGCGCGCGATTACATGGACTCGCATCTGGACCAGGGGCTCAGCCTTCCGGTGATCGCAGCCGAGGCCTGCTTCTCGCCGCACCACTTCCTGCGCACGTTCAAGCTCGCCTTCCACGAAACGCCGCACCAGTACCTGACCCGTCGCCGCATCGAATGGGCGCAGCGCCTGCTTGTGCGTAGCTCGATGTCCGTCACGGACATCTGTGGTGCAGTCGGATTTGAGAGCCTCGGCTCCTTTAGCTGGCTCTTCCGCCAGCGAGTCGGCGTCTCGCCCGACGCATATCGCCGCGCCTCCGCCGCGTGAGCCGCTGCCTCGCCCCGCAGGATTCCCGCTGCCCTCCGTCAAAAGGCTACCGCATGTCCAAGCACGCCGCCCGACCGGTCAACGCCATTATATTCGTGACCGCAATACTCGCCTGCTCCATACCAGCGCAGGCTCAATCCGGCATCATGATTCTCCCCGCGCAGGTAACTCTGGCCGGCCCGAAATCCTTTCAGCGGCTCCTCGTCGAATCGACGGATGGCGCGAAGCTCACCGGCGACCTGAGTGCGAAGGCCGCGTTCACGACATCCGACCCGCGCGTCGTGACCGTCGGCCGCGATGGCACGCTCCGCCCTGCCGCCGATGGAACCGCAACCGTCACCGCAACTCTTGCCGGCAATACCGCGACAACGCGCGTGACCGTGAGCGCCTTCCACGAGCCGTTCACCTGGTCGTTCCGCAACCACGTGCTGCCAGTCCTGTCGAAAGCCGCCTGCAACTCCGGCGCCTGCCACGGCGCGCTCGCGGGGAAGGGGGGTCTGAAGCTCTCCCTCCGCGGCTTCGATCCCGCCGCCGATCACAATGTCCTCACTCGACAGGCGGAGGGCCGCCGCGTCGTCCCCGGCGCGCCCGAGCAGAGCCTCATGCTGCTCAAGCCGACCATGTCCATCGGCCACGGAGGAGGCGCGCGAATCAGGAAAGGCAGCCTCGACTTCGCCGTCGTAACCGGCTGGATTCGCGCAGGCGCACCGAAGCCCCGACCCTCCGATCCAGCGCTCAGGACGCTCTCCGTCTACCCGTCCACCGTGTCGCTCAAGCCCGGTGCGTCGCAGCAGATCATCGTCCGCGCGGACTACTCCGACGGCCGTTCCGAGGATGTAACGCAGTGGGTAAAGTTCGGCACGAGCGACAGTCAGGTCGCCACGGTCGACGACAACGGCGCGGCGAAAGTGATGGGAAGCGGCGAAGCAGCGATCACCGTCTGGTTCAGCAGCAAAGTAGCCTTCGCCCGCATCATCTCCCCCTTCGAATCGGCGGAGAATGAACCACGGGGGACACGGGGAGCACGGGGAACGGCCGAACCTGGCCCCGTGCTCCCCGTGTCCCCCGTGGTTCGCTCGTCTTTCATTGACGCGCTGATCGAGCGGAAGGTGGAGGCGCTCAACCTGCCCGCGTCGCCGCGATGCACCAACAGCGAGTTTATCCGTCGCGCTTATCTGGATGCAGCCGGGATACTCCCGACCGCGCGCGAGGTCGAGTCCTTCCTCTCCGATCGGTCGCCGGACAAGCGCGCGAAGCTCATCGATTCGCTCCTCGCGCGGCCGGAATATGTCGACGCGTGGACGTACAAGTGGTGCGACCTCTTCCTGGTTTCGAGCAGGAAGCTCACCGGCTCGGCGCTCACCTCGTTCTACGACTATCTTCGGAGCAGCGTGGAGCAGAACAAGCCGTGGGACAAGCTCGCCCGCGAGATACTAACCGCGCAGGGGTCCAACCTCGACAATGGCGCGGCCAACTACTGGATCCTCCACAAAGAGCCGATCGACCTCACCGAGACGACCACCCAGGCGTTCCTCGGAATGTCGGTCCAGTGCGCGCACTGCCACAACCATCCGATGGAGAAGTGGACGCAGAACCAGTACTTCCGGATGGCGAACCTGCTCTCGCGTGTCCGGCTAAAGAATGGCGAGCGACCCGGAGAAGTCATCGCGGTCGTCGCGACCGACGGCAACATCAACCATCCGCGTCTCGGCGCGCCACTTCCGCCCCAGCCGCTCGATGGGCCGGAGATGTCGCTGGACGACCCGCGTGATCGCCGCCTGGTTCTTGCGGACTGGCTGACCGCATCGGATAATCCGTTCTTCGCGAAGGCGCTCGTGAATCGCGTCTGGAAGCATCTGATGGGCCGCGGCCTGGTCGAAGCGGAAGACGACCTCCGGCTTACGAACCCACCCTCGAATCAGGAGCTATTCGACGCCCTCGCGCAGGACTTCATAAAGTCGGGCTTCAACGTAAAGGGCCTGATTCGCAAAATCATGCTCTCCGACGCGTACCAGCGCTCCGCCGCAAGCGTGGGCGTCAACGCGAAGGACGACCGGTTCTACTCGCACTATCTTGTGAAGCGGCTCCCCGCGGAAGTCCTGCTCGACGCCTACGCGCAGGTAACGGCCGTCCCAACCGCTTTCGAGGGTACGCCGACCGGGACGCGCGCGCTCCAGCTCCGCGATTCGCAGGTTTCGACCTACTTTCTGGCTGCGTTTGGCCGACCGCAGCGCGAGCAGACCTGCTCCTGTGAGCGGCAGCAGGGGACCACGGTCGCGCAGGCCCTCCACCTGGCCAATGGCGATACGCTCAACCAGAAGCTCCGCGCGCCGGGCGGGGTCATCGACGGACTGGTCCGCAACCGCGTTGGCGACGCGGAAGCGCTCAACGACCTCTATCTATCGGCCCTTTGCCGCCGTCCGACCGAGGCGGAGAAGGCGAAGCTGCTTCCGGTGCTCGCAGCGAGTCATCCGGACCTGCTCGATTCGGACGCGAAGTGGCGCGAAGTCCGCCGCCCGGCCCTGGAGGACCTCTTCTGGGCAGTCCTCACCGACCAGGAGTTCGTATTCAATCATTAGTAGCGCGATGGTCTGTAGCACGTCCGTCGGGAGAGATTGGGGTCTGAATGTATTTGAAGCGAGCATTGACGGCCTGCGTCGCCGTCGCGGCGATGGGGCCACTGTACGCACAGGTTCCGAATCCTGAAGGGAATGTCTCGGGCGGACCGCTGCTGCCGGAGCAGGCAGCCATCGACGTAACCCATTACGACATCACGCTGCGGATCGACCCGGCCGAGAAGACGATTCGTGGCGCGGTCGTGGTGTCGGCGCGAATCGTGCAGCCGACGAACTGGTTCGTGCTCGACCTTGACCAGCGCCTCAAGGTTGACGGAATGACGGCCCTGCCCGAGGCGGGAGCCGAGGCCGGCGATCCGCTCCGCTTCGAGCGGCGCGGCGGGCGGATATGGGCGGAGTTTCCGCTGACGAAGCAGCCGGGCCAGTCGGTGCGGGTGAAGGTTGCGTATGGCGGGACCCCGCGAGTTGCGCCGCGCCCGCCGTGGGATGATGGGTTTGTCTGGTCGAAGACGCCGTCCGGCGCACCGTGGATCGGAGTATCGTCCGAGGGGACCGGCGCGGACATCTGGTGGCCGTGCAAGGACCATCCCTCCGACCGTGCCGATTCCGTCGATCTGCACATTACGGTGCCGGACCCGCTGGTCTGTGCGGCGAACGGACACCTGGCCGGAGTAACGAAGAACTCGGACCACACCTCGACGTACAACTGGAGCGTTTCGACGCCCATCAACAACTACGCCGTGAGCGTAAACATCGCGCCCTACAAGCTTGTCAGCACGACCTACACGAGCGTGACCGGCGAGAGCGTGCCGGCGGTCTTCTATGCCATCCCGGAAGACTACGCGAAGGCGCAGATCCTCATGCCGAAGTTCATGAAGATGGCGCGGTTCCTCGAGGAGACGTGCGGTCCGTATCCGTTCCGCAAGGACAAGATAGGCGCCGCTGAGACGCCGTATCTCGGAATGGAGCACCAGTCGATTACCGCGTACGGCGCGGGATTCCGCGACAACGAATTCGGATTCGACTGGCTCCTCTACCATGAGTTCGCGCACGACTGGTTCGCGAATCTGGTGACGAACTTCGACTGGAAGGACATGTGGATTCACGAAGGCTTCGCCACCTACCTGGAAGCGCTCTACGCCGAGAAGCTCCGGGGGCAGGAAGGATACCGCCGATACATGGACCGGCTGATGGACGGTACCGTGAACCGGCGGGCGGTCGCGCCGCGCGAGACGATGAATTCCGTCGAAATCTATGAGGACAACGACATCTACGGGAAAGGCGCGTCCGTACTCCACACCCTTCGCTACCTGCTCGGCGACAAGGCGTTCTTCACCGCGCTGCGCAGGATGGCCTACCCGGACCCGGCGATGGAGCGAATCACGGACGGCCGGCAGTGCCGCTACGCCACGACGGATGACTTTCTGCACATCGCCGAATCGGCTTCGGCCAGGCGGTTGGACTGGTTCTTCGAGGTCTACCTGCGCCAGCCAAAGCTGCCCCGCCTTGTCCAGACGATGGACGGCTCGATGCTGCGGCTGAAGTGGGAGACGCCGGATGGCCCCCCGTTCCCGATGCCGATCGACGTGCTAATAGGGGACGCTCTGAAGCGGGTAGAGATGGTGGGCGGACATGCCACATTAACGATTCCCGCGGGCGTGACACCGGTCGTCGATCCGCAGCACCGCGTGCTGCGGGCAAGGTGAGCCGCCCGTCGCCATACGGTCTACAGACATGGGCCAGATTGCGCTTCATGGCCGAGAAGTGCTCGATAGCCTGATTCGCACGTTATAACCGGGAATTGGAGCGATCATGACAATGACATTGCAGCTTCCGGACGAGATCGCGATGGCAGCTACCGAGCTGGCGAAGCGTGCCGGGCTCACCACGGAAGAATTGCTCGTAAACACGCTTCGTCGAGAGCTGATGGACCCTGTTGGCTCGCTGAAAGAAGAGCTGCGGCTGTGGGAACTGGCTTCCGAGGAAGACATCGCGGCACTGGAGATTCGTGAAGAGCTTGCCTGACGTCAAGCGAGGCGACTTATGGACGGTATCTCTGCCACAACAGGAAGGCCGCGAACAGGCGGGGACGCGTCCAGCCATAGTCATTCAGCACGACGTGTATGCGGCGCTGTCTCCCCTTGTGCTTGTCGTATCACTCACGTCCCGGCTGACGGCGCTTCGGTTCCCCGGGACCGTCCGAATCGCAGCATCCGAATCGAGCGGACTTTCGGTGGACTCGGTTGCGCTGGTGTTCCAGACCCGAGCCGTTGACCGGTAGCGTCTTACAGAACGAATGGGATCGCTAAACGAGGCTGAGATCTCCGAAGTGTTTGGTGCCCTGGATAGAATGACCGGGCGCGCGAACTATACAGACACCGACGTGGTTATCTGATGAGTTGAGCAAAACCTCCTCAATGCGCACGTCAAGGAGGTTGAGGGACGAGCAATGATCGCTCTGCTGGGAATCCTCGGTGGTATGTTAGTCACCTCCGGCCAGCCGCGCCAACAGGCACAGGTCAATCCCGCCAAAGACCGGGTGCACTGGAAGCTTGCGCTCGCGGACGAGTTCAACGGACCGAAGCTCAATCGGAGCAAGTGGATCGATTCGTATCCGGGCGGCGTTCGGACGCACAGCAACAACGAGCAGCAGTATTATGCCGAGGATGGCTGGGAAGTGAAGGACGGTCACCTCCGGTTCAAGGCCGAGAAGCGGTCGAAGGGCGGCAAGCCGTACACGTCCGGCATGATCTGCTCCTTCGGCAAGCTCGCCCAGCAGTACGGCTGGTTCGAGATTCGGTGCCGCGTGCCGAAGGGGAAAGGGATGTGGCCCGCATTCTGGCTGCTCCCGGCGGACCGTTCGTGGCCGCCGGAGATCGATGTCATGGAGATCCTCGGTCACGAGCCGGACAAGGTCTACATGACCAATCACTGGGTAAACGAGCCGCCCAGCCACATTGGCAACGGGAAGCCGTTCAAAGGGCCGGACTTCTCTGCCGGGTTCCATACTTTCGCCGTAGACTGGTCGAAGGACGCGCTCGTCTGGTACGTGGATGGCATCGAGCGGTTCCGCACGGCAGAGAACGTGCCGCACGTCCCGATGTATGTTCTCGCAAACCTCGCGGTCGGCGGCGACTGGCCCGGCATGCCCGATGCGACGACGACCTTCCCCGGATTCATGGACATCGACTACATCCGCGTATATGCGCGAAAGTACTGAGGCGCTATGCTCCCTCTACTGGCAGCGATAATGACAATCACGCGGGGCCCGGCCCCGGACATAAAGCTGGACTACCCGCCGACCCGGAAGGGCGCCGTGGTGGATGACTATCACGGCACGAAGATCGCCGACCCCTACCGCTGGCTGGAGGATGCCAACAGCCCGGAGACGAAGGCCTGGGTCGAGGCGCAGAACAAGCTGACATTCAGCTATCTCGGATC
>Ga0207667_10001176_pt1 | contig 32896 bp, 39 predicted proteins | sample KBSCornC52_FD_184301 | JGI IMG/M metagenome (GOLD analysis project Ga0207667, IMG submission 184301) | Corn rhizosphere microbial communities from Kellogg Biological Station, Michigan, USA - KBS Corn C5-2 (SPAdes) (version 2) | ecosystem: Host-associated > Plants > Roots > Rhizosphere > Soil ...
GCTGCCAGGGCAGCCTTGCCCGCCTGCCTCCACGGGCTGATTGCCAGCGGGCCCAACCCGAGCGCCCGATACCCAATCATGCCTCACGTGCGCGTCGTGTTGCGAACGGCCTTCGCGAGGCGCTTACTCAGAACTTATGGTCAATACCGATCATCGCCTTGTTCGTGTTGCTCACAAATATGAAGGCGAGGGGTTTGGTTACGTGCGCGTAATGCACATAAACCAAGGTCCGCTTGGAGAGACTGTATTCATAGCCGATAGCGAATTTCACGGCCGAACTCCCAGTGCCCTTGGCAGCATCAATTAGCGTGGCCTCGTCAGAGTGCATGTTTGCCACCGCCGCAAGGATCGCCTGCGACGGTGTGACGTGATAGGTCACACCGAGGAACTCAGTGCGCGTCTTGTTACCGCGAGCGTATTCGTCGTCGTCAAAGTACCCCTGCGTATAACCGGCCGTGACCTTGACCGGGCCGAATATGACTCCGCCGCCAACGTGCCAGTCGAAGGCGTGCTTTTGATAGGCCTGACGTTCGTATCCGGTCTCGGCCAGAAAGTGGTCACTGTCATACTTGAGGGCGACGGACTGTTGCTTCGAGATTCCGGCGCCGGGGAGACTCGTCTGATAGTCAAGCGTGAGACCGTAAAGGGTCGGGCTGGTGTAATCGACGGCGTTACTGGTGCGAACGTCAAGGTTCGGAAATCCTTTCGCCGTGTCATAGAGATTGCCTGGGCTAAGGTTGTGTCCAATGGATGTAAAACCGGTCATGCTGCCAATGCCGTCGCCGTTGAACGGATCGATCCGACCCGCGACTGCGAGGTAAAACGGCGAATAGATGCGCCCCAAACGTAACGTGCCGAATGTCTTGGAACGCAAGCCAACATAGGCTTCGTCGTTGAAGAATGTGGCGGAATCCTGTTGCTGACCGGTGCGCGGCAAAAACCGGCTCTCCAGCTTGAAGATCGCCGAGAGGCCGCCCCCGAGGTCCTCGTTACCCAGCAAACCAAAACGACTGGTGTGGTAGTGATCCTCGCCGAAGGAACGTTTTGCGTTGCCGCCCCACGCGGCGACGACCCCTGTGTCGACCAGACCATACAGCGTCACCGAACTTTGTGGCACTGCGCTTTGTGCTAGCGCGCATGAACACACTAGGGAACCTGCCAGACCTAACCCCGCTGCCGTTATCTTCATCTCTTCACCTGTCGAAAAACACACGTTCCCGGATATCCGGTGCCGCGCAACTTTTAAAATATTGTCTTGCTGGCAAACAGTGTATTTGTACAAAAACAGAACGCTAGCTAGGGTTTGCCCTGTTTGGCGCGCTATGTATATGAAAAACAAGGAAAATCATGGCGGAAATCGGGAGAATGATGTGATTGCATACGAAACATTGTTTGTATGCGGTCTTGTGGCGGTGGCTTGTGTGCTGGGGCGCTCAACGAGCAAGGGCGAACACCGACCTTAACTTCCTTGGTCGGGTAACCGCATACGCTGGCGTGTGTGCAACAACCGGCGGTAGGACGCGCGGCGGTTGCCGCGTTCGCCCATCGCCTTTGCACAGTTCTGAGGTAACCCGCGCCTACGCCGATTATTTAGTCGTCAGCCCTAACAACTGGCGTGCCTCAATCGGTGATGCCACCTCGCCGCCAAGGATCGACAGTAGTCTGACGGCCTCTTCGACCAGTTGGGCGTTGTCGCGTGCCAGTTGTCCTCGTCGGATGTATACGTTGTCTTCGAAACCGACGCGAACATGGCCGCCAAGCAGGAACGACTGTGCAACCATCGGAAATTCCATGCGCCCGAGGCCGAACGCTGACCACTGACATCCCGTCGGAAGCAGCGACTTCAGGTAAGCAAGCGTCGTGGTTGTCGCCGCTGCGCCGTACTTGACGCCCGTCACAAGCTGGAAGAGATGTGGGCCGGGAATCGTTCCGTCGGCAATCATGTCATTCGCCATGTGGATGTCGCCGCTATCGAACACCTCGATCTCGGGCAGCACGCCTGCGTCGACGATCAGCTTCGCCATCTTTCGCACATTCTTTGGCGTATTGATTACGACGTTTGCACCGGAGTTCATAGTGTTGAAATCGAGCGAGCAAATATCCGGTTTTAGCTCGACGACGTGAGCAACACGCGCTTCCGGCAGCGTCAGCGTGCTGCCCTCCGCGGCGACCTTCGGGTCATGGTCACTCGGCGTAAAACGGCCTCCCTCGCCGGTCGTCAGATTGATGACGAGAGTCCGATCGACCTGACGAATGCGCTCCATCACCTCCGCATAGAGTTCCGTGCGCATGCTCGGGCGCCCTGTCTCCGGATCGCGGACATGAATATGTACGATGGCCGCACCGGCCGACGCCGCATCGAGCGCAGCCTGGGCTATCTGCGCGGGCGTCACAGGCAGATTTGGGTGCTGTTCCCGGGTAACAATGTTGCCCGTCAGCGCGCAGGAAATGATTGTCTTGGCCATGGAGGTGTTCACGCGGCAGTGGAGATAGGGGAAAGTGCGGCGTCAAGCGACAGCGCCGTTATTTCAACGATGTCGTCCAACTGAGCGTCGGAGATGATGTACGGTGGGGCGAACAGAATGTGATCTCCGCGGACTCCGTCTGCGGTGCCACCGGACGGGTAGCATGCGAGGCCGCGCGCCTGCGACTCTTCCTTGACCCTCTCGTTGAGCTTCAGCGACGGTTCAAATGTCTCCTTTGTCTCGCGATCCGCCACCAGCTCCAGCGCCCAGAACAGTCCTCGCCCGCGAATGTCACCTACATGAGGATGCACGCCGAACCGTGCCCTGAGCTTCCGCTCGAACGACGAGCCGAGCGTACGAACGCGCTCCAGCAGACCTTCCTCCTCGATTACTTTCTGAACTGCAAGAGCGGCGGCACACGCCACTGAGTGCCCCATATAAGTATGGCCGTTCGCGAGTGCCTTGCTGCCGGCCTCGATCGCCGCGATGATCTTGTCGCTTGCGAAGACGCCGCCGACAGGCTGATATCCGCCGCCCAGACCTTTTGCCACCGTAATGATGTCGGGAACGATCCCCTCCTGTTCGCATGCGAAAAGGGTACCCGTGCGGCCCATGCCGCTCATGATCTCATCCAGGATCAGCACCACGCCGTATTTGTCGCAGATCTCACGGACTCGTTTGAAGTATCCAGGCGCGGCTGCAAGGCACCCGGCAGTCGCCCCTACCACCGTCTCGGCGATGAACGCGCCAACATTCTCCGGTCCGAGACGAAGGATTTCTTCTTCAAGCAAGTTCGCCGAGCGCAAGCCGTACTGCTCAGGCGTTTCGTCAACGCGTTGATACCGGTACGCATAGCTCGGGTCAATATGCGACACCGAATCACTGAGCAGCGGCGCATACGGCGCCCGACGACGCTCGTTTCCGCTCACGGATAACGCACCCAACGTGTTGCCGTGATAGCTCTGTTTCCGTGAAATCACAAACCGGCGCTCCGGCTTCCCCAGTTCGACCCAGTATTGGCGGGCAAGCTTAAGCGCCGTCTCCACCGCCACTGAACCGTCGCTGACCGTCAGAAATCTCACGATACCTTTCGGCGCGCGCGCTACCAGATAGTCTGCAAGCGCCTCACTCGGCTCGGTGGTGAAAAACGACGTATGTGCACACGGCAACGTCCGTATCTGGTTGACGACTGCCTCGATGACGGCGGGGTGACTGTGGCCCAAACAGGCGACCGCTGCTCCTCCCGATGCGTCAAGATAACGACGCCCTTCGGTGTCGAACAGGTAGACGCCTTCGCCGCGTTGGGCGACTGGCAGGGTGGTTTTCAGTTTGCGATGCAGAAAGTGGGTCATGGGCGTCATCCTGAACAATTTGCTCTTTTTGACAAGGAACAAATTCTGTGTTTATATGCAAACAAGCATAACACGCGATCTGCGCGAATGTCTAACCCCAAAGAAACCAGTTTTTCGGATGCCGTCAGGGCGCATCCCGGGAGCCCACAATGAGCAGCCCCTTGTGCGGTTTGAAGGTGCTTGATGTGACCCACGTGCTCGCGGGTCCCTTTTGCACGTATATGCTCGCTGTCCACGGCGCGGAGGTAATCAAGATCGAGGACCCCTCGCAACCGGACGGTGTACGCGGCAGGGGGGCGGACACGGGGTTGAACCGTGCGCTGATGGGTACGAATTTCCTCACCCAGAATGCAAACAAGCGCTCAATGACCTTAAATCTGAAGAGCGCCGAGGGACAGCGCGTATTCAAGGCTTTGGCCGCGAGCGCGGACGTCATCGTGGAAAACTATCGCGCAGGCGCACTGGACAAACTGGGGCTTGGCTATGACGCCCTGAGTGAAACCAACCCGCGCCTGATTTACTGTTCAATGACCGGATTTGGGCTGGGCGGCCCACGCTCGGCTGTTAACGCGTACGACAACACCATTCAGGCGGCCTCAGGCCTGATGGCAATGACAGGCTTTCAAGGATCTGGTCCGGTCAAAGTCGGCGCGTCGATTATTGACTACGCCGCGGGATTGTCTGCCGCGTTTGCCGTTTCGCTCGCCGTTACTCAGCGTCATGTGACAGGCAGGGGATGCCAAATCGACTGCTCGATGCTGGATACAGCGATGATGCTAATGGGGACACAGGTTACTGCGCACTACGCCGGGGCTTCACCACCGGCTCCCAAGGGCAACAACCAGTCCGAAGCGGGACTGGGGTGCTACGACGCAGCCGATGGGAAGTTGATGTTGGGTGCATTCAATGCACGGCAACACGAACGCCTGTGGACGGCGCTAGGACGGCCGGATCTTGCAGCGCTGTGTAGTTGGGATGACATGCACGCAAACGCGGAAGCCATGCGCGCAATCCTTGCCGAGGAATTTGCTTCGCGGTCCGTTGCAGAACTTGAGGACTGGCTTCATGGCCTAGGCATTCCGGCAGAACGCGTCCGCACTATCGACGAAGGGCTGCAGCTAACCGAACTGCAAGAGCGGCGGCTCACAGCGGAACTGCCGATAACGGACAGCGAGGGTAAGCCTATACGCGTCCCGCTCGCGCCGTTCTCGCTTTCTAGGGGTTCGGCCGAAATTCGCACCGCTCCGCCACGATTTGGCGAACACACAGACGAGGTGTTGGCGGAACTTGGCTATGACAGCGAAACGATTCGCGTCCTTCGTGCGCTGGGGGCTGTATGACTATGTGGAATCCGCCACACACTGAAAGTCTCCCGTTCGCAAGGTTGCCCGAGCACCTCTATTACGAAGGAGAGCCCACTGCATGGACCCGTATCACACGACCGGGGATGCGGTTGCACTCATTTCTTGAGGGGTTGGTGATCGCAAGCGATGGGCACCTATACCTCACGGATGTACCGCATGGCCGCATCCTGTCTGTGTCTCCCGACGGTCAAAGCTGGAGCGAAGCATTCCGATACGACGGCGAACCGCATGGCCTCGCGCTGCTTGCGGATGACCGCTTCGTCATCGCCGATTACCGCCGGGGCTTGCTGACGCTCGACATTGCGAAGGGCATCCTCGAACCCCTATGCATCGGGTACAACACAGAGAACTTCCGCGGCTTAAGCGACCTCGTCACCGATCACGACGGTGCGATCTGGTTTACCGACTCGGGGCGGACAAGCCTCTCCGATCCGACGGGACGCCTGTTCCGCTTGTCACCGGACGGCAATCTGCGCTGCGTGCTGGACAACGTTCCGTATCCCAACGGGGTGGCCATTTCCAACGATGGCGCAAGTGTGCTGCTAGCCGTCACGCGTGGCAACGCGGTCTGGAAGCTCGCACGCAAGCTGCCAGATTCCGGCAAACCGATGGTAGGCATCTATTTGCAGCTATCAGGCGGACTCGGTCCGGACGGGCTCGCAGTCTCTACCGACGGACTTCTCGCGGTTGCACATGCGCAAGCCGGTTGTGCATGGCTACTGGACTCAGTCGGGCAGATCATTTCACGTGTTTCGACCCCGGGCGGCATGTGGACGACCTCCGTACGCTTTTCCCACGACGCCGAACATCTATTCATCGTCGACGCTCAGAGCGCATCGATCTTTAAATACTCATTGACCCGATAAGGACAAGCACAATGACCACCGTCGCCATCCAGGGCTTTGTCCCCGCTGTCGTTACCCCTTTCGATAGCGAAGGCAACATTCAGTTCGACGACTATGCGAAGCTCGTCAGGTGGCTCGTCGGTTTGGGCGCGCAAGGCATCTGCGTTGCGGGTGACAACGGCGAATCGTGGGCCATCACACCAGAGGAGCGTCAAAAGCTGCTCGAGACAGCTAAGGAAGCCGTTGGCGGCAAGGTGCCCGTGATCCTGGGCGCGAGCGCACCGACCAGCGCAGTGTGCAGCAAATACGCAAAAATGGCGCAATCGGGTGGTGCAGATGCCATTCTTCTCATGCCGCAAACGTACGTGCTCAAAGCGAGCCGAGCGGAGCTGCTGGGCCACTTCAAGCGAGTCGCCGATGCTGCGGATATCCCAGTGGTCGCGTACAACAGCCCACGCCGCGCTGGAATCAGCCTGAGCGTCGACGACGTAGAAGCGATCTGCGAAGTCGCGCCGGTGATCGCGATCAAGGAATCGACGCGCGATATCCATCATCTGACGCATCTAATCCGCCGGCTAGGCGACCGCATTTCTGTGATGACTGGGCCATCGCCGTTCCTGTTGCTTGCGGCTGCGCTGGGCGCCAAAGGCTTCATCGCGACCGGCCCCGAGTTGCTGGGGAAAGACGCGGCACGCATCATGGAACTGGGTCGCAGTGCACCGGGTGCCGACTATCGCCGTGTGCATAACGCACTGACAGTCCTATACGAAGTGCTGATGAGCGTCGGCACGTGGCCGGCGTCGTTCAAGGCTGCCCTGAATCTGATCGGCCAGCCTGCCGGTGTTCCGCGCGAGCCGGTCGCTGCCCTCGCAGGCGCGGATCTCGAGAAGCTGCGCGCCGTGCTGTCGGACCTTTCCCTTATCTAACGGTTCGGGCTTCGGCCACGCAAGGAAATGGACAAATCGAGTGTCGGAAATCGCGGATGCCACAGCCTCCGAGTCGTCGACGAGCACCCGCAGACTGCTAGTGCGCGAGGGACGTTCTCGTTCACATTCAACGGCCAATCCGTGAACGCTATGGACGGTGACACGATAGGCGCCGCGCTGTGGGCGTCCGGCTGCAAGGCCTTCCGTCTCAGCCCGAGATCGGGTACGCCACGCGCGGTATTTTGCGCAATGGGCGTATGCCAGGAATGCGTGGTGCGCGTGAACGGCAAGGTATGCACCTCGTGCAACACGCCCGCGGCGCCGGGTATGGACGTGCGGTCATTCACACTGTTTCAGACAGACGGAATCAAATATGGCCTCGAGTTTTGACGTCGCAATTCTTGGAGCCGGGCCGGCCGGCGCAGAGGCGGCCGGCGTCGCAGCACAGTTGGGCCTTAGCACGGTGGTGATCGATGAGGCGTCGGCTGCAGGCGGCCAAGTCTATCGTGCTCCCGCTGCGCGCGTGCCCGAAGGCGATGCTCATCACGCCGAAGGCGATGCACTCCGAGCGAAGCTGGCGCAGAGCGCGGCGGTTTTCCGTGCGGGGGAGCGGGTTTGGAACATAGCACGCACGTCCGACGGAGTGGGCGCGCTCTATGACGTCGCGACAATCGGCGCGCGCGGGCTCGAGACAGCGCAGGCGAGGTCGCTGATCGTGGCGACCGGTGCTACGGAGCGGTTTTACCCGCGGCCCGGCTGGACGTTGCCGGGCGTAATCGGCCTCGCTGCCGCCACGATCCTGCTTAAGTCATCAAAAGTCTTGCCAGGAAGCAGGGTAGTGGTCGCCGGTGCGGGACCGTTGCTGTCATTAGTCGCTCATCTGATTATCGAGGCCGGGGGGCAGGTCGCTGCTCTCGTCGATGTCAGTCCGCTGCATGAGTGGATTCGTCTGAGCCCACGCATGGCTGCGCGCCCTGATCTACTTGCGCGCGGTATGGCATGGCAATTCGAAATTGCACGACACCGCGTTCCCGTGTACCGCGGCTACGACGTTACCCGCGTTTTGGGCGCGAACAGCGTCGAGGCCGTGGAAATCGCCCGCCTCGATAAGGAGGGGCGTCACCGACCGCTCATGCTGGAAGCTGACGCGCTATGTCTCGGCTACGGGCTCACGCCCGCCACGGAGGTCTACAGACTTTTGGGCGCGAGGCATGCCTATATTCCAGAGCGTGGTGGCTGGATCCCAGAGCTCGATGATGCGCAACGCACGTCGGTGCCGTTCCTCTACGGCGCTGGCGATGGTGCCGGTCTGCTGGGCGCCGCTGCGGCACCCCTGACCGGCACTGCGGCGGCACTGACGGCGGCGGCAGACCTTGGCGCACTCGAGGACCACCGGTATCGCGAAAAAGCGAACGAATTGCGCGGCCGACTCGCCAAAGCATCGCGGTTCGGCACCGCCATGGCGTCGATCGCGCGTCCACGCCCGGCACTGGTCAAGCATATTGATGACTCAACGATCGTGTGTCGTTGCGAAGACATCACAGCGGGCGAGATCCGGCGCGCAGTCAACGAAGGCGCGGAAAACATCAACGCCCTGAAGTTCGCAACGCGCTGCGGCATGGGGCCGTGCGGCGGGCGCGTTTGTGGCGAAGCCGCAGCCTCACTGATGCAATGTCACGGCATTGATCGCACTCGAATCGGCCAGTTCACGGCCAGACCGCCCCTACGTCCGATCTCGCTCGGCGACGTCACGCGTAACTTCGAGTACTCGGATATTCCTTTGCCGGAGCCCGCACCCGCATGAGCCAGGATTTTGATTGCGCCGTCGTCGGAGGCGGCATCATGGGCGCCGCCACGGCCATCCGTCTTGCTGAAGGCGGCATGAAGGTGCTGTTATGTGAGGCCCAGCAGCTCGGCATGGGGGCGTCAGGTGTCAACGCAGGCACTCTGTCGTTGCAGATTAAACGGGTCGCTTTGATGCCGTATGCGCTCAAGGGACACGCGATCTGGGCCGAGGCCGGGGACGCCGTTGGCTTCAAGGAGTCGGGCGGCATCACGCTGGCGTTTACGCAGCATGAAGCGGAGATCCTCGAGGAACGCATGACCGCGCGGATTAACGCTGGTGCGCCGATCGAATTGATTTCTAGTGAGCGAGCGCGGCAGTTGGAACCGCATCTGACCGCCCGCATCGTTTCTGCTAGCTACTGTCATGCGGACGGCTACGCAAATTCCAGCCTCACGGGTTCTTACTATCGACGAAAGCTGGCCAACGCGGGCGTCCATGTGCTTGAGCACACGACGGCCGACGAGATCGAGCCGATGGACAACGGCATCGCCATCACCGCCGCGGGCACCGTCTACACGGCTAGGCGAGCGTTACTTGCTACCGGCGCGTGGACGAAGGAAATTAGCGCGCGACTTGGCGTCCCACTGCCGATTCGCGTGCGAATCAATACCGTATCTGTAACAGAACGCATGCCGAAGCTTGCGAAGAACGTGATTGGCCATGCAACGGGGCTGCTGACACTAAAGCAGTCGACCAATGGCACCGTGCTGATTGGCGGCGGTTGGCAAGGTGTCGGGACGCCGGAAGCCGGGCGCGGCCAGGTCGTCGCGGAGACCCTGACGTCGAACCTGCGGCTGGCGCAATATGCGCTGCCCGAGTTGGCCGACGCGCGCATCGTTCGCTGTTGGACCGGTTTCGAAGCTAACTCGCCGGATTTCTTGCCGATGGCTGGGCGCATGCCCGGTTGGGAAAATCTGTTTGTGCTTTGTTGCGTGCGCGGCGGCTATACGATCGGGCCTTACATCGGCCGTCTCATGGGCGACCTCATCCTCGATCGAGAGACAGAACTTCCCCTCTTTGACCCCATTCGCTTTGTGGAACAACATGACTCAAGTACAACTCTCTCTCGCTAAAAAGGTCGCCCTTGTGACTGGCGGTGGGACCGGCATCGGACGGGCGATCGCCGAAAAGTTCGCTATGGCCGGCGCCACTGTTGTGGTTGCCGGGCGCACTGCGGACACGCTGGCCGAGGTGGCGGAGATCACGGGCGGCGAGGCGATCGTCGCCGACGTGACGAATGAAAAGGACGTTGGGCGCCTCTTCGCGACCATCAAGGAGCGCTTTGGGCGCCTCGACGTGTTCGTCAACAACGCCGGAATGAGTGGCCCGATTATGCCGATCGCCGACATGGACATCGCGGCGTGGGATCAGTGCATCAACGTGAATCTACGGGGCGCAATGCTTTGTCTGCGCGAGGCCGCCAGATTGATGGTGCCGCAAGGCTCGGGCTCAATCATCAACATGTCTTCCTTGATGGGTCTCAAGGGCTACCCGATGCGTGCGGCATACTCGGCCACCAAGTTCGCGATGATCGGCATTACAGAATCGATGGCACGCGAAGTGGGACCGGCTGGTGTACGCGTCAACGCCCTATGCCCCGGGGCGATCAGCGGGGAACTGATGGACAAGGTCGTGACCCGCCGCGCACTGGCTGAAGGCAAAACTGAGGCACAAATCATCGAGGAGCACTATACATCCGTAGCCGCACTGCGCCGCTGGGTCGATCCCGAAGAGGTGGCGGACGCAGCGCTGTTCTTCGCTTCGGATGCCAGTAGTAGTGTGACTGGCGAACGATTGAAAGTCGACGCTGGCCGTTTCTGATCGGAGGCCCGCCGACTACTGCCGCCGGTCGCCGGCCACACTGGATTTCAGATGAGTATCTACAGTCTTGATAACGTAGCACCAAGAGTTTCCGACGAGGCATGGGTGTCCCGTGAGAGCACGATCATTGGCGACGTCGCCCTTGGGGCTCTGGTTAGTGTGTGGCCCGGTGCGGTCATCCGGGGCGATAACGACGAAATCGTCGTCGGCGAGCGGACGAATATCCAAGAAGGTGCAGTCCTGCACACCGATCCTGGTTTCGTACTCCAAGTCGGCTCTGGCGTGAGCATTGGACACCAAGCGATGCTGCATGGATGCAGCGTCGGCAACGGTTCGCTGATCGGCATTCAGGCCATCGTTTTGAATGGAGCGAGCATTGGAGAGCAATGCCTTATCGGCGCCGGTGCGCTTGTAACGGCAGGAACGGTTATTCCTCCCAGGTCGCTGGTGCTGGGAAGCCCGGCGAAAGTGATACGCCACCTCAGCGACGAAGAAATCGGCAAACTCGAGCAAACGGCGGATGGCTATGTAAAGCGTGCGCAACGGTACCGGAAAGGCCTGACGCCGGTTACAGAACGCTAGAGGGCTGGGCGATCTCCGAAAGCGTTAACCCCTGTAGCCCAGCCGCGCGGAAATGGCAGAGGCGGTACTCAATACAGCGTCGACGTACGATTCCTCTGGTTTGCCGCTTTCGAATGCAGTGTCCGGTCCGGAGATATCAATCGCGGCAACGATCTTCCCCGAGCTATCGAAAATGGGGGCCGTAACCGATGCGCCGCCCTGCTCGACGATGCCATGGCTGTACACGTACCCCTGCGCGCTCGCCTTTGCGATTGCCTGCATCAGCTCCGAAAGGTCGGACGGCGTTTTGTCCGTCAGGCGCTGGAAAGGCACGTCCCTGTACAGCGTGGCCAGTTCTCGATTCGGCAGTTCGGACAGCATCAGCCAGCCCATGGGCGACGCGTAAGCCGGCAGCCTTGCCCCGACATTCACGTTGCTCAGGAAGCCCGTCCTGGTCTGTACGCAGTCAAGGAATAACACTTCCATACTGTCGCGGATCGCAAGGTGAGCAGAGATGCCGGTCGCGTCCCTCAGGTTCTCCAGGTCACGCCTCGCGATTTGGATGATGTCTTGCTTCGCCAAGAAAGAGAAACCGAGGTTGAGCACACGAGCTCCGAGCTGAAACGTACGCTCGTCCGCAGACTGGAGAAATCCCATGAACTGCAGGGTATACACGAGCCGAAATGCCGATGAACGGCTCAGGTCCAGCCGCTGTGCAAGTTCGGTAACCGACAGCGCCTTCTCCGAGCGAGCGACCACCTCGAGCAGGCGTAAGCCTCGCTGCAATCCGGGCACAAAGTAGATGTTGTGATTCTTGTCCGTGACTTCCTTATCCATAGCTGCACCAATGTTGTATAGGCTGATAGTACCAGCGATTTGATTGCCTACAAACAAACCCCTGTTTACATCCAAATTATTTGTTTGTATCTTAGACAAACATCGTTTCGTTCAATTTTACGGACACCTTCCATGACTGAGCTTCTTCCAACGTCCGATGACACCGTAGGGCCTTACTTTCCGCCCTGTTTTGCGACAACCGGGCGATTGAATTTGCGCTCGCCGGTGGATGGCCTCAACGTAAGTGCGGCGGGCACACCTGTTCGCGTGTATGTGCAGATGATTGACGTCTTCGGCGAGCGTGCCCAAGGTTGCTCGCTCGTCGACGTATGGCAGGCCAACGCGTCTGGCGTGTTGCGTCGCCCCGATAACCTCGACAGCGACGCTATCGACTCCTATTTCGAAGGATTCGGGCGCGTCGTGTCGCGGGACGGCACGTTCGAGATCGACACGGTCAAGCCGGGGGTGATCGTCGATGGCGCAGTAACTCGCGCTCCGCACATCACGCTCACGTTCTTCTGCGACGGCTTCAACCGCCTTGTAACCCAGTTCTTCTTCGAAGACGAACCGCTCAACGAAAGCGACCCGCTGTTGCGCTCTCTGCCCGCCGAACTGCGCCCGCGATTGATGGCCCGTCGCATCGCTGATGTGGACGGCGTCGCGGCGTATTCACTGCAGGTGCGATTCAGGGGCGGGGATGAAACCCCGTTCTTCGACGACCTGTTGAGCTAACAAACTGGAAACACACGACCCATGACCAATTCATTCGGACGCAAGCTCGTCATTGGACCCACAGACCGCACGTCGGAACAGCGCACCCCAGAATCGGCGCTTTTCTTGATTCCGGAGGCTGCTCGCGAATCGTTTGTTCCTTACGTCACCACGATTCCGATTCCGCGCGTGGGAGAAAACGATCTGACGCGCATCGCACCCGGTCGGCCGCTGGCCGAAGGCGAGCGCATCGAGGTCAGCGGCCGACTGCTGGATGAGCGGGGGCGCCCGATTCGGCACGCCCTGGTCGAAATATGGAATGCCAACAAGTGGGGGCGTTATACACACCAGGACGATCCGGCGGTGCAGCCGCTGGACCCGAACTTTCTGGGCGTTGGTCGCACCCTGACAGACAGCGAAGGAAACTATCGGTTTTACACGATCGAGCCGGGTGCATATCTGGCGCGGCCTGACATCGGCCGGTGGCGTCCAAAGCACATTCACTTTTCGATTCTGGGGCGCTCTGCCCGATTAGTGACGCAAATGTACTTCCCGGGCGACCAGTACCTGGAAAAGGACCCGTCGTTCTTCCTGTTAGGCGATGCCCAGCAGCGCCATATCGGTATCGCCACCAGCAGCAACGTCGATGGCTTCTCCGGTGGCTATCGCTTTGACATCGTCGTTGGTGGGCGCAATGCAACGTTTTTCGAATGACTCCATGCAGGGCTTAAGCAGCTTGACAAAGCGCCGCAGCAACGATCGCCGTCCCCGATCAAGAGGATGAGATGAATATGTCAGTAGAGATTCCGGTGGAGACGAAGGCAGCGACCGTTGAGCCGATCCTTTCCCTGAAAGGCATCAACAAATGGTTTAACCGCGGAACTGCGAAAGAGGTGCACATCCTTAAGGGAGTGTCGCTGGACTTGGCGCGCGGTGAGGTGCTGGTATTGCTTGGCCCTAGCGGCTCGGGAAAGAGCACGTTGCTCCGTTGCATGAACCTCATCGCTCCACCGGACACCGGTACGCTTCATTTCGCGGGCAAGGAATGGGCAACGGACCGGCCCTCGCGCCTTAACGTCCTCGCACAGTTTGCTCGTGAGCGAAAAGTTACGCAGTTGCGGTCTCAGATCGGCATGGTATTCCAGCAGTTCAATCTTTTTCCACACAAGACAGTTCTGCAGAACGTTATGACAGGACTACTGAAGGTCAAGGGGCTCTCAAAGAACGAAGCGCGCGAACTCGCGATGCATGAACTGGCGCGCGTTGGACTGCAGCAGAAAGCGGAGTCGCGTCCATCGGAGCTGTCTGGGGGGCAGAAGCAGCGTGTCGCCATAGCGCGTGCGCTCGCGATGAAGCCACAAATCATGCTGTTTGACGAACCCACATCCGCGCTGGATCCAGAGTTGCGTGAAGGTGTGCTCGAAGCGATGAAGCAGCTCGCATCGGAAGGCATGACGATGGTGGTGGTGACGCACGAAATGGCGTTCGCTCGCGAAGTCGGAGACCGGGCAGTCTTCATGGACCAGGGGTTGATCGTCGAGCAGGGAAACGCTCGGAAGCTTGTCACGCAACCGGATAACCCGCGCACGAAGGCGTTCCTCGGCTCGATTCTTTAAATGCGCTCGCTGGCTCAATGCCTGCGGCTGAACAATCTTCATTTTGAGGGTCCGCATGTCCCGATTTACTGATCGCGTTGTACTTGCCACAGGAGCCGCTTCAGGCCTGGGCTTGGCGACGGCTAAACTTTTTGCGAGCGAAGGTGCGTCGCTCGTTCTTGTAGACATCAACGAGGAGCAGCTTAAGGCTGCACAGGATGGCCTGAGGAACATGGGCGCAGGCGTGGAGATCGTCGTGGGCGATGTTTCGAAAGCCCAGACTGCGCACGATGCCGTCGCACTCGCGGATAAGGCCTATGGCAAGCTCGACGTTCTATTCAATAACGCCGCCATTTGCCCTCTGAGTGCAACGGCGCTGATCGAAACGCCCGAAACACTGTGGGACCAGGTCATCGACATCAACCTGAAGTCTGTCTACTTGTTCTGTACCGCAGCGATACCACTGATCGCTCGAGGTGGTGGTGGCTGCGTGGTCAATACTGCTTCAACGGCTGGACTGAAGGCGTCCCCCCGTGAGTCCGTTTATGGCATTTCAAAAGCCGGTGTGATCCAACTGACCAAATCGATCGCTCGGGACCACGCGAGGGACAAGATCCGGGCCAACTGCATCTGCCCGGGGTTCTTGGAAGCGGTCATGACAGACCGTCGCGCCGATATGACCGACGAGGCGCTCGTCAAGCGTCGCGCTCGTGCTTCCGAACTGGTACCGCTCGGTCGGGAAGGCGGCTACGAAGAAGTCGCACGCTCTGTTGCCTTTCTCGCGAGCGAGCTTGATTCAAGTTACATCACCGGCGCCGCGATTGTCGTCGACGGTGGATTCACTGCGATATAGGCCAACCAAACCACACACGCCACGGGTCAAGGGGATCATGATGAAAAACGCGATGGAATCACAAGATGCAGTTATGGAAGCGTCGGTCGGTACACAACGCCGTTCGCTTTTGAAGGCGTGCGGACTCGGCCTCGGCGCCGGAGCAGCTCTCTTGGCCGGCTGTAGCAAGCGCGAGAGCCCAGCGGCGGTTGGCGCTGCAGCAGGGACGTCCGGTGCGTTGCTCGATAAATGGTTGAAGACGAAGAAGGCTGTGCTCGGGTTCGAGTTCGGCTCTCCTCCTATGCAATTCCGTGATCCGACAACGAAGGAGCCGACCGGATACACCGTCGAACTTGCAAAGTCGATGTTCCACGATCTTTCACCGGACATCGCGGTCGAGTTCGTTGAGATGCCCTTTGGCCAGTTGGTAGCTGCAGTCCAGTCCCGCAAGGTCGACATGATCGAGCCGATCACCAACCTGCCCACTCGCGCGCTGAACGGCTGGTTCACCGCTTTTCCTGCGGCCTACCACTCTGTGTTCTGTCTCGTTAACAAGGATTCGAAGCTCAAATCGATCTCCGATCTGGATAAGCCCGGTGTCAAAATCGCATTGATGCAGGGCACGTCGCAGCAAGCAGTAGCAAAAACAAGTTTCCCCGACGCGCAACTCTCGGCATTCCCCGGTGTTCCGGAAGCACTCAACGAGGTGGCGAGCGGCCGCGCCGATGCCACGATCCAATCGCTCTATACGGCGATCAATGCGATTCGCGCTGGCCAGCCTCTGAAAGTTCTCGGTTCTGATCCGCTCTACGTGGACAGCGCCAGCTTTTACATTCCGGAGGGAGACCTTCGCACGCTGACATGGATGAGCAACTGGCTGTCATACAGTGCGGCGCACGGCAGTATGCAAGCGCTGTGGGAGAAATGGGTCGTCAACGATGCTAAGAAATTCGGTCTCCCCAGCGTTGCAGTCGGTGCCGGCGGTGGCCTTGTGAAGACCTCGTGAGGTCACTGCATGACTTCGGATAGCTCCTCGCAAGTTGAAATGACGGGACCCACCTTCGACCTTGTTGTCGTCGGCTCGGGTGCCGCCGGTCTGATGAGCGCGCTAGTTGCCGCAAGAGACGGGGCATCGGTGCATGTGCTTGAGCGGTCGCCTTTGATTGGTGGGACGACCGCCATCTCAGGTGGCCAAATTTGGACACCGGGCAATGCACACATGGAAGGCATTGGCCGCAGCGACGATCGCATATCTGCGCTGGCTTATCTTCGCCAGGTGACGTTGGAGTCCGTTGACGAATGCTATTTGGATGCTTTCCTCTCGCACGCGGCAGAGGCCATGGCGCTCATTGAATCGGCCACTCCATTGCGGCTCTTCGCAGTCGACCGGCCGGACTACCACGCAGAATGGTCTGGCGCGCGCGACGGGCGCTCGCTTGAACCTTTACCGCTTGTACACAAGGCACCGGTCGGCTATCCGCCCATACGTCGCTCTCGGTACCGGCGCCCCGTTACGTCAGTCGAAGCCCGCCAAGACAACGCCGCAGCCCTTGCGGACCAGCGTGAGCGGGACGGCGTATTGACGCAAGGCGCCTCGCTCGTGGCTGGATTGGTTGAAGGCTGCGCGGCCGCTGGTGTTACGGTCAGCGCGAACGTAAGACTTGTTGACTTGGTACTCGTCAACGGTCAAGTAGCGGGCGTTGTTGTTATCGATGAAAAAGGCGGCGAGCAGCGCACGATTCGGGCAAAGGCGGTCGTCCTCGCGTCAGGCGGTTTCGAATGGAACAACGCGCTATCGAAAGCATTCTTTGGCGTGGTCCCTCAGCTTCCGGTGTCGCCACCATGGAATGAAGGTGACGGCCTGCTCGCAGGTATGCGCGCAGGCGCACAGATCACGAACATGGGCGAATCATGGTGGACTGCCGCGGTAGCGGTGCCGGAGGAAGTAGAAGACGGAAAGCCGGCCGCCAGGAACATCGTCCGCGAACTTGCGCTGCCAGGTAGCTTGATGGTCAACCGGGCAGGGCGTCGGTTCGTCAACGAAGCTTCGTCTTACAACGACTTGGGAAAAGCGTTCCTCCAATTCGATCCGAGAACTTGTGAATATCCAAATCAGCGCGCCTGGCTCGTGTTCGATAGCACGTTCAAAGGCCGGTATAACGTCGTGACGACATCGAGCACTGCATCACCTCCGTCCTGGTTCCGTCAGGCTGACGCGCTGGCGAAGCTGGCAGCGGTGATGGACGTCCCGGTTGGCGAGTTTGAAACGACTATATCCGTTTTCAACGAACGGGCACGCAACGGTAATGACGACGATTTTGGCCGCGGCCATAGTCGGCACGATCAGTTCTATGGTGACTCGGCGCATGAGCCCAATGCCTGTCTGGCACCGCTCGTGACACCGCCGTTTTTCGCGATCCCGATCTGGCTTGGGAATCTCGGTACAAAGGGGGGACTTGTCGCTACCGTCAAAGGCGAGGTACTGCGCAACGGGGACGGTCCCATTCCCGGTCTGTTCGCCTGTGGGAACGTCGCCGCCAGTTGGATGGGACTGGGCTACCCTGGAGCGGGGGGCTCACTTGGCCCGATCTTGACAGCTGCCCTGCTCTGCGGGCGGGCGGCCGCTCAATTTGTGGGCAATAACGACTTAAACCCGGTGTAATCAATCATGGATTTCAGTTCCCTTGACTGGTCGGTCGTGTGGTCTCGATGGCCTCTCTTCCTGCAGGGAGTCGGCCTCGACATCTACATGGCGATCGTCGGTTTTCTGCTCGCATGCGTCGTCGGACTGATCCTCGCTCAGTGCCGCTTAAGCGGCTCGCGGCTCCTATCAGCGCCAGCATTCATCTTCATTCAGATTGTGCGGGGCTTGCCCTTCTATGTCTTGCTGCTTTGGATGTATTTCGGGGTCGCCGCGGCGATGAAGCTGTCGTTCAGCCCGACAGCGGCTGCCATTGCGGCGCTCGCGGTGACCGGCTCCGGCCTCACCGCAGAGATCTTCCGAGGCAGCTTCGAGGCGATTGATCGTGGACAGATTGAGGCGTCGCGCTCCCTTGGGATGCGCTGGTCGTCCATTTACACAGACATCCTCCTACCCCAGGCGTTCCGCATTGCCCTGCCACCGTTGGGAAACGTATTCGTGTTTCTGCTCAAAGCAGCGACCTACGCAGCTGTCATCGCAGTGCCGGAGATCGTCTACACCGCCCAGGACATCAGCACTACTTACTTCAAGCCCTTCGAAGCGTTTAGCGCGGTTGCAGTCATTCTGGTAATCCTAGTGATTACGTTTTCTCTGGCCGTAGCGTCTCTCGAGCGGTCACTAAAAAGATGCTGATGGCTAAGGGAACCGATAAATGAATTCCGTCGCAATTTTTGGCCAGCACTGGGTCACCGCCTTCGAACAACTGCCAAGTCTGCTCGCAGGACTCCAGTACACTGCAATAGTGAGTATTAGCAGCTTCGCCATTGCGCTGGTGGCAGGCTTACTTGTCGCGCTGCTGCGCCTATCCCGGGTTGCATGGATCCGGAATGTCGCTTTTCTCTACGTCCAGATCTTCCGGTCGTTGTCGGTGTACGTATACATCCTGTTCATCTACTTTGGCGTTGCGGCGTTCATGAACGTGGATCTGGATCCGATCGGAGCGGCCGTTATCGCGTTGTCGCTGCTGAACAGCGCCTATATCGCGGAGATTTTCCGCTCCGCGATCCACACGGTAGATCCGGGACAGCGGGAGGCCGCGTTGTGTTTGGGAATGACCAAGTCCAAGGCATTCCGAGACATTCTCTTTCCCCAGGCACTCCGACTTGCATTGCCCGCATTGGTCAGCCAGTTCACCGTGATAATCAAGGACAGCTCGATCGTGGGAGTAATCGGTGTCGCGGACACGACATACCAAGCTGCGCAGATAGCAAACGTCAACTATCTGCAATTCGAGATGTTCACGGTGGTGGGGGTGATTTATATCGCGGTGGTCCTTACGCTCTCACATTTTGCGGGGTATCTTGAACGGCACCTTCGACTGTCCTGACCAGAGGAGCGCCTAGGCGGCATCACGCATCGGGTTCGCACGGAGGGAGCAGACGGACGGCAGCGAAGCCACTGCTGATGCAGCAGGCAACCTGTGCGGCGTCAGCGGTGGCGAAGACTGTCTCCCACCCGGCATTGACAAATGACTGGGCCGCTGCAGGATTAGCATGACGGCCCGAAGCGTTGATGTTCCCCGTGGCTCGTCAAAGCATTGTTTTTGCGCCGCCACACGCGGCGCCTTTTTCTGCGTACTCAGGTCAACGAACCAACCGACCTTATTGAACCGGCCCCTTCGACCCAGCACTTGAAGTTCCCTCCAAAGCACCGCCGTACGCCGAGCGCGATCCAGCGACTCGCTGCTCTGCGGACATCAGATCTTGCGGGTAATTCTCTTGCGGACCTTGCGGGTTGTACCCAGCTTTTTCAAGCGCCACGAGCTCTTGACGGACCTGAGCCCTCGTTAGTCCCTCGTTCGATTGCGCGGATGCGCTTACGTACACGCCACATGCTGAAATCGCCATGGCCGCAGTCAGAAATTGCTTAAACATGTCAACACCTCTCTCGATTCCGTGCGAAGCCATCGCACTCGCATGATGCATCAGGGTTTTCCCGAGATTTGAGCGAAGTGTAGGACATGTCGAACCGGCGCGGTACCCCGCTGCCAGGGAATTCAGTCTTGTAAAATCAACAACAATGACATATTCGCATAAGCCAAGCGCGCTCTTGTGCATTCTGGTGTTCCGCTAACCGCGACATCGACGGATGCATCGGAGGTCACCATTTGGAATCACCGACCGGAAGCCGTAGTTTCAAAGGTCAACCTCCGCTGATCCGCAAAAATTCCGCCAGTTCTGCGCCCCTTGGCCCTCTGGCAGGCCGTGCCTTCCAGTAGCGACGCATCGCGTTGCCCCAGCTCGCTAGGTCGTCGTCACTGGCTGCGAGTAATCTCTCAAACGTCACGTGGTGGGCTGAAGTCAGCAATGGGGGGATAGAGGGAAGCCCAAAATTGCGTCGAAAACGCCGGGCCGTATCGTACGAACAATCGAGCGCGCGAGCCATGCGCTCGTAATCGCCATGCATGGCAACAAAAAGACGAACAAATCCACGCGCCGAGCGGCCCGCGTCTGTTTGAGCTGGAGGATCCGCCGGCCGATTTGCTGTGCGAGCAGTCGCTGCATCGGTATTCAAATCCTCAAAGCTTTCGAACAGGCTTGCGAGGACCATCACGATCGCTAACCCGGGGGCACCCTGGCCGCTGAATGCGGCGTCGATCATCAGATCGCGTCCTGAATAGTCGGAGTGTACCAACGCGGGCCGATGCTTTTGCAGCCAGTCATGTGGAAACCGCGATCGAACGTGACGGCTAAGCGATGTTGAGCATGAGCGATGTTTCCGTGCTCTTCCGATCGCGCGTTCAATGCACCGTTGTCCGACGCGGAGTCGAAGATGTGAAGGTTCAACGCGGCGTTCTAGCAGAGAAAGGGCAAGTGCCCGATACCTCGCTACGATCTCGTCGTCGCAGTTAGGAATCGTTTCGCGAATGTATCTCCGATCTCTTATGTAGTAACTGGGCAAACGTTCCGCGGCTCTGTCGTCCTGCACGAGGTTGAGCGGTTCGCCATGATGGATGCAAACATCAACGCCGGGTAGCTGATGCTCCCGCCGCCACCACCCGATACCAGCATCAAGTGCGTCTTGTCGGGCGCACGCTAGGCAGAAGCGAAGGCTCTTCAGAAGCGGCCCTTCAGCGGGTTTTAACCACCCCCTTACGAGATCTTGATAACGGTAGGATTCTTTCTTACTCGATGGGCAGGCGTAGAAAAAAGGTAGTAGCGAGTGCTTTGCCAGATAGGTCTCGGGATCGATTCCGAGACGGGCCGCGACCACCTTGAATGACTGCCTGAATTCGTCGCGCTTGAGGTGATTTTTCGACTTGCCGAGCGTTTCCTGACGGAAACGAGCGAGCGTCGGAAAGCCGTTGAGGTATGAGATCCGTCCCGCATGGGTTATTCCCAGTTCGCTGGGCATAGGTTCGACGATAATCATCGGCGCTTTGCCTCCCTTCCGAAGAATCTCCCACGAAAACGGTCCAGTTCCGCCAAGCTGCGAATAATCTGCGCGAGCGCATGGGCGTGTTCATCGCTGCCGTGCGCTCGTCATGGCGTTGAGTAAATTAGCAGCGCTTTGCCACGATCCGATGAACGCGCTTGCCAGAGGACTGATTGAACGCTTCGTCGTTCAACAAAATCGTCGCATTGCGCAGGTGGTCCGCGACCAGGGAGACTCTGAAGGCAGAGTAAAGTCGCCCAGACTGGTCACGCAGGTTATTGCCTTCAGAGACCCGCCACGTCAAATAAAGCACTCCTCCCGGCTTCAGAATATCAAGCAATCGAACGCATGCATCACCAATTTGCACTGGCGGAAGATGCATGATTACCGTCTCACACAAGACGTTATCGAAGGTACCGTCTTCGATTTCATCGAGCTTGGGAAGGACGGTCCTTTTAAATTCGAGATGTGGAAAAAATGCTACCGCCTGATCAAGCAAGCCCCTAGACGCATCGTAGCCGACGGTGGGAAATCCATTATCGTTCAGCCAAGCGACGTCGCGTCCTGCCCCGCAGCCAATATCCGCCGTTTTGCCCCCGGGCACGAAGAACTGCCTCAAAAGCTTATACATGTCGGTTGGTACCGGTTGCGCTCGCCACTCCGCCGCAAAGTCGCTCGCCGCCGTGGTGTACGTTTCAATGGTGAGTTGATCCACTAGTGCCTCCGGTGATCAGGTCGATGCAGTCAATATCCGTTCCATTCGTACCGGCTTACGTAAAGTGTTGGCAGCCGGCGACGCCAGTACCGCAGAGCGGGCGAGTTCTCGATCCGCATCGGGCAACACCGCGTCATATCGGACTATCGCATTGAAGCCTGTCTCGTTGTCGCACCTATCGATGGTCACCTCCACCGTTCCCTCCGGAAGCGTTGTGCCTGCTCTTTCCGCAGCCATTTCGATGGACATGCAAATGCAAGCCGCGAGCGCACTTTCGAGCAGTTCATGCGGACGCATGCCCGAGGCGCTGACCGACTGGGTCCGGCGTTAGAACGTGTGTCGAACGCCGACCGCAAAAGTATTGCCGGTGGGACGGGCGCTTAGCTTGTCGTAAGTATAAATCGCGTAAATGTCCGTCCGTTTGGACAGCAGGTGATCGTAACCGAGAGAAGCGGTATTGCGAAAGCCATTGGTCGCAGGGGTAGGTCCGGACCGCTGCGTACGCGCCCACTCTGCAAGCAGGAAGTCGGCCGGTGAGAAAGGGATCGACAAACCCGCCTCGTACGTGTGGCTGCCTGTCGGCGTACTCACGTCACTTGTCATCGCCCAGGCCCCGTAGAGCGTCACCACCTTGAAGTCGTATGCTGCGCCTGCGAGATAGGCGTATTGCGCGCCCACCGGCCCTGCTGCGGTGTACCGCACGCGCTGACCAGACAGCACTGCCGTAAGACCGTGGCCGTGATAGTTCAAGTGAACGCCGAGGTTACCGATGCCAGGCGACCCCGCAACGCCACCAAGGCCATAGATTACCGTCGCACCGAAACCCTTAAAGTTGGGGGTTGTGTACTTGGCGGTGTTATTCCACACCGTATCGCCGATGATCGTGCCGCCATAGTTAGCCACGAATGTCTGGACGACAAGCGGAGAAAAGACGACAGATGAGCCGAACGGATTGACGAGCGATTCTGCCGCATAGGTCGGATTTCTTTGTCGTCCGACGGTCAACTGGCCGAAATCCCCTTTAAAGCCCACGTACGCATTGCGAGACCAGAACGGGTCCGTCGCATTACGACCCTGCACCCCGTTTTGTGGTTGAAAGAAGCTCTCCAGGGCAAAGATGGCGGTGACGCCTCCGCCCAGGTCTTCCTTGCCGCCGATTCCCCAGAACGATGTCGTCAGTCCGCCGCTCCCCATCAGTACGGTAGACTGCGGCGTGTCGCTACGTTTGACACTCCCGACATAGGTACCGATGAGTCCATAAAGTTGGACCTGCGAGCCGCTATCTGCATGTGCACCGACAGATGTCAGCGCCAAACCCGTGCAGAAGATCGCCTTCATCCCAAGCATACCAATAACTTTCCGCGGAGTAGGGCGGACCATGATCCGTTGTGCCTCTTTCATTTCGGTTGTCTCCTTCGTATTGTTGTGAACGACCTTTTCACTGGCGCGCATTCATTTAGCACTACTAACGAATAACACTTGAGCGGTTGTGCCTATTGCAAGCATGTCGCTGAAACCAGGTGTGACGAGCGAGGAAGCTCCTTTCCTTGACGCATCTCAGGAGAAGGAGCCGTCAGGATGCAAGTGGCTACGGGGAAATCTCTTCGAGCGCGCGATTGGTCGTCTCGACCATTCGGGTGGCGACGATGAAGCCCACTGCGCTGACTGCGGCAAACAGGATGAATACCGCAGCGATGCCTTTCCCGGTCAATATGACGCCGACGATCGCTGGCGCAGCAGCAGACGCTGCCCGCAGCCAGGAAGTCGCGAGCCCAGTGCCGACGGCGCGCATCCGGGTCGGATAGATTTCAGGGGTGTACAGGTACAGCAGCACAGTCGTGGTCGCCATCACCGCGTAGGCCGATGATCCCAGGAACATCACGGACCATGCTGTGCCAGCACCAAGAATGCCCAGACCGACGAGCAGAATTGCGCTGATGATGAAGCAGCCCATTGCCCAGCGACGGCGCCCGACCCGATCGATCAGCAACGCGCAGGCAAGTACCCCACAGGTGCTCAGAACGTTTGAGATGGACGCCATGTGAAGCGACTCTTGCAGCGGCAGATGGTAGACCGTCCTGTAGAGGCTCGGCAGCCAGTTGTTGATGCCGTTCGCGACAAAATACGAGGTCGCCCAAAGTAACCACACTACGATAGTGCGCCCACGGTAGAACGGCGAGAAAAGTTCCTTCCACGATCCCTTCTGCTTCGACTGCAGGCCGTTCAGAAGGCTCACCACGCGCTCGTCAATCTCGGCTTTCTGCGTCTGCGTATCGAGGTTGCGCTTCGGCGTGCTGGCCTCCAACCGTTCGATGATGCGTTCAGCTTTATCGAAACGCCCCTTTGAAATGAGCCAGCGCGGCGATTCTGGAAGGCGCGCGATCAGGGTCGCAACGACGATGCCGGGAATCCCGCCGATCAAGAACATGTATTCCCAGCCGAAGCGGGGAACGATGAACGCACCGAACTGCGCAGCTGCGAGCAGGCCCAGCGGGAAAATGAGTTCATACAGAATAAAGAACCGTCCTCGGCCATGCGCTTGCGACAGTTCGTTGATGTACGTCGCCGCCACGGGCACTTCTCCGCCCACGCCGATGCCTTGCAGAAAGCGCATCAGGAACAGCGTATGGAAGCTGCCGGTGAAGGCGCATACGATGCTCATGCCTGACATCACGCCCACCGTTACTGTCGCGCTCGGCACTCGCCCAAGGCGCTCGGCAAGCCAACCGAACACCAACGCACCCACGACTTGGCCGAGATAGCCGGCGGCGATCAGCACGCCAATCCGACCGGGAGAAAGATGCCAGAGACCCACCAGAACAGGAAGCACGAAAGCAAGCGAGAGGGCGTCGAATGCGTCAAAGAGGGTCGCGCTGCCCATGATGATGCGCGCCTTGGTGTGCCACTTGCAGAACGGCACGTTCTCGAGGCGGAACAGCAGATTCGCCGCACGCAGTTGCTCGCTCACGGGGCGGGTTTCGCTCGGGGATTGACCAAGGCCGACACCGTACGCGGTCGAAGGGGTGTTCATGCTGTCTCCTGAAAAGCTGCATTTTATGGGCCCTCGGGTTTCTTCTTGTTTTGAAGCACCGGTCGCGTTTCTTTCTTGTTGTGTCGCGACGCTGGAGCCTGTTTGGTCGTTTCCCGATCCTGTTATGAGCGACGCGTTGAAACGGGGGTTTCGTGCGTCGCCGTTACGGCTTAAGGCGGATAGCAAAGCGGGGCAACGCTTCGCTATCGTCATAACGGCTATAAATACGCAGCTTCCGCGTCAGTCGACGAGGCCTGCCGAGCGAAGTGCGTCGGCGATTTCAACGTCTGCGCCTTCCGCGAGCGGCAGCAACGGCGAGCGCACCGTGGCGTGCTCGAGAATGCCGCGGGCCACAAGGCCATGCTTGAGTGCCACGGTGCCTTCCATGTGCGAGCCACGGTGGTACACGTTACGCGTCACGGGCAGCAGGCGATCGTGGATCGCGCGCGCGGCCTGGTAGTCTTTCGCCTTGCCTGCTTTGATCAGCTCAATGAGCGGTTCGGGAGCCAGGCCGCCGTAGCCGACGAGAGCACCGTCAACGTCGAACATCGTGTGCAGCAGATATTCGTCATGGCAGGTCAGGATTTGCAGTTCCGGACGCTCGCGACGGATGATGGGGATCTCAACATCCCAGCGACGCATATTGCGCACGCCGTTTTTCATCGCAAAGACGCCCGGTTGCGCTGCGATTTCCAATTGCGTTTCGAGGTTGTAGGTCGCCTTGGTGGCATCCGGGTACTGGAACAGGATAAGCGGCAGGCCGCTGCCCTCGTGGATGGCGCGGTAGCGGTCTTGCGGCGCCCCCTTCTGGTACCCAAAGCGCAGCCAGCCGTGCGACGGGTACACCAGGCCGGCCGACGCGCCTGCTTCAACAGCGCGCTTCGCCTCTTCCACCGCCACTTCGGTACCTTCGAGCGTGATACCAGCGATGACCGGAATCTTGCCGTCGACGGACTTCACAAAACTTTCGATGACTTGAGCCTGTTCTTTCTGCGTCATGAACGTGCCTTCGCCAGCGTGGCCCAGTACCGTCAGGCCTTTAACGCCCTCGATGCTGCCGAGCCAGGAGCCCAGCCTATGAATTGCTGCATGGTCCACCGCGCCATCGCGGGTGAAGGGGGTAACGGGTGCCGGGACCAAACCGCGCAGATCGATCGCTTTCATGACGTCTCCAATGTGAGCTTTCGGCTCCTCTTCCGAGAGGAGAGCCCGCTGCTCGCTTCGCTTCAAGCTGGAACAACGGTGCATGCGTTGCAGTGTAGGGACGGTCGCCCCATGCGGGAACTGTCCAGCTGCACATTCCAGCTATACTGAATTGACATATCAAGGGAGGCGTGGCGGTGGACTACGCGGCTTGGAAGCTATTCATCGATGCGGCAGAACTCGGGAGCTTGAGCAAAGCGGCCGTTGCTTACGGGACCAGTCAGCCGCATATCAGCCGTCAGATTGTTGAGCTGGAGCGGTACTGCGGCGGGCGCCTGTTTCAACGGACCGGGCGAGGCGTGGTGTTGACCGAGTTGGGGGCGCGCATTGCTCCACGCGTCAGGGTCTGGCTTGCCAGCACGGAACAGCTGTCCAACGACATCCGCAGTACGGCCGGAGAACCGATCGGCGTGGTCAGGCTCGGGATCTTGCCCTCCACCGCTCATCCGCTTGTCAGCGCCCTCTACCATCGTCTTCGCGAGCGTTATCCCTTGGTGCAGTTACAGGTTCGTGAGGGCCAAGGCGCGTTGTTGGATACGTGGTTGGAAAACGGCAGCGTTGATGTCGCCATCCTCTTTCGAAATAGTCCAACGCCCAAAAACGGTGACGAGTATCTGGTTGAGGCGGCCACCTACCTGGTCGGCGCAGAAGGCGATTCTTTGACCAAACAGTCCACGATTGAATTTTCCGAGCTCGATGGAATTCCGCTGGTGTTTTTCTGCCGCCCCAATAGCTGGCGCGACCGGCTGGAACAGATTGCGGGGGAACAGCAGGTGTCCCTGAATTTTGCGGCAGAAGCAGACTCGTTGACTCTGCAGGGGCACATCGTGGCCGATGGCGGAATTTACGCGTTGCTCGGACCTTACGCGATTGCCAATCTCGAAAAGGAATGCCGGTTGCAGGCGTCGATGGTGGTCAAGCCGTCCGTGCCGCGCTTCATTGCGCTTGCCATGTCGCCCCACGGCGAACTGACGCTCGCGTGCCGCACGGTCATGCAACTCACCAGAGAGATCGCGCGTTCGCGGAAAAATCTGCCCTCAGATCTACGACCAGGTGTTTCCGCAGCGTTCCTGCGATCGATTTAAAGGGGTCGACACCGTTCGCTGGAGTTCCATCGAAAGGTTCATCGCGTCTACCTCGAACAACAAGGCGAATTCCAGATGCCGTAGGGCCATCGCCTTCTCAATGGATGATCGGATGACGTTCTGTTTGCCGGCCAGTGCGAGGTTGTTATGGACCTCTCGCTAGAATGCCGGCGTGCTGGATTCTCCGATCTTCGGAGCGCAAATAATGACCGCGACGACTACGTCAAATCCGGGTTGGAGCAGCCATCGCAGCTTGGTCGCGCTCGCGGTCGGCTACCAGTGGTTCCACAACGGCGCGAACTTCCTCGCCTTCAAGGTTGCCGGGAACGCCTTGCATCCGCTGATGGTGGCGACCCTGCGCTTCTCGCTTGCGGCGCTGGTTGTCCTGCCGTTCGCGCTGGCGGCGCTCGGCTATCTCACGCATCCGAAAACGGTTTTGGCTCTGGAGTGCTACCTGAACCATCGCATTGCGCGCGACATGGGAACCGACTAACCGCAGAGCGCTATCGCAGACTCGCGCCGTCAAGTTGCCTCGTCCTTTGCAGATGTTTTGCGACGTTTTATGAGAACCAACAGAACCCGGTGCGGCGGTCGGGGCATGGGACGTCGAATGTAATAACATTGTATTTACTATTGCGGCCATATGGTTTAACATTGTTGTTACTTTGGAGGTGTCATGAGAACGACGATTCGCAGAATGGGGAACTCGCAGGGCGTGCTGATTCCGAAGCCCGTACTTGCGCAACTCGGGTTAGAGAGCGAAGTGGAGATGGAAGTCGAGAACGACGCGATTGTTCTGCGCCGTCCGAAGCACAAAGCCCGTGAGGGTTGGGCGGATGCGAGCAAGGCTCTGGCAGAGAGTGGCGACGATGCGCTGGTCATGGGCGAGTTTTCGAATGCCGATGACGCGGAGCTTGCATGGTGATGCGTGGGGAAATCTGGTTGGTTGCGCTCGATCCGACGCTTGGTAGCGAGACTCAAAAGACGCGGCCCTGTGTGATCGTTTCGCCTCCCGAAATGCACGACCCCTTGCGCACAGTCGTCGTCGCGCCGATGACTTCTAAGGGGCGTCCTGCGCCGTTTCGAATTCCCGTGACGTTCAAGCGCAAGCAGGGCCTGATTCTTCTGGATCAAATCCGCGCGGTAGACAAGGTGCGCTTGATCAAGAAAGAGGGCGCAGTGGCCGATAAGACGTTGTTGGACACCCTGCGAACCTTGCAGGAAGTCTTTGCAGAATAGGAAAAACACGATGACAGCGAAGACGCGCAAGTACGCATTTCCTTCGATGAAGCGCGCTGACGGAGAAGGGTTCGACGTCAGCGCGACCTTCCACGAGCTGGAGGAGCCACATGACTACTGGCTCGTAAGTTATCAGGCTGCTCACAAAGACTGGAACTACATGCCCTTCACGTTGACGATACCGAAAGCGATCGCCAAAACAGCCGATCTGGCTGAAGCGATCATCAAAGGTGCGGGGCGTCGCCAGGTCGAGTCACTGCTGATGCAAGCGACTAAAAAGGGCCGCCCGCTCGGTGCCGTGTTTTCCGCCGATGGCTGGGTGCTTATCTAAATTCGCCACGGAAAATTGAACTTTGAACTTCGTCACCAGCGCGATCAATTCACCCGGCGGATAAGTGGTTGCATTCGACAAGGCTTGTCGCATACCGGTTTCATGCGGTCGATGGACCACGCTCAAAAGAAGTTCTCCAAGGTGGCCAGGCGTCTGTCGACCGTTTGCCTCGGAGTGGCTTTGATTTCGACACTAGCCGGTTGTCTTTCACCGGCCACGCCTGCTACTGAATCTCATCTATCAGGCAGCTATCTTATTGCCGATCAGTCGGCAAACCATCCCATAGCTTTGACCAAGGTACAAGTTCACTTCAATCATTCCCCGGATGGGATCTCCTCCGGCCGTGTAACAATAACAGTCGGTTCCGGAGAAAGGAGTTTCACATTTTCCGAATGTGGTGCGGTCGGCACGCGCATGGTGACGGCTGACGATCGCTCAATGGTAGAGGCGATGCTTTGCAAAAATGGCGCGCAAGGCCCTCGATTCCCCCAAATATCCTTCGACGCGAGCAAAGATGGACGGCCAATCGGATATTCACCTGCTCCGCTTGATTTCTCGAACCACGCGATCAAAAGCGACCAAGGGCGAATCATGATCATTTTTTGGTATCTCAATGATTACACCGCCTTTGCACTGGAACCAAATTGATTTGGTCGTTAGTCGGATCACTGTAAGCGTGGTTCGATAGGAAAAAGACGATGGCAACCGTGATGAAAGAAGTCCTGCTGCATGAGGCCGAGGGCATCGAGAAAAGCTCAGAAGATAGCCCCGCTTCGTGGGCGCTTCTCGGGCAGACGGCGAAGTATGCCGAAGCGAAAGAGAAGGCTTCGTTGCTGCGCCGTGCTGCGCCCATCACGAACATTGCCGACCGTCGCGCGTTTCTGCGCAGCAACGGTATTGAGGCGTAAAGGGAAAAGTCATGGGATCGAGAGAGCATTACAGCGTCAAAGTTACGTGCCCCTCTTGCGGTCGCAGTGGAACTGCGGGTTGGTCGGAATGGGATCGGCCGTCCGCTTACAGCGGCACGGGCCGCACCCTTGAATCAGTACCGCCCGGCTTCGTCATTGGCGCTGAGAAAGACAAAGAAGGCGCCCCGTCGTTGGTTTGTGAGACCTGCGGCGTTACCGCGTGAGTGACGGAAAATTGAAGGGGAGCATGATGACTGGATTTCCGAGAGAAGTGCGCAGTACGTACCGAACGCAAGCTGAGGTCGCTGCGGAGCGGTTCGCAGAGTCGCCGGTCGGTCGCATGATCGCCGAGATCGAACGCTATGCGACGGACCGCAAGAGCGACGTTGCTCGCGGCGCGGAGATGCCCGCGTTGGCGAGCCTCATGGTCGAAAAGTTCGGCTACGGGCTCATGATTCGCGACACCAACCCACCGATCTGGCGCCGCATTCGGATCGAGGGGTCCGCCTCATTGCGCAGAGTGCATTACACCCTGCAGGCTGCGTTCGGCTGGACCGATTCGCACCCTGCACGAGTTCGAGATCGACGACAAAATCTATGCAATGTTCGACCTCGATGATGTCCTCGATTCGATCGACCCAGACAACACGTTCGATGATCGCAAGATCAAGCTGGAGAAAGCCGCCTATCCCGGCATAAAGTTCGACCCGTACTGATCTCGTCGGCGACAAGTCAATCATCACAGCCCGTCGTCACAGACCGCGCTGCCCGGCGATGCATGCGCACCGCGACGCACAGCCAGCGGCAGGTCATTGTCGCGCGCGAAGGCCACCGCGCGGCGGACATCCGCAACTCCCGCAGCGCACGATCACTGCCGGGAACGGTCGATCATTGCATTCCATATACAGCGCGCTTCGTCGAAACGGGGATCGACAGGCAGCAGCACTTGCCCTCTCGTCACACCTTTCAGCTCGTCGATTGCATTGCTGGACACGTTGACCATGAGGCACCTCTTGGCACGTGGACGATACTCGAGGTGCCAATCCACGCAACAGTCTTCTGATCACGGCGCAATGCACGACAACCGTAAAAACACATGTAGCAAGCGGTCGTTACGCCTGACGCGGTCTTTCCACGGGCGGCGTGCCGTCATGAAATAGTGTCGTCAGCTGAGACCGCAACTCCGGGGAATCAGCATGCTTGTGCACCGTGACCGCGTGCTGTACGGCCGCCTCGAGCAACTCAGCTTCGGAATCCGCGGATAACGCGACAGAACAGTTCATTTCGCTCGGAAATTCGCGGCAATCGATGTATTTGCGCGTCATAATTTTCTCCTCGTACGAAAGTAGCCACGGGTCCTAATTAAATTACTGCGCGGAATTCCGCGCGAAATACGGGGGTACGATTGCGTCTCCTTGTCGCAAAGTAATCATTGTGAAAGTATAGGTCGCGGATGCTCGGCTCGCGTGAATATCGTCTGGACCGAAACGGCGCAAAGTGATCATTGACCGATCACGTGACGTCCGGAAGTCGCGCGCCGAGCGCGGTTGTCCGGATGGAAACCGACGGTTGGATGTCGCCGGGAACCGCCAGGGCGACCCGATGCGCGGCATGCAAAGACCTGACTGTGACGAGCATGAGCTTCCCCTGAAATTTCGCCTTCCAAGGCGCTCGCCGGATCGGTCCGGCGTTAGCGGATTTCGTAAGCCGACGCACTGACCGGGTAATTCTCACGCGGCCATGCTGGGCAACCGTTAGCGTGCCACGGCCAATTTGCTATACCGAGACCGATAGTCCCCGATCACCGCATCCGCTTCGAAGACCGATGCCGACCCGCGGAAAAGCCTGATGGCCTTTTACAACAGACCTTGACAACCGCCGAACTCGCTTTTCAAGAATCTGTTAGTAATCAGCAAGTAAGATTCGGTAAGAATCGATGTGCCGATGCAGCCCTGCGTCTCCAAGCCTGGATGGCGTTCAGCGCGCCCACATCGACACGAAAACTTCCTTACACCCCAACCATAACTGCGAAACCTACGAATCACCCCACACGGCCCCCCACGCCTCGATAGCTTTTTCAAATCGATTCATCGGTTGAATCTTGATACGATCCGCTTCGCGGTTCCGAGGGGTACCGCCACGGTGCTGTTGCACGGTTTCGGTGGCGGAGAAACGAAAAAATGAACGAGAGAGCCGAGCGCAAAGACCGCCTTCAATGCGGCTTAGACGCATCGGCGAAACAGACCAAATGCAATTGCGGAAACACCGTGCGGGGTTCACGGGTAAGACCGTCGAATCGAGGCTGGCGCTGCCTTCGCGCGCCGGCCGGCATCTGAAAGCGGCCACATTTCTGGCCTTCTTGCTGACAAGCGCCGCGCAAGCGGGCGCCGCACCGGGCATTGTTGCCGACGGCGGTACGAACACGGTCGTCACCACAGCCGGCAACGGACGGCAAACGGTATCGATCGCGCCGTCCGTCAACGGCGTGTCGAACAACACGTATTCCAGTTTCAACGTTGGCCGAGCGGGCGCCGCGCTAGACAACTCAAGCGCGAACGCGCGCACGATCGTCAACCAGGTCACGTCCACGAACCCGAGCTTGATCGAAGGCGACATCACGGTCCTGGGATCGCGTGCAAACGTCGTGTTGTCCAACCCGAACGGCATCACGGTCAACGGCGGCTCGTTCGTCAACACTGGGCACATCGCGCTTACGACAGGGCAAGTGAGTTTCTCCGACGTCCAACTGGCGCCCGGGCAGTTTCAACGCAACGTCCTGCTCAACACGCAAGGCGGAACGATCACCATTGGGCCCGGCGGCCTTGCCGGCACGCTCATCGGTCTCGAGCTCATCGCCAAGCAGGTTCAGTTGAACGGTCCTGTGACGAACGCGTTCTCGTCGTCGACGGCCTACGTCAGAGCGGTAGCGGGTACGTCGCAAACCACGCTCAATACCGGCGTTTCGCCCGACGACAACAACAACGACTGGTTGACGCTCGCCAACGCCCAGGCCACGAATCGGAACGCTATCGCGATCGAGGTCGAATCCGCCGGCAGCATCACCTCCGGAAGCATCAAGCTCGTCGCCACCGATCTCGGCGCCGGCGTACGTAGCGCCGGCACATTGTTCGCCAACGCGGGCGACTTCACGCT
>Ga0207667_10001177_pt1 | contig 32862 bp, 30 predicted proteins | sample KBSCornC52_FD_184301 | JGI IMG/M metagenome (GOLD analysis project Ga0207667, IMG submission 184301) | Corn rhizosphere microbial communities from Kellogg Biological Station, Michigan, USA - KBS Corn C5-2 (SPAdes) (version 2) | ecosystem: Host-associated > Plants > Roots > Rhizosphere > Soil ...
AACGGTGGGCGCCGACAAGGAACGCAGCGTGCCTCTTCAGCCGTCTGGATACAGCACCGACCACCCCACCCCACCCAGGAACAGCAGCGGATTAACGTACTCCCCGTCGACCCGCACCCCCAGGTGCAGGCATGCCGAGGCGCAGTGCCCCGGCAGGAGCGTTCCGATCACTTGCCCGCGCGAGACGTGCTCGCCCGCCGCCAGCGTGGTCTGCACCGGCTCGAAGCTCGACAGCACGCCGTCTGAGTGCTCGAGCGAGAGCACGGGGCGATCCACCACGAATCCCGCGAAATGCACGACTCCCTCGGCGGGAGCGAGCACCGGGGCGCCGACAGCCGACCGGATGTCGATGCCGCGGTGCCCGGGAGCGTACGGCCCGGCCGGCGCGACATAGGGCCGCGCGAGGGCGTGGGCTCCCGAGACGGGCCAGGCCCAGCTTCCGAGTCGAGCGGCAGCAGGCCCGGCCGCCGCGGGCGCGGGGGAGCCGCCGACGGCCGCGCCGACGAGCAGCACTAGAGCCAGCATCCTGAACCACATGCCGACAGACTGACCCGAGCCCTCGCCGGCGTGGCCGCGCAGCGGGCACCGGTGCACAACCACCGCAGCCTCGCCCCGGGAAGGAATCCCGTGCTGCTGCTACACTGAATACCGCACTCCGCCTCGGCGGGGTGACTACGCGTGCCCACGCGATCGCCGAGCAATCGGCAACGATCGCGGCACCGGCCTCCACCTCCTTCAGTCACCACACGCTGTGTTTGTAAGAACAGAGCTGTGCAAGTGGATGTGCGCCCGGGCACCAGGGATCGCCGACCATCCGGTCGCGCGGCGAACAACTGAGAAATGCGTCCTCGCAGGCGCCGAGAAGCAGGCGCACGCCTGCCCAGAAAGAGGAAACGACCATGGCCGTCGTCACCATCCGCCAGCTGCTCGACAGCGGCGTCCACTTCGGACACCAGACCCGTCGCTGGAACCCGAAGATGAAGCGCTTCATCCTGACCGAGCGCTCGGGCAGCCACATCATCGACCTGCAGCAGTCGCTGAAGCACATCGACACCACCTACGACTACGTCAAAGAGACGGTCGCCCACGGCGGCACCATCCTCTTCGTCGGCACCAAGAAGCAGGCCCAGGAGGCCATCGCCGAGCAGGCGACCCGCGTCGGCCAGCCCTTCGTGAACCAGCGCTGGCTGGGCGGTCTGCTCACCAACTTCCAGACGGTCTCCAAGCGTCTCGCGCGCATGAAAGAGCTCGAAGAGATCGACTTCGACGACACGACCAAGGGCTTCACCAAGAAGGAGCTGCTGATCCAGAAGCGCGAGCTGGTCAAGCTCCACAAGACCCTGGGCGGTATCCGCAACCTCACCAAGACGCCGTCGGCCATCTGGGTCGTCGACGCCAAGCGCGAGCACCTCGCGGTGAACGAGGCGACCAAGCTCGGCATCCCGGTGATCGGCATCCTCGACACCAACGCCGACCCCGACGAGCTCCAGTACCCGATCCCGGGCAACGACGACGCGATCCGCTCGGTGGGCCTGCTCACCCGCATTATCGCGGATGCCGTGGCCGAGGGCCTCATCCAGCGCCACCAGAAGACCGAGGAGTCCGGCAACGTCAGCGCGGTCGAGCCCCTGGCCGAGTGGGAGCGCGAGCTCCTCGAGGCCAGCGAGACCCCGCAGAGCACCGCAGAGCGCATCGAGGCCGTCGACCAGACCGACGCCACCCCTGAGGTCAAGGCGGAAGAGATCGCCGAGATCGTCGCCGCCGAGACGCCCACCGAGGAGAACGACGCGGATGCCGCGGCGCTCGCCGAGGCGACGCTGCAGGCCGACCCGGCCGTCGTGATCCACCACCACCCCGAGACCGACGACGAGACCGAGGCCCGCATCGAGGCCGAGGAGGCCGTTCCGACGGTTCCGACCGACGAGGCTCCCGCACCTGCGAAGAAGCCTGCCGCCAAGAAGCCCGCCGCCTCCAAGTAGTTTCCGCCCCGAAGTTTCCACCCCGATCCAGTAAGGAACAGATCCATGGCCAACTTCAGCCTGGAAGACGTCAAGACCCTGCGCGAGCGCCTGGGCACCGGCATGGTCGACACCAAGAACGCCCTGGTCGAGGCCGAGGGCGATATCGAGAAGGCGGTCGAAATCCTCCGCCTCAAGGGTGCCAAGGGCAACGCGAAGCGCGCGGACCGCTCCACCAGCGAAGGCCTCGTGGCCGTCGTCGAGAGCGCGACCGCCGTCACGATGTTCGAGCTCGCATGCGAGACCGACTTCGTCGCGAAGAACGAGAAGTTCGTCGCTCTGGCCGACAGCATCTCGCAGGCGCTCGCCGACTCCGGCGCCGAGACGGTGGATGCCGCCCTCGCGACCCAGGCCGGCACCGGCACCGTGGCCTCCCTGATCGAAGACCAGGCCGCGATCCTCGGCGAGAAGGTGGAGCTGCGCCGGATCGTGCGCCTCAGCGCCGATCACTACGCGATCTACCTGCACCGCACCAGCAAAGACCTGCCGCCGCAGATCGGTGTCGTCGTCGCATACTCGGGTGACGACGCCGAGACCGCGCGCAGCATCGCCCAGCACATCTCGTTCGCCGACCCGCTGTACCTGTCGCGCGACGACGTGCCGCCGGCCGAGGTCGAGAACGAGCGCCGCATCGTCGAGCAGATCAGCCGCGAAGAGGGCAAGCCCGACGCGGCTCTGCCGAAGATCGTCGAGGGTCGTCTCGGAGCGTTCTTCAAGCAGGTCGCCCTGCTCGAGCAGGACTACGCCCGCGACAACAAGCTGACCGTCGGCAAGGTCGTCGCCGACGCCAAGCTGACGATCGAGGGCTTCGCCCGCTTCAAGGTCGGCGCGTAACCCACCGCGACCCACCGCGTTCACGGGCCTCTCGAGCATCGCTCGGGAGGCCTGTGACATTGCACCATTAGGCTGATTTCGTGGCCGAGAATCCCGTCATCCTGTTGACCGGCGCCACCGACGGGCTCGGGCGGGCCCTCGCTGATCGTCTGGCATCCGCGGGCGCCCGGCTGATCCTGCACGGGCGCGACGCCGAGCGGCTCGCCTCGGTGGTCGATGAGATCGCGGCATCCGGTGCCGAGCGGCCACGGGCCGTGTGCGCCGACCTCGCCGATCTGGCAGACGTGGCGCGCCTTGCCGAAGACGTCGCCGGCATGACCGACCGCCTCGACGTGCTGATCAACAACGCCGGGATCGGCAGTGGCGAGCCAGAGGGCCGCGAGCGCCGCACCAGCGCAGACGGCTACGAGCTGCGCTTCGCGGTCAACTACCTGGCCGGTTTCCGGCTGACCATGGGCCTGATTCCGCGGATGCGGTCGTCACGAGCCGCCGACGGTCCGGCCAGGATCGTGTTGGTCGCCTCGCTCGGGCAGCAGGCGCTCGACTTCGGTGACCTGATGCTCACGCACGGATACTCGGGGCAGCGGGCATACAACCAGTCCAAGCTGGCGCAGATCATGTTCGGCATCGAACTGGCCCACAAACTGCCGGCAAGCGAGATCACGGTGAACAGCCTGCATCCCTCGACCTACATGCCGACGAAGATGGTGCTGGCCAACGGCGTGGACCCGATCGACACTGTCGAGTCGGGGGTCGACGCGACGGCCCGCCTGGCCATCGATCCGGCGCTGGACGGCAAGACCGGCCGGTTCTACGACCGGCAGCGCGAGGCGCGGCCGCACGAGCAGGCCTTCGATCCGGTCGCGCGCCGCGAACTCTGGCTGCAGAGCCTGGCTTTGACGCGCATCCACGATCCCTTCGCGTAGCCTGGACCGAACACCCACCCCCGCCGCTGGAGGACAGCCGATGACCGATCGCCGACGCCGCGTTCTTCTGAAATTGTCCGGTGAGGCGTTCGGCGGGGGAGCCCTCGGCGTGAATCCCGACATCGTCAGCGGCATCGCCAAAGAGATCGCCGAGGCTGCTCCGAAGGATCCCAACGATCCCGAGGGCGTCGAGATCGCCGTCGTGGTCGGCGGCGGCAACTTCTTCCGCGGGGCGGAGCTGAGCCAGCGCGGCATGGACCGCGGCCGCGCCGACTACATGGGCATGCTCGGCACGGTGATGAACGCGCTCGCGCTGCAGGACTTCCTCGAGCAGGCCGGCGCGCAACCGCGCGTTCAGTCGGCGATCGCCATGACGCAGGTGGCCGAGCCGTACATCCCGTTGCGCGCCGAGCGGCATCTCGAGAAGGGCCGGATCGTGATCTTCGGAGCCGGCGCGGGGCTGCCCTACTTCTCGACAGACACCGTCAGCGCACAGCGCGCCCTCGAGATCGGGGCCGATGCGGTTCTGGTGGCCAAGAACGGTGTCGACGGGGTCTATACGGCCGACCCGCACACCGATCCCACCGCCAAGAAGCTCGACACCCTCAGCTATCAGGACGCCCTCGTGCAGGGCCTGAAGGTCGTCGACTCGACGGCGTTCAGCCTCTGCATGGACAACCGGATGCCGATGGTCGTCTTCGGCATGGAGCCCGCGGGCAACATCACCAAGGCCCTGCGCGGCGAGAAGATCGGGACGCTGGTGACCGCATGAGCGACGCCCAGTACACGACCGGTCACGTGCCGCAGACGGTCGCCAAGCAGGTGCGGCCCCGCAAGGTCTGGGACATCGCGCTCTCGATCGTGCTGCTGGTGTTCTCGTACGCCGCGTTCCTGCTCGGGGCCCTGTTCGCGGTGTTCAGCGTCGCCTTCATCGACTACTGCCCCGCGCCGTGCAGCGCGACGGCTGCGGTGGGCAGCCAGGTCACGGTCGGCGTGGTCCTGGCGATCGTCGCCCTGGTCGCCACGATCGTGACCATCGTGCTGCTCGTGGTGCGCCGCCGCGCCTGGTGGGTCGCCGCCTCCTCGCTGCTGATCATCATCGTCGGCTGGATCGTGGGCTTCGCCTTCTACGCGGTTGCTCTGCAGGGTGTCTGACCCGACCGGTTTCGCGGGCGATCGCTACGGCTCCGACGTGCTCGCGTCGGCGCGTGCCGCCGCCGCCGCCCGCGTGATCCCGACGATGGATGCCGAACCCGGCCTCGTCGTCGAGCTGACAGACGGCGGGTGGGTCGGCGCGGTGGTGCGCGTCGAGAAGCAGACCGTCGAGCTCGAGGACCGTCACGGCCGCCGCCGGGTCTTCCCCCTCGGCACGGGGTTCCTGGTCGACGGGGCTGCCGTGCGACTGCGCGTCCCGGTGGCCGCGCCCGCGCGACCGAACGAGCTGCGCACCGCATCCGGATCGGTCGCGCCCGCGTCGTCGCGTGCCCGGGTGGCCCGCGCCAGTCGGATCTTCGTCGAGGGCCGTCACGACGCCGAGCTGGTCGAGAAGGTCTGGGGCGCCGATCTGCGGGTCGAGGGCGTCGTCGTCGAGTACCTGGAGGGCGTCGACCATCTGGTCGATGTGCTGCGAGAGGTGCAGCCCGGCCCGCAGCGTCGCATCGGCGTCCTCGTCGACCATCTCGTCCCCGGCTCGAAAGAGAGCAGGATCGCCGCCCAGGTGGCCGGCGCGCACGTCCTGGTCGTCGGGCATCCCTTCGTGGATGTCTGGCAGGGGGTGAGGCCGGCGAGGGTCGGCCTGGAGTCGTGGCCGGTGATCCCGAAGGGCGTCGAGTGGAAGCACGGCATCTGCGCCGCACTGGGCTGGCCGCACGCCGACCAGGCGGATATCGCGGCGGCCTGGCAGCGCATCCTGGCGTCGGTGCGCGACTACCGCGATCTCGAGCCGGCGCTGCTGGGTCGCGTCGAGCAACTGATCGACTTCACGACGACGCCCTAAGCTGGCAGCACGCGTTTTCGAAGGAGTGTGCCGTGATCAGTGACGTTCTCGCCGAGGCGACGGACAAGATGAACCGCGCCGTCGAGGTCGCAAAAGACGACTTCGCGACCGTTCGCACCGGTCGGGCGAATCCGGCTCTCTTCCTCAAGATCATGGTCGAGTACTACGGCACCCCGACTCCGCTCGCGCAGTTGGCCAGCCTCCAGAATCCCGAAGCCCGCACGCTGATCGTCACCCCGTACGACAAGACGGCGCTCAAAGAGATCGAGAAGGCGATCGTGGCCTTTCCGAACCTCGGGGCGACCCCGAGCAACGACGGCAACATCATCCGTGTGACGATGCCAGAGCTCACCGAGGAGCGCCGCAAGGAATACGTCAAGATCGTGCGCGCCAAGGGCGAAGAGGCCAAGGTCGCGATCCGCAACGTGCGGCGCAAGGCCAAAGACGACCTCGACGCCCTGAGCAAAGAGGTCGGCGAAGACGACATCTCGCGCGCCGAGAAAGAACTGGACGCGCTGACGAAGTCGCACGTCGACGGCATCGACGACGCGCTGAAGCGCAAAGAAGCCGAACTGCTCGAGGTCTGATGTCGACCCCGCCCGAGCCGCACGCGAAGAAGCATCCTCCGACCCGCGCCGAGTTCGAGGCGCGTGCCCAGGAGGCGCGCGCCGACTTCGAGGCCCGGGCACAGGAGGCCAGGGCCCAGTTCGACGCGACCCAGGAGAAGATCCGCGCACGCACCGGCCGCAATCTGCTGGCGGCGATCGGGATCGGGGTGGTGCTCGGGGGGTTCTTCCTGGCCAGCCTCATCATCCCGAACCTGAAGTGGCTGTTCATCATCTTCGGGGCCGGCCTGATCGGCTTCACCGTGTTCGAGTTGTCGAGCGCGCTTCGGCAGGCGGGCCGCGACGTCCCGCGGGTGGCGTCGACGCTGGTGGCCCTGGCGGTCGTCCCGCTGGCGTTCTACTTCCACGTGCAGGGCCTCTGGCTCGCCACGATCGGGGCCGTGATCGTGGTCTCGCTCTATCGAGTGGTCGAACTCGTGGTGCGCCCCAGCCACCGCACCGGGGCGCGTGCCGTCTGGCTGGACCTCGGGGCCGGCGCCCTGATCCAGGTCTACGTCACCTTCATGGCCGGCTTCTACCTCGTGCTGACCGGGTCGGACGGCGGGGAGTGGTGGACCCTGGCCTCCATCATCACGGTCGTGGTCACCGACGTCGGCGCGTACGCCACCGGCCTTCGGTTCGGGCGCCACAAGCTGGCGCCCAACATCAGCCCAGGCAAGACCTGGGAGGGATTCGCCGGGTCGATCGTGTTCGCGGTCGTCGCCGGCATCCTGCTCGCCCTGTTGATGCTGCATCAGCCGTGGTGGGTCGGCCTGGTGATGGGTGTGCTGCTCGCGCTGGTCGGTACCGCGGGCGATCTGACCGAGTCGCTGATCAAGCGAGACATCGGAGTCAAGGACATCTCGACCTGGCTGCCCGGCCACGGGGGCTTCTTCGACCGCCTGGATTCGATCCTGCCCAGTGCCGCGGTGGCGTACATCATCTTCCTGATCGTTCATTAACCGAGGCTCCGGTACCATTGCCCGCGTGAGTTCGACCTTTCCGCATACCCGCAGATCGCGACTCGGTTATGACGTCGACGAGGTCGAGGAGTTCCTCGAAGATGCCCGCCGCGCGTACACCGCCGAGGGAGCAGGCGCCACGCTGGTGACGGCGGACACCATCCGCGACACCGGGTTCACCATGCGCAGGGGCGGGTACTCGCCCGACCACGTGGATGCCGCCCTCGAGCGCCTCGAAGACGCGTTCGCCGTGCGGGAGCGCGAGCGCGCGTTCGCCCAGTCCGGTGACCAGGCATGGTACGCGCGGGCCCGCAGCGGAGCCCAGTCCATCCTGGATCGCATCGTGCGGCAGCGCGGCAAGCGGTTCCGCCGCGTGTCGATCTTCACGCTCGGCTACTCCGTGCGCGAGGTGGACGCCCTCACCGACCGGGTTGCGCAGTACTTCCAGAACGGCAAGCCGCTCAGCATCGACGAGGTGCGCACCTCGGCCTTCCACGCGCAACGGGGCGGCTACCAGGAGGCCCAGGTCGACTTGCTGCTCGACGCGGTCACCCGAGTCATGCTGGCGGTCCGCTGAGGCGCTCCGCGCAGGCCCTCCGCTGAGCGCCTCCGCCTGCCCCCGATCGGCTTGCCGTTCGCGTCTCACCCGATCTGGGGCGTGAGCGTTCCAGGGTGCTGACAGGGGCTCTGCGTAGACTGGTGCAACTGTGAGCGGCTATCAGCGTCGGGGGGCGCACTATCGACCCGTGGTCGAAGTGGCCAGGATCGAGCGCGCCGAGGAGCGGCATGTCCGCACCCCGGGATCGCTGCCGGTGTTCGCCGCGTTCGCCTGCATGGCGCTGGTGGGAGTGACGCTGGCGTCACCGCACGTTCCGAGCCAGGCCGATGCGCTCGGCCCAGGCACCCGCCTGAGTGGCCAGAGCTACGCGATCAACGTCGACGCGGTCGATGCGGTGTCCCGCGACGGATTCCGGGTCACCAGGATCGTGACGGCCAAGCCGCCGCCGGCCGCCGGCATCCCCGACCCCGGAACGGCCCAGGCCATCGCGCTCGAGATGGTGACCGCGCGCGGGTGGAACAGCACCGAGTTCGACTGCCTCGTCGCGCTGTGGAACCGCGAGTCGCACTGGAACGTGTACTCGCTCAACACCAGCTCGGGCGCATACGGCATTCCGCAGGCGCTGCCCGGCAGCAAGATGGCGAGCGTCGGGGCCGACTGGGCGACCAACCCGGCGACGCAGATCACCTGGGGGCTCGGCTACATCACCGCGCGCTACGGCACCCCCTGCGGCGCCTGGAACCACAGTCAGGCCAAGGGCTGGTACTGAGGCCTGAGACCCGTCAGGCGGCCAATCGGGCCGCAGACAGGCCTTCTGCCGCGTCCAGCGTGGTCGTGCCGTTCTGCTCGGCCTCGCGGAAGATGGTCGTGATCGTGTCGCCGATCGCCTCGACGCGGGCGTCGATGGCCGCGGCATCCGCATCCGGCTCCGACGCCATCGACAGGTAGATCACGCCGCCCGCGTTGACCACGAAGTCGGGAGCCCAGAGGATGCCGCGCGCGGCCAGCGCCTCGGCGCCGTCATGCCGGGCCAGCTGATTGTTGGCCGCCCCGACGACACCCGGCGCGGCCAATTCCTGGATCACCTCGGGAGTCAGCACTCCGCCGAGCCCGCACGGCACGAACAGGTCGGCTTGCACCGTGTGGGCGTGAGCCACCTCGACCCAGGTCGCGCCTAGCTCGTCGGCAAGCGCCTTCTTGTCGGGGTTGACGTCGGCCACGCTGAGTCGGGCACCCTCGGCCGCCAGGGCGCGGGCGAGCCTGCCGCCCACCTGGCCGAGGCCCGAGATCACGATGTGGCGTCCTGCGACCTCTCGGCTGCCGAACAGGGCGTCGAGCGTGGCGAGGATGCTGGCGTGCACGCCGGCCGCGGTGGCATCCGCGGGCTCGCCGACCCCGCCCTGCTCGGGCGGAAGGCCGCAGACATGCGCGGTGCGCTCCGCGACGATGGCCATCAGCTCGGCGCTGGTTCCGACGTCCTCCGCGGTCATGTACGCGCCGTCGAGGCTCTCGATCGCGTCGCCGAGGTCGAGCATCGCGTCGCGCTTCTGCGCATCCGAGAGCACGGCGCCGATGGGCAGGTGGATCACCGACTTGCCACCGCCGCGGGCGAGGCCGGCGGCCGAGTTCTTGAGCGTCATGGCCGCCGAGAGCCGCAGGGCATCGGCAAGCGCATCCGTCCAGTTCTCGTACTGCCAGAGCCTGGCACCGCCGAGGGCCTGGCCGAGCTTCGTGGAATGAACGGCGACGATGATGGTCAACCCGGAACGGGGGCCTGTGGTGATGAGCACGCGCTCGTGGGTGAGGGGAACGGTCGAAAGCGGGTCGGGTGACGTCATTGTCTTCTCCTGGGTGCTGCGCCTTGTGAGCGCACGAATGATGGGCGCTGTTGTGGGCGCCACGCTGAAACTCTATCCGCGAACGGGCTGTTTAGACTTGCCCCTATGCCTCGCTCGAATCGTCCGCGCTCCACGCGCGGGCACGAGCAGGAGCCAGAGCCGCTCGACCTGGAACGTGCACTGATGGGTCGCCTGCGCGTCGAGGTGAAGCGCGACGGCGCGTGGAACGTGCAGCCGCAGGCCGCGAGCTCAGCCGTCAAGAGCTACCTCTGCCCGGGATGCGGGCTCGAGATCGCGCCCGGAACGGCGCACCTGGTCGCGTGGCGGGCCGACGGGATCATGGGTGCGGCCGACGATCTGGCCGCGCGACGCCATTGGCACAGCCACTGCTGGAAGATCCGGGTGTGACCGCCCTCGAGGTCGCCGGGGGCGTCGAGCTGCCCGCCCGGCGCCAGGACATCGAGCTGCACACCGCAGACGGCTTGACGCTGGTGGGGGAGTTGGCCCTCCCGCTCGAGAAGCCGCCGGTCGCGACGCTGGTGTGCCTGCACCCGCTGCCCACCCACGGCGGCTTCATGGATTCCCACATCATCCGCAAGGCTGCGGCCCGCCTGCCGGCGCTCGCCGATCTCGCGGTGCTGCGCTTCAACTTCCGCGGTGTCACGTCGCCGCGCGGCACCTCCCAGGGATCGTTCGGCGACGGCGTCGAAGAACGGCACGACCTCGCCGCCGCCATGGACTTCGTGGCGCAGCTCTCGCTGCCGAACCCGTGGCTGCTCGGCTGGTCGTTCGGCACGGAGGTCGTGCTCAAGTGGGGGCTCGAACATCCCATCGCCGGCGCGATCCTGCTCTCGCCCCCTCTGCACCGGGCGGGCGAGGGCGACCTCGCGGTGTGGGCGGGAAGCGGCATCCCGTTGGTGGCGATCATCCCCGAGTTCGATGACTACCTGCGGCCGGCCGAAGCCCGCGAGCGGTTCGCCGTCGATCCGTACGCAGAACTGGTCGTGGTCGAGGGGGGCAAGCACCTGTGGGTGGGCGAGAAGCAGACCCGCCGCGTGCTCAGCGAGATCGTCGAACGCGTCAACCCCGCAGCCCTTCCGCTGCCCACCGAATGGAATGGATCCCCGTCATGAGAGCTGTCACCCCCACCGAGTTCGCCGCCCTGGGCGATGATGCGGTGCTGATCGACGTGCGCGAACCCGACGAGGTCGCCGCGGCCAGCATCCCGGGTGCGCTCGTGATGCCGATGAGCACCATGACGGAGCACCTCGACGAGCTGCCAGAAGGCACCCTCTATGTCATCTGCCACGCGGGCGGGCGCAGTGCGCGCGTCGTCGGCGCGCTCGAGCAGCAGGGCTACGACGCCGTCAACGTGCTCGGCGGCATCACCCAGTGGGAGCAGGAGGGCCTGCCCGTCACGCGTTGAGCGCGAGAAGACTCAGAGTTCGTTCTGCCTCGGCACCACGACCTGCTTGATGATCAGCAGCACGGCGGCGGCGACCGGGATCGCCACGAGCGCGCCGAGCACGCCGAGCAGCGTTCCACCGGCCAGCGCGGCGATCACGACCACCGCGCCCGGCACCTTGACGGCGCGATTCATGATGTTCGGGCTGATCACGTACGCCTCGAGCTGCATGTAGGCCAGGTAGTAGATGATCGGGAAGATCACCGTCGGCCAGCCGTTGAACAGCAGAACGAGCAGGCAGATGATGGTCGATCCCGTGATCGTGCCGACCAGGGGCACGAGCGAGAACAGGAACGCGATGAACGCCAGCAGTGCGTAGTACTTCACGTTCACCCCGAACAGCAGCAGGACCGTGAAGAAGATGAAGCTCAGGATGCCGTTGGCCAGACCGAGCGCGCCCTGCCCGAGCACGTAGCGGCCGACCGACTTGCTGATCTGCTCGGCGATGTCGATGAACTTCTCGCGCTTCGTCGCGGGAACCAGCTGGTACAGCCCGCGCTTGATGCTCGACAGCGATGCGACGAAGTACAGGGTCAGGATCAGCACGATCAGGATGCCGAACACCCCGGTCGCGATCGTGAAGACGGTGCTGAAGACGCCGCCCGTGATGGTTCCGATGTTGGTGGTGAAGAACTTCTGGATGTTGGTGATGACCTCATCGAACGGCAGCCAGGGCAGGGTGTGCTTCCACCAGTTCTGGATGGCGTTGTCCTTGGTCAGCGCCGTGACGATGTCGGGCACGCTCGCGATCAGGTTGTTGACCTGATCGATGATGACCGGGATGACGGCCAGCACCAGTCCGGCGAAGACCGCCAGGATCGCCGCCAGCACGGTCAGGATCGCCGCCCACCGCGGGAAGCGGTGCCGCTGCAGGAACGACACGGCCGGGTCGATGCCGAGCGCGAGGAACAGCGCAGCACCGACGTAGGTGATGATCGTCGCGAGCGTGGCCACGCCGCTGCCGATCACGACGGCGACCAGCACCCCCAGCCCTCCGAAGAGGCCGAGACGGAACGCGTTCTGGATCTTCACCGGCTGATGCCCTTTCGTCGGAGGTGATCCGAGGCTAGCGGAGCCCCCATGAGTCGACCGCCGGGTCAGTTGGCGTGTTCGCGCTCGCGGGTCTGCTCGTCGATGTCGTCGTCGCCCCGTGCCTCGCCCTGTGCATCGTCTGGCGCTGCGTCGGGTGCATCGTCTGGTGCTGCGTCGGGTGTCGCGTCGCTCGCCGGGACCACCGGGCTGGCAGCCGTGACCGGCTCTGGGGCGACCGTCGGGAAGCCGTGGTCGGCGGCGGCGCGGTCGGCGGAATCCAGCACGCCGCGCAGATTGGCGATGTAGCCGGCCACCGATTCGCGCTCGACCCGGATCTGCTCGAGCCGCTGCTCGGCGTCCTTCAGCAGGGTGGCCGACTTCTTCTCGGCATCCTTCAGCATCGCCTTCGAGCGGCTCTCGGCGTTGCTCAGGACCTCCTTGGCGTGCGCCTTGGCCTCATCGATCAGGGTCTTGGCCGCAGCCTTCGACTCGGTCTCGAGCTTCTCGGCCTCCGCGCGCTTCTCGGTGGCGCGGGCGGTGGCCTCGGCGAGCTGGGCGTTCGCCTCGTCGAGGTACTTCTGAGTGGATGCCGCGGCCTCCTGCTGCTTGGCCAAGTACTCCTTCTCGGCCTCATCGCGCCGCGCGGTGAGCTCGACCTCGAGGTCGGCACGGGCCTGGGCCGCCGCGGCGGCCAGCGTGGTGGACTGCGTGTCGCTCTCGTGCGCGATGCGCGCCCGGTGGTTCTCGAGCTCGTGCGCGACCTCCTCGCGCTGACGAGCGAGTTCGCGGTCGTGGTCGGCGCGGGCCTTGTCGAGTTCGGAGTTGTGCGCAGCTCTGGCCTTGGCGAGCTCGGTGTCGTGGGCGGCGCGCTGGCCGGCCAGCTCGGCAGCCAGCGCGTCGCGGGCGCCGGCCTGCTCGGCTTCCCACGAGGTGCGGGCGCCGGTGAGCTCGGCTTCCTGCTCGTTGCGCGCATGGCTGAGCTCTGCGTCGACGGTGGCGCGCTTCGACTCGACTTCGGCGTCGATGGCGGTGCGCTTGGCGGCGACCTCCTGGTCGATCTCGGTGCGCTTGGTGGTGATCTCGGCCTCGAGCGCGGCCCGCTGCTGCGCGACCTCTGCGGCCAGCTCCGCCTTGGCGGTCGCCGTTGCGGCCTCCCGCTCGGACTTCCACTTGGCGACCTTGGCGGCGTGCTCGGCGGCGGCCTGCTTGGTGCGGGCATCCAGCTCGGCCTGCGCCTTGTCGGTGTCAGCCGCGAGCTCGGCGTTCGCCGCGGCCGTGTCGTTCTCGAGCTGAGTGCGCGCGTCTGCGGTCTCGCGCGCCAGATTGGTGCGGCCCTCTTCGAGGTCGTGCTCCAGCTCGGCGCGCCTGCGCGTGCTCTCTGCGTCGAACTCGGCCCGGCCGCGCTCCGTGTCGCGGGCGAGCTCCGCCGCTGCTTCGCGCGCTTCGGCGACCTCGCGCTGAGCCACGATCTTGAGCTCGGCGATCTCGCGCTCGGCCTCGGCGCGCAGAGCGGCGATCTCGCGCTTTCCGGCTGCTCGGCTCTCGGCGACTTCGGTGGCGACCGATCCGCGGATCGCGGCGGCCTCGCGCAGCGCGTCGTTGGTCAGGGTCTCGGCTTCTGCCCGCGCCCGTGAGACGACCGATTCGGCTTCGTCGCGAGCTCCCGAGGTGATCTGCTCGACCTGCTCACGGGCATCGCCGACCAGCTTGTCCGCGTACTCTGCGGCCTCTTGACGGTGCTGCTGAACCTCAGCGGCGACACTGGCTCGCAGCTTCTCGGCGTCGATGTCTGCCTGGCTGATCAGCCGGGTCGACTGCTCCTCGGCAATGCGGAGGGTGTTCTCGAGGCGAGTGCCCAGACCGGAATAGGTCGGACTGCCCACCTCGTCGAGCTCGGCCTGCAGATCTTCGGCGACTGCCTGGAGGCGCTTGAGTTCTTTCGCCTGATCCGCCTTGTCGGCGTTCGCCTTGATCAGCTCGCGTCGGAGCTCGTTGACCGCCTGGTCGACGTCTTCTTTGCGATATCCGCGCAGTTCGGTGCCGAAGCCCGTGTCGTCTGCCGCCACAGTGGTCGCTCCTTGGCTGGATTCTCGTCGTGATTCGACCCGGAAACGGGCGAGGGGAACCCTCCGAGTGTAGCCGCCGGATGTGGACCGGCTACCCCGAAGGGGGGTCGCTTATTCAGGTCTCTCCCAGGTTTCTCTCAGCCCTTCACCCCGGTCGGGGGATGACCATCCGGTAGCCTGGTGTGTCTTTGTCTGCTGCCCCGGTCTCCTAGTCCGCGGGGGCGGCACCAAATGAGGAGTTCATTCTTTTGCGATTCGTGATGGCGATCGTGTTGTTCCTGTTGGCATTCCTGTCGATCGGGTACGGCATCGCTCAGCGCACCATCCTGGCCGGTCCCGCCTCGTACACCGCGGCGGTGACGACCGACTCGGCGGCACCGATCACCGTGATCGAGGGTCCGGCCCTGCGGGCCTTCGACGGAAGCCAGAGCCTCACCGTGTCGGGCAGTTCCACCGTCTTCATCGCGGATGGCCGCGCAGACGACGTGCGTGCCTGGGTGGGCAAGACCAGCTACAACCTCGTCACCTTCAGCGCGACGACGCAGAAGCTCGCCTCCAAGCTGGTCGCCGGCAAGGACTCGACAGCGCCCTCGCCGGTCGGATCCGACCTGTGGGTCGACGAGTTCAGCGGCAAGACGCAGCTGATCCGCACCGTCAATGTGCCGGACACGGCATCGGTGATCATCATGGCCGACGGCAAGAAGCCCGCTCCGAGTCACGTCTCGATCACCTGGCCGCTCGACAACTCGGCGCCCTGGTCGGGTCCGCTCATCATCGGCGGGATCGCCGCGCTGCTCGCCGGGCTGATCGTCTTCCTGTGGGCGCTGGTGCACGCACGGCGCCGCAGCGGCCCGCGCCGCAAGCAGCCGCGCAATCCGAAGCCGCCGCAGCTCAAGCGCGGCCGGTCGGGCACCCAGCCGGCCATCGAGGCGCCGACGCGCCGCGGCCGCCGCCGCAACTTCATCGCGACCGGGGTGGTGCTGGCCGGCACCCTGATGCTGTCTGGATGCTCGCTGCTCGGCCCCACAGGCGGGGCGGCGACGCCGACTCCGACCTCCACGGTGCCGGGAGCCGCGGGGCTGCAGCAGGTGGCCGTCACCGAGCCGCAGGTGAAGCACATCGTTGCCAATATCATCCAGACCGTCGGCGTTGCCGATACCAAGGGCGACGCGAAGCTCGCCGCGACCCGTCTGGCCGGACCGGCTCTGCAGCTGCGCACCGCGAACTACGCGATCCATGCGGCAGACAGCGGCATCCCGATCGTCCCGTCGATCCCCAACTGGGACGTGCAGGTCGCGCTTCCGCAGCAGAGCGATGGCTGGCCGCGCGCGGTGTTCGTCGTCATCGGCAAGAAGGGCGACACGAAGGCCGCGCCGATCGGCATGATGCTGGTGCAGCAGTCGCCGCGCGAGAACTACAAGGTCGAGTACCTCATGACTCTCGAGCTCACCGTGCCCGATCTGGCTCCGGCCAGCCTGGGCGCCGCGCGGCTGCCGAACGACAACAAACTCGGCATTCTGGCGCCGTCCGAGCTCGCTGCGGCTTACGGCGACATCCTGATCAAGGGCGACGCCAGCAAGAAGAACGATCTCTTCTCGGCGACCGGCGACAAGTTGCGGACGGTGATCGGGTACGACTACAAGCAGAAGACCAAATCGCAACTGCCGACGACCGCGTCCATCGCCTTCTCGAACGGGCCGGGCAAGAGCGACTCGATCGCCTTCGGCACCAACGACTCCGGTCAGATCGTCGCCGTCGACCTCGACGACGTCGAGACCGTGACGCCCACCGAAGTGGGTGCCGCGATCAACCCGTTCCCCGCCGCTCAGGCCCTGTCGGGCAAGACCCAGAGCACCAAGGGCATCATCGCGACCTACGGCCTGCAACTGCTGTTCTATGTGCCGCCGGTCACCGATTCGGGCAAGAAGATCCAGCTGCTGGGCTTCGCCCAGGGGCTGATCTCGGCGACCGAAGTCCCGTGATGCCAGACTGGAACGCGTGAGCAACGTCCCTCCCGGCCCGAGCCTTCGCGGCGCGGTCGACCTCTCGGCCCTGGTGCGGCGGGCCAATGCGCCGCAGCCCGCTCCTGGCGCGTCGGACGGCGCGGCCGCCCCCGCAGGCGGTGTGGTCGTGGCCGTGACCGACGCGAGTTTCGAGAGCGTCGTCGACCTCTCATCGCGCGTGCCGGTGGTCGTCGAGTTCTACGCGCCGGGCATCCAACCCGCCCTCGGCGCCATCGTGGCCTCGTACGGCGGGCGCCTCGTGCTCGCGACCGTCGACGGCGCGGCTAACCCGCAGTTGGCGCAGGCCTTCCAGGTGCGCGAGGTGCCGGCCGTTGCCGCCATCATCGCGGGCCGCCCTGTGAACCTCTTTCTCGACATCCCGCCCGAGGCACAGGTGCGGCAGGTCTTCGACGAGCTGCTCGCGCTCGCCGCGCAGAACGGGGTGACCGGAACGATCCCGATGATTCCGGATGCTGCCGCAGCCGATGCAGGCGCGGGCGACGAAGAGTCGGCTCCCGTCGATCCGGTCGAAGAGCCGTTGCCCCCTCATCACCAGGAGGCGTACGACGCGATCGCGGCAGGCGACTACGCGGGCGCGGTCGCCGAGTACAAGCTCGCGATCGCCCAGAACCCGCGCGACGCCCTGGCCGTCGCCGGCATGGCGCAGGCTTCGCTGCTGCTGCGGCTCGACGGCGCAGATGCGGGCGCGTTGCGCGCCGCAGCCGCCGCCGCGCCCGGCGATGTGGGCGCCGCCCTCGCCGTCGCCGACCTCGACGTCAGCGGCGGCCACCTGGATGACGCGTTCGAGCGCCTGCTCGACCTCTTCCCGTCGCTGGACCAGCCATCGAAAGACGCGGTGCGCGCGCGCCTGCTCGAGTACTTCGAGATCGCCGGAGCCGACGACCCTCGGGTGCTCGCGGCGCGGCGGAGGCTGACGAACCTGCTGTATTGAGTTCTCGGACGAGTGGCTTTCTCGGCACGACCAACGGAGCCGTACCTTCCCCCGGGAACGCGTGAACTGCGCCTCACGGTGAGGCGGTATTCACCTTCTGCCGACCCACCCCATCGCATTGCGCGATGACGGTCCCATCGAGCCGGGGGATCGAGGTGCTCGTGCGACGGGCGAGCTAACCCGCGAACTTCAGCCACAGCGCCGCCAACGGCGGCAGCGTCAGCTCCGCAGAGGCCGGCTGGTCGCCCCAGGGCTGCGACTCGGCGGTGACCCCGCCGAGGTTGCCGACTCCCGAGCCGCCGAAGTCTGCGGCATCCGAGTTCAAGATCTCGTCCCAACGGCCCGCGAAGGGCAGGCCGACGCGGTAGGGGCCCACCGGATTGCCGCCGAAGTTCACCAGGCAGGCGACGGCCTCGCCCGAGGCCGACCAGCGCACGAAGCCGACGACGTTGCGCTGAGGGTCGTTGGCAAGCCAGCCGAATCCGGCAGGCACGTTGTCTTGCGACCACAGTGCGGGCTGCTCGCGGTAGACCCGGTTCAACTGACCGACCAGCCGTTGAAGGCCCTGGTGCTCCGGGTGGTCGAGGATCCACCAGTCGAGCCCGCGCTGCTCGCTCCACTCGCTTGGCTGCCCGAACTCGCTGCCCATGAACAGCAGCTGCTTGCCGGGATGCGCCCACATGAACGACAGGAACGCCCGCACGTTCGCCAGCTTCTGCCACTGGTCGCCGGGCATCTTGGCCAGCAGCGAGCCCTTGCCGTGCACCACCTCGTCGTGGCTGATCGGCAGCAGGAAGCTCTCGCTGAACGCGTACAGGAAGCTGAAGGTGATGTCGTTGTGGTGGTCGGCCCGCCACATCGGGTTTTCGTGCATGTACTGCAGCGAGTCGTGCATCCAGCCCATGTTCCACTTGAGGCCGAACCCGAGGCCGCCCGCCGAGGTGGGATGCGTGACCCCGCCCCACGATGTCGACTCCTCGGCGATCATGACGATGCCCGGGTTGCGCTTGTACGCGGTCGCGTTGGCCTCTTGCAGGAACGAGATGGCCTCGAGGTTCTCGCGCCCGCCGTTCTTGTTGGGCACCCACTCGCCCTCTTTGCGCGAGTAATCCAGATAGAGCATGGATGCCACGGCATCCACCCGCAGCCCGTCGATGTGGAACACCTCGAGCCAGTACACCGCGTTGGCCACCAGGAAGTTGCGCACCTGGGAGTCGCCGAAGTTGAAGACCAGCGTGCCCCAGTCCGGCTGCTCGCCCAATCGCGGATCGCTGTGCTCGTACAGCGGCTGCCCGTCGAAGCGCGCGAGCGCCCACTCGTCCTTGGGGAAGTGCGCGGGCACCCAGTCGACGATCACGCCGATGCCCGCCTGGTGCAGCCGGTCGATCAGGTAGCGGAAGTCGTCGGGATGCCCGAATCGGCTGGTCGGCGCGTAATAGCCGGTGACCTGGTAGCCCCACGAGCCTCCGAAGGGATGCTCGGCCACCGGCAGGAACTCGACGTGCGTGTATGCCAGCTCGCGCAGGTAGTCGATGAGCTGGTCGGCCAGCTCGCGGTAGCTCAGGCCGGGCCGCCACGACCCGATGTGCATCTCGTAGACGCTCATCGGCGAGTTGTGCGGGTCGGTCTGCGCGCGGGTCGCCATCCACTCGGCGTCGCCCCACTCGTAGAGGGTCTGGCCGACCACGGACGCCGTGGCGGGCGGCACCTCGGTGTACCGCGCCATCGGGTCTGCGCGCTTCACCCACTCGCCTGCAGGGGTCAGCAGCTCGAACTTGTACGGGCTGCCGGGCGTGAGACCCGGGATGAACAGCTCCCACACGCCGTTGTCGTCGAGCCGGCGCATCGCGTGCTGCGTGCCGTCCCAGCCGTTGAAGTCGCCGATCACCCGCGCGGCCCGCGCGTGCGGCGCCCAGACCGAGAAGCCGGTGCCGACGACATCCTCGTGCGGGCGGAAGTGCGCGCCGAGCACGTCCCACAGCTGCTCGTGGCGGCCCTCGCCCCAGAGGTAGAGGTCCACATCGCCGACCGTCGGCACGAAACGGTAGGGGTCGTCGGCGGTCCAGCTCGGCGCGTCGGCGTATGCGGCCTCGAGCGAGTACGCCTGGCCCGCCCCGGGCGCGAAGCCGTGCCACATGCCCCTCGCGACGTGCTCGAGGGGGATGCGCGTGCCGTCCTTCTGCACGGCGGTCACCGTCGAGGCGAGCGGTCGCACCGCGCGGATCACGAAGCCGTCGACGCCGCCGACGGACGCGGGATGCTGCCCCAGCGCGTCATGCGGACGCGGATGCCGCCCCTCGACGAGCGCGGCAACGTGGTCGGGGTGCAGAGCCGGGATCCCGCCCGCTGCTGCCGCCGCCGCTGCCGGCTTCTTGGCCGGCATCATCGGCCTCCCTGCGGTGCCGTGACCTGCTCAGCCGCGCCGTGTCGAACGGCCAGCACGTGCGCCGGCTCGGTGAACGCGTCGAGACGCACGAAATTGTCGCGGCCCCACGTCCACTCGGCGCCGGTGATCAGCTCGGTCACCGTGAACCTCGCGTCCGGCTCGAGCCCGAACCGGGTGAGGTCGAGATGCACCAGCGTCTCGCGCACCGAGTGCGGGTCGACGTTCGCGACCACGATGACGGTGTCGGCGGTGCCCGATTCGGTGAACCGGCCGTCGAGGTGCTTGGCGTAGACCAGCACCGAGTCGTCGTCGCTCCAGTGGATGGTCAGGTTGCGCAGTTGCGCGAGGGCCGGGTGCGCCGCGCGGATCTCGTTGAGCCTGGTCAGGTACGGCGCGAGGGTGGTGCCCGGCGTGGTCGCCTCGGCTTTGGCGATCGCCGCCCAGTCGCGCTGCTTGTATTCGTACTTCTCGTTGTCGATGTTCTCTTCGCTGCCCGGCCGCGCGACGTCTTCGAACAACTCGTAGCCGGCGTAGACACCCCAGCTCGGCGACGCGGTCGCGGCCAGCGCTGCACGGATCTTGTAGGCGGGCGGTCCGCCGAACTGCAGGTACTCGGTGAGGATGTCCGGGGTGTTCACGAACAGATTCGGATGCAGGTAGTCGGCAGAGGGGCCCGAGATCTCGGTGAGGAACTGCTCGAGCTCCGGCTTGGTGTTGCGCCAGGTGAAGTAGGTGTACGACTGCTGAAACCCCGCACCCGCCAAGGAGTGCAGCATGGGTGGGCGGGTGAACGCCTCGGCGAGGAACACCGCATCAGGATGCCGCCGTTCGACCTCCGCGAGCAGCCACTCCCAGAAGACGAGCGGCTTGGTGTGCGGATTGTCCACTCGGAAGATCGAGATGCCCTTGTCGATCCAGAACTCGACGATGCGCAGCACCTCGGCCCGGATGCCCTCGGGATCGTTGTCGAAATTGAGCGGGTAGATGTCCTGGTACTTCTTGGGCGGGTTCTCGGCGTACGCGATGGAGCCGTCGGGCCGGTGTGTGAACCACTCGGGATGCTCGGTCACCCAGGGGTGGTCGGGTGAGCACTGCAGAGCCAGGTCGATCGCGACCTCCAGGCCGTTCTTCGCCGCCTGCGCGAGAAAGTACTGGAAGTCGGCGAAGGTTCCGAGGTCGGGGTGCAGCGCGTCGTGGCCGCCTTCTGCGGCGCCGATCGCCCAGGGGCTGCCGGGATCCGCCGGCCCGGCCTCGGCCGAGTTGTTCGGGCCCTTGCGGAAGGAACGGCCGATCGGATGGATCGGCGGCAGGTACACCACGTCGAATCCCATCGCCGCGACGCCGGGCAGCCGCCGGGACGCGGTGCGGAAGGTCCCGCTGGTCCAGGTGCCGTCCTTGGCCCGCTTCGCACCCTCGGAGCGGGGGAAGAACTCGTACCAGGCGCCGACCGCGGCGCGCTCCCGCTCGACGCGCATGGTCAGCGGACGCGACTCGGTGAGCAGCGACTGCACGGGATGCGCGGCGATCGCTGCCGCGAGACGCGGATCGTGTGCCACCCGGAGGCGCGCATCGGGCGTGAGCCGCCGATCCACCAGAGCGGCGCGCGCTTCGGCGAACACCTGGCCAGGGGAGTCGGCGAGCAACTGGGCGGCAGTGGCGAACACGAGCTCGACATCCTGTCGCGCCGGAATCTTGATCTCGGCGTCGTGCAACCAGCTGGCCCAGTCGTCGGATGCCGCGCGAACCTGCCAGCGCAGCACGCCCTGCTCGGTCAATTGCACCTCGGCGCGCCAGCGGTCGGTTCCGGGTGCGATCAGCTCCATCGGATGCAGCGTGATGCCCTCGTCGGGGTGCGTGAGCACCACCTCGACGCGCAGCAGTCCGTGCCCTTCGCGGAACACCGTGGCCTCGAAGGGGACCACCTCGCCGACGTACCCGGTTGCCGGCCACAGGTTCTCGGGCTGCTGAGGCGAGAGCGCTCGGATCGGGATGCGGCCGAGAGGTTCGGAACGCGTGGCGGTCACTGTGTCGGGCATCACTCGACGGTACCGCGTCGGGTGCGCGAGACCGAGAAAGTTCCGCCGCGGAGCGGCAGCAATGTTGTCAGCGGGGACAAATATACGTACCCCGGGGTACAGATTTGTCCCCCATATTGGCAACCATACAAAATGCTGATGAGAGGCAGATAACAGCCCAAAAACCGGGGGGTAGACCGTGCCCTCTAGTGGGGGTATTTGCCGTCTTGTCCGCCCTATGGAGGACACGTAGTGTCTTCGCCGGGGGGAAATTCCCTGTGCAGTGGGTCGTCAGTCTCGGTCAGCTGCGCATCTGAACGCAGCAACACCCGCACCGTCCAGCACTACCCGACAAACCCGTCGCCGGGGCTCGACGTGAAGGCAGCATGCCCTCACGCGCCCGGATGACGCCTGCACCTCGACATCAGCTCGATGCCGTGAAAGGAACTGAAATGAACAAGCTCACCAAGGGTGCCATCGCCGCAGCGGCTGCTGTCATCCTCCTCATGGGCGGCGCGGGAACCCTCGCCTCCTGGAACAGCAGCGCCAACGCCGGCTCGGCGCAGACGATCACTGCTGGTTCGCTCTCGGTGACCGCCGGTCCTGCCGGTGTCTGGAAGAGCGGCACCACCACGATCACGCCGTCGAGCTTCCGGATCGTTCCGGGCGACTCGCTGACCTACACCCAGACCTTCAACCTGGTCGCCTCGGGTGACAACCTGCTGTTCACGCTCTCGGCGACTCCGGGCGCGATCGCCGCCGCCTCCGCGGGCAGCGCCGACGTGGCTCTGGCTGCGGCTCTGACCGGCAGCGGCACCTTCTCGGTGGCGGGCAGCAACATCGCCGCCAGCACCACGCCGGGCACCTACAAGGTCACGACGGCCGGCACCACGGTGATCACCGTCACGATGACCGTCGCCTTCCCGTACGCCTCGGGCAACAGCTCGCAGACCGGTGCCGTCACCTTCGGCAACGGCGCGGTCACGGTCACGCAGACCCAGACCCCGTAACAGATTTCACCGGGGGCGCGCGCCGTCCCACGCGGTACGCGCCCCCGGTGAGACTCCCAGCGAGACCAGCACCACCCGCACCACCATCCATCAGCAGCACCATCCATCAGCAGGAACGGCAGAGACCATGACCGGATCGCGAGCAGCGCGTCCCGGGCGACGTCGCCACCGCGCGGCCCAGCCCCGGATCCGTCGTCTGCTGCTGGTCCTTCGGCCGACGCCCCGTGGAGCCCTCGCCGCCGCCGCCGCGCTCACCGCAGGCATTCTGGTCGCCGCCGGTCTCGCGGCCGGCAGCTACGCCTTCCTCAACTCGCAGACCACCGCCGCGTCGGCTGTGACGATCCAGAGCGGCAACCTCGCCCTGACGGTCCAGTACGGGGCGGGACCGGCCGGCGCCACCGCGGCGATCCCGAGCACCGCGTGGGCGACCATGCTCCCCGGCGACGTCGTCGGTCAGCAGTTCACGCTGGCCAGCACGGGAACGGCAGGCTCCACCCTCACCGCGCGCCTCTCGTCCACCTCCGCCTGGCAGATCCGCATCGCTCTCGGCGCCTGCCCCGCCGGCCAGCTCACCAGCGCGCCGCTCACGACCGTGGCCAGCAGCGCCGGAAGCATCGCGGGTGGCGCCAACTCGACGGTCTGCGTGCAGGCCTCGCTGCCCGTCTCCGCCGCCGCGAGCGTCTCGGGCACCACGGCGGCCTTCTCGATCATCATCGACTCGACCCAGGTGCCGTCATGATCGCGCGCCGCATCAAGCTGGGCATCGCCACGGCTCTCACCGGCTTCCTCGTCCTCGCAGGCACCACGGCCGGATTCGCGTTCTGGAACGCGAGCAATTCGGTCAGCTCCACGGTCGGTGCCGCGACCCTGACCTTGACCACGACGAACTTCACGTCGGTCGGATACACCTTCGGCAACGAGACCCTGGTCACCACCGGCAGCGTCACGGTGACCAACACGACCGCCACCACCAGCACGCAGAACGGGGCGGTGAGCGTGACCTTCGGGCCTGCGGCATCCGCAACCCTGGCCGGCAAGGTGACCGCGACCATCTGGACGACCGCGTCGGCGTCGAATTGCACCGCGGGCGCCACGGTGCCCTCCGGGGCGACCAGCGCGTTCTGGTCGACGTCGCCGGTGCTGACCGCGTCTCTGGCCGACAACGCGAGTGTGATCTACTGCGTGCGCAGCTCGATCGCCTCTCGCGAGGTCGTGGCGACGTCCGGCGGATCATTGACCTTCCAGCCGAAGATCAGCGCAACGATCACCGTCGGCAACTTCACGGGCAGCGCGAGTGCCACCACGACGCAGTCGACCCAGTACATCTACACGACGTCGACCGCCGACCTGACGCACTGGAACTGGATCCGCCCCAACTTCACCTCGAGCTACAACTACTGCCTCGATGTCTCGGGTGGCGGAAATGCCTCGGGCACCATCGTCATCTCGTACGGCTGCAAGACCAGCGGCTCTGCGAACCAGAACTGGAAGTTCGTCGCCAGTGGCGCGGCCGGCTACTACACGATTCAGTCCCGCGGTGCGACGGCGCTCCGGGTCGACAACAACAGCTCGACCGCGTCCGGCGGCAGCATCACCGTCAATACCGCTGCCGCCAACCCGGCGACCGCCACCAACCAGCAGTGGCAACTGCAGCAGGTCGCGGCCAACATCTACGAACTGGTCAACCCCTTGTCGGGGATGTGCCTCACCTCGCCGAGCGGCACCAGCCAGAACCTGGGCAACTTGACGCAGGCGCCGTGCTCCGGGACCGTGTACCAGCAGTTCAAGATCTCTCAGGCGTTGGAGAGCTTCACCTGCGCGGTCTCGGGCAGCAACTGGAAGTGGTCGTGGAACTCGGTCACCACCGGTCCCTATCACGTGTTCGTGACGCATGGGACGACCACCACCGAGCTGGTCACCACCGGCGCGACCGCAACCGGCGCGACCTTGGCTTTCAGCGCGGCGAACTACGGAAGCGGCACATACAACGTGTCGTTCGTGGACTCGCTCGACACGGTGGTCGGCAGCGGCCAGATCGTGATCCCGGGCTGGTTCGGCTCCTACTCCTGCTCGGCGAACGACTTCCAGTGAACGCCATGATCGGCGGGACGCGAGCGCTCAGGCTCGTGGCGGCGATCCTGGCCGTTGCGGGTCTGCTCGCCGTTCTCGGACTGATTTCGGCGGCTCCCGCTCGCGCCGCATCGCCGGCGGGCCAGCCGGTGCTGTTCAGCAATGACGATGTGCACTGGTCGACCAGCTACGGCTACGCGCTGTTCGGCGGCGTGATAATGGTGCCTGGTGGCTCGGTCGACCGGGCGTTCTACGTGCGCAACGGCGCCTCCGACCCTGCGATCCTCCGCGTGACCCTCTACGACGTCGCGACCACCGACATCGATCTCGCCGACGCGATGACGGTCTCGACCTCGCTGCCCGGCCTGCCAGGGGCATCCATCCCGGTCACCGACGCGCGCCCCTGTGCGACGCTCAGCCAGGGACAGGTGCTCGCGGCTGGCGACAGCGTCCGTCTCGACAACGTCGCGGCGCTCGCCGACCTGAACGGCACGGGCGGTCAATCGGGCAACGTCTCGTTCAAGCTCGCGATCAGCCTGAGCAGCACGGATTCTGCGGCTCCACTGCCGAACACCTGCCCCACCGACTTCGGCAGCACCGTGATCGGCAGCCCCGACCCGGGCACCGGCACCACCTCGCACCCGGTGCGCCACCTCGGAGCCGGAGGGTGGACGCCCGCCCCCGCGGCGTCGACGCCCGCTCCCACCCCGAGTGCGACCGCGCCCGCGCCGCCGAGCGGTCCCGGCCCCCACCTCGGCGACCTGGTGGCCAATACCCAGCGCTTCTACCAGGAGAACACCGTCGCCCTCTGGCTGGCCATGACGGTGCTGGGGGCTCTCATCCTTCTCTTCGTGCGGCGGCGTCGCCCTGACGACGGCGATCCGCCCGAGCAGTACCCGTATTCCCGACAGCCCACCACACAGATCGGAATAGGACGATGACCTCCATCGCGAACCACGCTCAGTCCACCGTCGTCGGTGCCCGCACGCGCTCGTCGAGCAAGGCCGCCCATCGCAAGAAGGGAGTGCTGCACTACATCGGCGTCGGTCTCAGCTTCGGCCTGCTCGCGCTGATCGCCCTGATCGCGGTGCTGGTGATCGCGCTGCCGATGCTCACCAAGTCGACGCCGTACACCGTGCTCACCAGTTCGATGACACCGAGCTACCCGGCAGGCACGCTGGTCATCGTCAAGCCGGCCGATGTGCAGCAGATCCGGATCGGCGACGTGGTCACCTATCAGATCGCGTCGAACCAGCCGGCCGTCGTGACCCATCGCGTGATCCAGATCGTCGAGCCCACCACCGCGGGCGGCACCGTCTCGTTCATCACCAAGGGCGATGCCAACTCGCTTCCGGATGCCAAGCCGGTGAAGCCCGTGCAGGTGCGCGGCGTGGTCTGGTACGCCGTTCCGTTCATCGGATGGGTCAACAACGTCGTCAACGGAGACGCGCGCAGTGTCGTCATCCCGATCGTCGCCGGCGGGCTGTTCCTCTACGCCGGATTCATGGCCGCGTCGACCGTCGTCGATCGCCGCCGCAAGGCCATGGCCGCCGCGCAGGCAGCGGCCGAGGCCGACCAGGACCACGAGCCGGGCGGGGGGCGCGACGAGATGGACGACGCGTTCCGTGACCTGTTCGTCGCCGGGCGTCACTAGCAGTTCGACGCTCCGGCACTGCAACACAAGGCAAGAACGACCGGGGGCGGGTGGGCCGCCCCCGGTCGTAACCGCCTCTGCTGCGGTGGCCGCCTCGCCGCTCGCTTAGGGTGGTCGGGTGAAGGCCATCCGACGGTTCACCGTCCGCACCGTGCTCCCTGAGCGGCTCTCGGCCCTCGACGAACTCGCCGCGAACCTCCGGTGGTCGTGGCATCAGCCCACCCTCGAGCTGTTCCGAGACATCGCACCGCAGACCTGGGACGAGCAGGGCAAGGATCCGATCGGGCTGCTGGGAGAGATCGCGCCGGCCCGGTTGGAGGAACTCGCCGCCGACGACGCCTTCGTGGGGCGCGCCAACGCACTGCGGGATGACCTGCGCTCCTACTTGAGCGAGCCGCGCTGGTATCAGGGCCTGTCTGCCGAGCACGACGGGGCGACGCCCGGCACCATCGCCTACTTCTCTCCCGAGTTCGGGATCGCGGCGGCGCTGCCCCAGTACTCCGGCGGTCTCGGCATCCTGGCAGGCGACCACCTGAAGAGCGCCTCCGACCTCGGCGTCCCGATCGTCGGAGTCGGCCTCTTCTACCGCGCGGGCTACTTCCGCCAGACGATCTCGCGCGACGGCTGGCAGGAGGAGAGCTATCCGGTGCTCGATCCGGATGGCCTGCCGATGCGCGTGCTCCGCAACCCGGACGGATCGGGGGCCGAGGTCGTGCTCGCCCTTCCCGATGGCAAGGCGCTGCACGCCCGGATCTGGCAACTGGCGGTCGGCCGCGTCACCCTGCTGCTGCTCGACACCGATGTGCAGGAGAACTCCGAGGAGCTGCGCGGCGTGACCGATCGGCTCTACGGCGGCGGCGGCGAGCACCGGCTGCTGCAGGAGCTGCTGCTCGGCATCGGCGGCGCCCGCGCGGTCAAGGTCTACACGGCCCTCGCGGGGATCCCCGCACCGCAGGTGTTCCACACCAATGAGGGCCACGCCGGCTTCCTCGGGCTCGAGCGGGTCAGCGACCTGATCGGCAACGGGCTCACCTTCGCCGAGGCCCTGACCGCGGTGCGTGCTGGCACCGTCTTCACCACGCACACGCCCGTTCCCGCGGGGATCGACCGCTTCGAGGCGCCCCTCGTCGAGCGGTACTTCTCAACGGATCTGCTGCCAGGGGTCGACGTCGACGACGTGCTCGCGCTCGGTGCCGAGCCCGCGGGGATGAACGGCGAGCCCGTCAACGGCAGCGCCGCGACCTTCAACATGGCGGTGATGGGCCTGCGTCTCGCGCAGCGCGCCAACGGCGTCTCGAAGCTGCACGGCGACGTGAGCCGGCACATGTTCGGCGCGCTCTGGCCGGGGTTCGACGCCGACGACGTGCCGATCACCTCGATCACCAACGGCGTGCACGCCCCGACCTGGACCGACCCGCAGGTCGCGGCGCTCGCCGAATCCTTTCTCGGCACCGCCGACACGACGCTCGCCGACTGGGCATCCGGCCACGACGGCGACGGCGGGGTCAGCGATGCCGAGCTCTGGGCGTTGCGCGGCAGGCTCCGCCAGCAGCTGGTCGCCGATGCCCGCGCGCGCACCTCGGCGGCCTGGGCCGAGCAGAACCCCGGCGTCGGAGATCCCGGTTGGTTCGCCGGCCTGCTCGATCCGGATGTTCTGACCATCGGCTTCGCAAGACGGGTGCCGAGTTACAAGCGGCTCACGCTGATGCTGCACGACCCGGAGCGGTTGCGCGCGCTGCTGACGCATCCGACTCGCCCGGTGCAGATCGTGATCGCGGGCAAGTCGCATCCGGCCGACGACGAGGGCAAGCGCCTCATCCAGCAACTGGTCGAGTTCTCGCAAGAGGTCGATGTGCGCCAGCGGATCCACTTCCTGCCGAATTACGACATCGGGATGGCGCAACTGCTCTACCCCGGAACGGACATCTGGCTGAACAACCCGCTGCGCCCGCTCGAGGCGTGCGGCACCTCCGGCATGAAGGCGGCGCTCAACGGCTCGCTCAACCTGTCGATCCTCGACGGCTGGTGGAACGAGTACTACGACGAAGAGGATGGCTGGGCCATCCCGTCGGCCGACAGCGCAGGAGACGGGGCCGAGCGCGACGCCCTCGAGGCGGCATCCCTCTACGACTTGATCGAGCATCAGATCGCGCCCCGCTTCTACGACCGCGGCGCAGACGGAGTGCCGACCCGGTGGGTCGCGAACATCCGGCACACCCTGGCCACGCTCTCGCCCGAGCTCTCGGCCGGCCGCATGGTGCGCGAGTACGTCGAACGCCTCTACCTGCCCGCCGCGGCGGCCGACCGGGCCATCAGCGCCAAGTCGTACCAGCCGGCCCGTGACCTCGCCGCGTGGAAGGCCAAGGTCGCGGCGGCGTGGCCGGACGTGCACGTGACGCACGTCGAATCCGGGGGAGTGGATGCCTCGCCGCAGGTCGGCGAGCAGCTGCAGGTGCGGGCCTTCGTGCAGCTCGGCGGGCTGCGACCAGACGACGTCGCGGTCGAGCTGGTGCACGGTCGAGCGCGCGAGAGCGATCAGCTGGTCGACACCGGCACGGTGATGCTCGAACTCGACAGCCTGGATGACTCGGGGGTCGGCAACTACGCAGGCACGGTGCCGCTCGAACGCTCGGGCAGCTTCGGCTACACGGTCCGGGTGGTGCCGACGCATCCGCTGCTCGCCTCGGAGGCCGAACTCGGGCTCATCGCCGTCGCGTGACCGGACATGCGTCGCGGGGGCAGGGTGCGCATGGCCCGAACCGGAATGCCCGAGTCGCCGATTTCGTTGACTGATCAACGAAGGTGGTGCGCATGACCAAGATCGCGATCCTCGGTGCCGGCAAGGTCGGCACCGCGTTGGCGCGCGTCGCGGTCGAGGCGGGCTACCAGGTGGACATCGCCGGATCGGCCGCCCCCGATCGCATCCGGCTGATCGTCGAGGTGCTCGCCCCGGGAGCTCGCCCGGTCGCCGCCGCCGACGCGGTCGTCGGCGCCGACCTGGTCGTGCTCGCGCTGCCGCTGCACAAATTCCGTCACCTCGACACGGGTCTGCTCGCCGGGCACGTCGTGCTCGACATCATGAACTACTGGACGCCGATCGACGGCGAAGTCAGCGAGTTCGACGACGCGCCCGAGGGGACCAGCGTTCTGGTGCAACGGGCGATCCCGGGCGCGCGGGTGGTCAAGACGCTCAACCACATCGGCTACCACGAGCTCGAAGAGCAGCGGCGGCCGGCCGGCTCGCCCGACCGCATCGCGCTGGGCGCGGTCGGCGACGATCGCGCGGCGGTGGTTCAGGTGCTCGCGTTCCTGGAGCGGATCGGCTTCGACGCCATCGACGGCGGTCCGCTGGCGAACGGCGTGGCCTTCCAACCCGGCTCCCCGCTGTTCGGGGCGCCGTACCCGGCCGATCGCTTCCGCGAGTTGCTCGCCGCCGAGTTGGATCGCGCCGCCATCGCGGCCTGACCGGCTCCGCGGCCTGACCCTGACTAGCCGGCGATCGCGGCCAGCCGTGCCCCGGTGACCATGATCAGGTCGGCGGGCGCCAGCTCGAGGTCGAGACCGCGGCGACCGCCGCTGACGAAGACGGTGTCCCACAGTTCAGCGGTCTCGTCGAGCACGGTCTCGTGCGCGGCCTTCTGCCCGATCGGGCTGATCCCGCCGACCACATAGCCGGTGCGGCGCTCGGCCAGTGCGGGATCGGCCATCGCCGCCCGCTTGCCTCCGACCGCGGCCGCAAGAGCCTTCAGATCGAGCTTGCCCGTCACCGGCACGATGGCCACGACGAGACGTCCGTCGGCATCGGCGAGCAGCGTCTTGAACACCCGCTCCGGCTCGACGGATGCCGCGAGCGCGAGCGCCTCTGCCGCCTCGAGACCGAAGTTCTGCGCCGCGGGATCGTGCCGGTATGCGTGCTCGGTGAACGCGATCCCGGCCGCGATCAGCGCGGCGATGGCCGGCGTGCCGCTCATACGACCGGCGAGTCCGGGTGCTGCACCTGGGTCGAGATGGTGAAGATCCACACCTCGAACGCGATGAACGCCGCGACGCCGAGCACGCAGATCGCGCCCCAGATGAATCCGATCAGGATGCCGGCGATCGAGATCCCGCGCCCGTTCGAGAAGATCCCGGTGCCCGCCAGTCTCTTCGAGTGGCGCAGGCCGATGATCGAGACGATGCCGCCCGCGATCGAGTTGACGACGAAGGGCAGCAGCAGCCCGCTCAGCGAGAGGAAGAACCCGATCACCGCCAGGTTGTTGCGCACGACCGGCGCCGGCGCAGTGGCCGCCGGTGCGCTGGGGACGGCAACGACGGCCGCGGCCTCACTCGCGACCCTGCGGGTGTCGGTCCAGGTCGAGCCATCCCACCACCGGTCGTGACCGGCGAGCTCGGGATCGGGATACCACCCGGCGATCGGCAGCGGCTCGGCCATGAGGGGAGTGTATGGCAGGGCTTCAGTGAGCGCGGAACAGCCGCATCGAGGTCGGCCCGATGTCGAGCGACTCGCCCGGTGCGTGCTGCAGAACATCGCCGCTCGGCAGCACGTCGTGCGATGAATCCCACAGCAGGGTGTATCCCGTCACGCCTTCGTGCGCAGGCAGTGTCACCGTGACGGTCGTCTCGAGTCCGTGGACGACCAGCAGGATCCGATTGAACTCCTCGAACTCGGGCGTCGACGCGGCGAGGAACTGCAGCGTGCGCTCGGCGGGGGAGTCCCAGTCGTCCGGCGACATCGACAGCCCCTGCTTGTTGTACCAGTCCATCTGAGTCGCGCTCGGCGTGGTCTCGCCGAACCGGCCGTACCGCACGGGGCGCAGGGCAGGGTTCTCGCGGCGCAACCGGATCAGTTGCCGCACCACATCCAGCAGCTCCTGCTGCCATGGTTCGCGCTCCCAGCTCAGCCAGGTCAGGTCGTCGTCGTGGCAGTACGCGTTGTTGTTGCCGCGCTGCGTGCGCCCGAACTCGTCGCCCGCCGTCAGCATCGGGATGCCGGCACTCAGCAGCAGCGTGCCGAGCAGGTTGCGCACGGCTTTGCGTCGGGCCGCGAGCACGCCCGGGTCGTCGGTCTCGCCCTCGACGCCGTGATTGAACGACTTGTTGTCGTTCGACCCGTCGCGGTTGTTCTCGCCGTTGCCGATGTTGTGCTTCTCGTCGTATGCCACCAGATCGGCAGCGGTGAATCCGTCGTGGGCCGTGATGAAGTTGACGCTGGCGAGCGGGCCGCGCTCCACCGGGAACACGTGGTTCGACCCGGCAAGTCGGCGTGCGAGCGAGCCGATGCCCTCACTCGGGATGCCGCCCTGATCGCGCGCGGCGGCGACGTCGCGCAGCCAGAAGTTGCGCATGCGGTCGCGGTAGCCGTCGTTCCACTCCGACCACGGGGACCGGAAGTCGCCGACCTGCCAGCCGCCGTCCCCGAGGTCCCATGGCTCGGCGATCAGCTTGACGTCCTCGAGCTGAGCGTCCGTGGCGATCGCCGTGAGAAGGGGATGGTCGGGGGTGAAGTTCGCGTCGGCATCCCGGCCCAACGTGGCGGCCAGGTCGAACCGGAATCCGTCGATCTGCACCTCGTTCGCCCAGTAGCGCAGGGAGTCGAGAACGAGCCGCTGCGCGGCGGGCGTGGAGTAGTCGACGGTGTTGCCGCATCCGGTGGTGTCGAGGTAGCTGCCGTCGGGAAGGTGCCGGTAGTAGTGGGCGTCGTCGAGTCCGCGCAGCGAGCTGGTCGGGCCGCCGCGCCCCTCTTCGGCGGTGTGGTTGTAGACCACGTCGAGCACCACCTCGAGACCCGCCTCGTGCAGCAGCCGCACCATCCCCTTGAACTCGCGCAGCACCGCGCCGGTGCCGCCGAACTGGGCGGCGCGACTGGCGTATGCGGCGTGCGGCGTGAAGAAGTTGAGCGTGTTGTAGCCCCAGTAGTTGACCAGGCCCATCTTCTGCAGGCGCTGCTCGCTGACCGCCTGATGCACGGGCAGCAGCTCGATCGTGGTGACGCCGAGATCCTTCAGATAGCCGATGGTCGACTCGTGGGCGAGACCGGCGTATGTGCCGCGCAACTCCGCGGGCACGGCGGGGTTGAGCCGGGTGAGACCCTTGACGTGCGCCTCGTAGACGACGGTGTGATCCATCGGGATGCGCGGCTTGCCGACCCCGCCCCAGTCGAACCAGCCGTCTTGCACGTAGCCGCGCCACTCGCCGTCCGGGGTTCGCGCGAGGCCGCGCGCATAGGGATCGAGCAGGGTGCGATTCGGTTCGAAGGCGTGCTGGGGCCCGGTCGGCCCGCTCGCTCGCAGCGCGTAGTAGGTGCCCGGTGAGAGCGAGCGCGTGGTGGCGCTCCACACGTCGTGGGCATCCCGACTGAGCGGGATCGTCTTCGACACCCAGCTCGGGTCTTTGCCATCGAAGATGCAGAGCTCCATCGCGGTGGCGCTCGCGCTCCACACCCGGATCTCGCCCCCGCGCGACCCCAGATGC
>Ga0207667_10001185_pt1 | contig 32744 bp, 26 predicted proteins | sample KBSCornC52_FD_184301 | JGI IMG/M metagenome (GOLD analysis project Ga0207667, IMG submission 184301) | Corn rhizosphere microbial communities from Kellogg Biological Station, Michigan, USA - KBS Corn C5-2 (SPAdes) (version 2) | ecosystem: Host-associated > Plants > Roots > Rhizosphere > Soil ...
CACGAAGATGCCGATCTAGTGGCGCGGCTTCACAACTCGGGCGTGACACGCAAAAACGGCTTTTGGGCGACGGAAGTCCTGCACTTATGGCACAAGGAAGCACCGCGCGACCGCGAAGGCCCCAACTACGCGAAGGTCCTCTCGCGACTTTCCGACCGCACGGTGCGAGCAGCGCACGGTCTGGACGAGACCGATTAGCCACGCTCCACGCGCGGCTGCGGAGCAAGCTCGAGCATCTGCATCGCTGCGGCGATTACCCGATTTGCGGGAAGGCCCGTCAAGCAAGCGCTCGCACTACCGACGTGGCGCTCGCATCCCTCTTGCTTACACGGCACGCAGTCGCCTTCGCCCTGCAGCAAGTACACGTTGCCTCTACGGCCAGAGCCCCGCAGCGGCCACGGATCGCGATCGGCCGGCCATCCGCGCGGCCAGGGCCCCCAGCGTACGGGATCGGTCGGGCCGAAGATCGCGACGGTGGGTGTACCCGTCGCGGCCGCGACGTGTGTGGCGCCGGTATCCGGCCCGATGTAGAGCCGCGCACGGCGATAAAGCTCCGCACTTTCGCCGAATGATAGTTCGCCAACGAGATTGAGCACCGGCTCTGCCGATGCCGCCGCGACGCGCTGCGCATACTCGCGCTCGACGTCGGCAGGCCCCCCTGACAGCACCACAGCCAGCCCCTGTCCGCGCAGCCATCGGATCAGTGCGAGCCAACCGTCCATCGACCAACGCTTGTACTCGAACATCGGCAGCAAATGCAGCACGACGAAGGGCTGCCCGACTCGGATGACGGCGGGCGCATTCAGCCTCGCGTCGAACCGCGCGCGGCGCTCAGGATCGGTTCCGATCCCGGGCGGCACCACCTCTGCCTGGGGCGCGATGCCTAAAAGCGTCGCAAGCGCCAAACTGCTGCGTACCGTATGGACCGATCGATACTCGTTAAGAGCGATCCCATGCAGCATCAGCCGATTGAGAAGCGTTACCCGATCGGGATCGACCAGCGCGATCCGCTTCTTACCCGCAAAAAACGCATAAAAGCGCGGCCGGTCGGAACTGATGGCCGCACAAGCCAGGTCGTAACGGCGCCACAGCCTTAGGGCATCGGTTATCCGCTCGCGCAGCGGCGCGCGCTGCGCGACGGTGATGACCGTTCGGATGTCCGGATTGTGCTCGACCACACCTTGCGTACCGCGAAACACGAGCATGTCGATAGGCGTGTCCGGCCATTGCGCCTTGAGCGAGCGGACAAACGGTGTGGTCAACAGCACGTCGCCTATCCGGCGGGTACAGACGACCAATATGCTGCGCGGCGGCTTCGACAGCATGTCGGCAAAACGGCCGCCGGTTGCCGGCTTCGTCTGTCCGAGCATCGCGTGCCCGCCCGCAGTGATGGGCTTGGTTTCCGTCGTATCCATTCGATCCTCAGCGGACGGTGCCGCGCTCACTCGCCTTCACGATTACCGCCGGGCGCAGTGCCCAACGCTATCTGCGCCGGCAGATTCGGCTCCCATGCATCGAGATCGCCGGTCGGATAGCGACCGAAAGCGTAGACGGCTCGCTTAAACCGCCGCGCATACCCTCCCTGCGGCACATTCGGCAGCGCCGCGGCCGGAGTGTCTGCTGTCTTCCTGACGAAGTCACGCATGAAATCCTGCTGCGAGACGCCCCACTTCAGGATAAACGTACGTCCCCCTTTATTACGGCGGACTCGGCTCGTCGTCGCGCAGGCAAAGTGATACATGTGTCCGGCCCCCACGATGCGAAATACCCGACAGCCCGCGAGCCATATCTTCATCAGGAAATCATCGTCGCTGCTCATTCCCGGACCGAACTCGATACTATAGCCGCCCACCATATGCCACAGCCGTCGCTGCGTGAGCATGGGTTGCGATGCCACGCCGCTGCGGTCCGCTACCTTCAGACGTTGGGCATATGCCAACAGGCCGCGCTCGTCGAAGGTCGCCGGATCGGCACCGAAATCCGCCACGCTGACGAGTTCGTTACCGGTATCGCGCGGCTCGATGAGATGCGCCGCCAGATAAACGGGGGTGTCGGCGAACGGACGGCTCGCCTCTTCCAGCGCGACATCCCACCCCGGCAAGCAGTACATGTCGTCGTTCATGAATAGAATCCAATCGCGCGTAGCCAGCCTCGCAGCGTCGTTCATCGCCAGGCAGACACCGACGTTCCCAGGGCTCCACGTATGGCGGATACCTTCGGCACGCAGCCATTCGATCGTTCCATCGGCCCCTTCGTTGACATGGACGATGATCTCGTGCTCGAACGCCGAATGTCGCCTAATGCTTTCGATACAGAGCTTCAGGTACGGCAGGTTATTCCAAGTGGGAATCAGAATGCTGAACATGGTTTATGTGCCGCACGTTGAGGAAGCCGCGCCGCGATTGCCCGCGAGGACAGCCGGGGCGGAGGTAGCGATTGCGCCGAGGATACCGATCACCGCGGCATAAAACGACGCGGCCATCTTCAGGTCGAAGGTTTCGACGCTGAGCCCAAAGATGAAAAAGCAAACCGTGAATGTGAGGCCCATGAACGCAGCACAGCGCGCTTCCCGGGTTGGGGCATTCATGTATCGCGCGAACATGATGCATGGGGCAACATGCAGGGCGAGCCCTGCGAGCGCCCCTATCATGCCGTAGTTGGCCGCATAGAACAGCAGTTGATTGTGGGTCTCTCCTCGGCCGTAGTCTGCCGCGAGCGGCGAGACCTGGCCCGCCTTCGCGAACGCGGCCATGCTATCGGCGAAGCCGTTTGGCCCCGCACCGAACACAAGATGCTCGCGCAGAATCGAAAAGGCGGCCTCGTAGAGTTGCAATCGCACCCCCGTGGACGTGTCCTTGTAACCGTGCGAGTACTGAACCAGATCCGACCAGATCAGCCAGACACGGTCGCGCACCATGTGGGAAGTCGCTCCGATCAGGATCAGGGCCGCCACGATCGAGAGCGGTACCAGCCACCGGCGCCCGTCCCTGCGATGGCTACCGCGCAGGTAAACCAGCAAGGCAACGACCGGAATGGCCACCCACCCGCCTCGCGTTTCCGTCAGCACCGACGCGTAGATCCCTGTCGCCAGCGCAACGAGTTTCAACGCCTTAATGGGGAGCCGGTCCTTTTTCCACCAATTCAGCGATAAGGCCGAAAGCGCACCCAGCACTAGCGCGATATCGCCGAAATGGATCGCATCGAGGAAGGGGCTTGCCCATCGACTGTTCGGCTCGCGCGGCGTGAGCAGCAGGACGAGCAGCGCCGCAATCGCACCCAGCGCGAAGGACAGATCGCTCCATCGAAGGAGGCCGACTCGCACACGCCGCAGCGCAAGCAGAATCGGGATAGCAAGCAAAAATCGAGACGGTGCATCGAGCAAGCTCGCGACGAACTTACCGTGCCAGGCCTCGCTGACGAGTGTTGCCGCGAGCGGGCTGGCAAGCGCTACGAGGGTCACGACCACGATTCGGTCGACGCGAGGCGGTTCCGAAGCCCTCGGCAGTGCCAGCACGCACAACCCAACGAGCGCCGCGGCGATCGAGACCGCACTCGCTCCGCCATGGACGACGAGCGTCACGGTCGGGTACGAAAGGAGAAACGCCGCCACAAAGAAGCTGCCGGCCCACGGAGGAAAGAAAGACGCCACGGTCGAACGATTCATATCGATGGCTAGCGCGCGCCGATGCGGTAATCGCCGATCGGCGGGTGATCGATCCGCACGGCGTCGATGCCGCTCACACACGTGCGTGCGATCTCGGCCAACTGCCCCTTGATCGCCTCGAGAACGGTCTCCGGCGCAATCTCGCTCGCGCCGCCGGCGCTCTGAAGACCGAGCGACCGACACTGCTGCGTGAGGAAAAAGCGCATCGGCTCGCGTTGCGCGAAAAGGGTCACACTCGGCGTGCTGGTCGAATGCGCGACATGCATGAGGCCGCCGTCACAGCCGACGAATAACCGGCAGCTTTCGACGATCGCTCTCGCTTCGAGCAATGAACAGCGCGCCACGTGGGAAACGACGTGCAACCGGTCAAATCGTTGCCTCATGATCTCGGACGCGGCTTGCAGGCCATTGTCGGAGCCGAGCAGGACGATGTGCCGGGGAACGGATTCATCGTCGGTCGCGTCGAGCATCGCTAGCAAGGCGGGCCAATGGCGATACGAACGATTCTCGTCGATTCCGCCGACCGATAGTGCGATAGCCGGCGCCGCCGGGCGCTGACCTTCGACCGTGCGGCGCGTCGCCTCGGAACAATGCAAATACGGTTTGGCGCGGCTCGCCAGCGTCTTATCGGAAAGGCCAATGCCAAAGACATCGTTGACGGCAGCGAAACTGAACAGCGTCTGATTGCGCGCGGGGCCATGAAAATAACGGAAAAGGCACGCGAAAGGCGTCTTTGCGAAGTGACGCAGTTTCAGCTTGATCGACGGATAGTTGAATTCGTTCAGAACGAGCGCATCGTACGCCTGCGGGTCGAGTTCCTCGACGCTCGAATAGACGTGCTCGAAGATGTCGTCTTCGCAAAATAGCGGGTGCAGCTTCGGCAACGTCAGCAAATCGACACGGATGCCGGCGGCACGCAGCAATGCGCGACCGGACATCTCCATGATGGCGTCGCCGAAATTGGCTTTTCCGGTGTACACCCAAAGCACGCGCATTCCCGGCTCGATACGCCGGATCTCGCGCCGAACCTGACCGCGCACGCGCAATGCGAGGTAGCGATGCAAGTACTTTTTTGCCAGCTTGAAACGAGACTGGGACGCCAGAAAGCTGTCCGGATCGTGCGGCACCAGCGGATAGGGTACGTGCGTCATTTTTTCGACGCAGTCATTGATCCAGTTGAACATAATTAGATTCTTCGATTTTTGACGCCGCGCCCCAGCGCCTTCAATAGACGGTCTTCAGTAGACGATCTCTACCGCGCTGCCCGAGAACTCGCTGCGCAAGGCCGCCAGCAACTCGTCGGTCGGCCGCACACGCCAAGTGTCGCCGAGGCGAAGCTCGCCTTGTGCGCGCTCGCTGCTGTAAGCGATCTGCACGCCGAGGCCCGCCGCCTGCGTCGGCGCGCCTCGAGCGCGACCATGCTCCGCGGCGCCCGCCCGGGGCCGATCGGAGCGTGAAGCGCTCGCGAACGAACTGCCTGCTTCTTGCCGTTCGGCCGGCGGCACGCCATGAGCTTGCAGCACTCGCTTGAGCACCGACGCATCGGCATTGCCGTTCATGCAAACCTTCACGACCTGCGCATAGCGGCTGCGCGCACGCTCGAGATCCATCACCGCATCGACCGTGAAGCGAATCCCGCCCGTGAACGCATCGTTGCGCGCCTGCCCCTGCACGACGAGCAGTTCGTCTTCCTTGAACAGCGCCCTATTCGCCTCGTACTGTTCGTTGAAGACCGTCACTTCGCATTGACCCGTGCCGTCGTCGAGAAGCGCGATCAGCATCTTGCCACGCTGGGTCATCTGCGTGCGCAGCGACGCAATGATGCCGGCGACGAGCTTGTCGCGCCCTTCCTTCAGGTCCGCAAGCTTCATGCGTGCGAAGCGCCGCACCTCATCCTTGTACGCGTCGAACAAATGCCCCGACAGATAAAAGCCGAGCGCTGACTTCTCTTCCTGCAACTTGCGCTTGTCGTGCCAAGCGGGCTCATCCACGAGTTCATGGCCTCGCGACGGCGCATCGCCCATGTCGAATAGGCCCGCTTGCATTGCGTTGGCACTCGCTTGATCGGCCGCTTCCATCGCGAGCGGCACCGAAGCGATCAACTGAGCACGATTCTCGTGAATCGAATCGAACGCGCCGGCCCGAATCAACGCCTCGACCGTGCGCCGGTTGACGACACGCCGGTCGATCCGCGCGCAAAAATCGAAGAGATCGGTAAACGATCCTTCCTCGCGCGCGCGCAGAATTTCTTCGATCGCGTTCTGCCCGCTGCCCTTGACCGCGCCCAGGCCGTAGCGGATCGTACGCGAATGCTTCCCATCCGCTTGGCCCACGGGCTCGAAGCGATATGCCGAGTAGTTGATGTCGGGCGGCAGCACCGCGATGCCATTGGTCTTGCAATCCTCGTAGAGGATTTTGACCTTGTCGGTGTCGTCCATGGCCAAGCTCATGTTGGCCGCCATGAATTCAGCCGGGTGATGCGCCTTGAGCCAGGCCGTGTAATACGCGAGCAGCGCATAGGCCGCCGCGTGCGATTTGTTGAAGCCGTAGCCCGCGAACTTCTCCATCAGGTCGAAGATTTCGTCGGCCTTCTCGCCCGTCAAGCCGTTCTTGGCGGCGCCCTCGCGGAACAACTCGCGATGCTTGGCCATCTCCTCGGGCTTTTTCTTGCCCATCGCGCGGCGCAGTAAATCGGCGCCGCCCAACGAATAGCCGCCGATGATCTGCGCCATCTGCATCACCTGCTCCTGATAGACCATGATGCCGTAGGTCTCTTTCAGAACAGGTTCGACGCGCGGATCGGGATACTCGACCGTCTCCCGCCCGTGCTTGCGCGCACAGAAGCTCGGGATCAGATCCATCGGGCCGGGACGATAAAGCGCCACGAGCGCAATGATGTCCTCGAAGCGGTCGGGCTGCGCGTCCTTGAGCATGCCCTGCATGCCGCGACTTTCCAACTGGAACACGGCAACCGTATTCGCTTTCTTGAGGATCGAGAACGACGCCGGATCGTCGAGCGGCACCTGCGTGAGCGACCAATCGGCCTTGGACGGATCGAGCCGGCGAATATAGCGCTCGGCCCAATCGAGAATCGTCAGCGTGGTCAAGCCCAAGAAGTCGAACTTGACGAGACCGACCGCTTCCACGTCGTCCTTGTCGTATTGACTGACAACGCCAGCGTCATCGCCCTGCGTATAGAGCGGACAGAAATCGGTGAGCTTGCCCGGCGCGATCAGCACGCCACCCGCGTGCATCCCGACGTTGCGCGTCAACCCTTCGACGCGCTGCGCAAGCTCGAGCAGCTGCCGCACTTCGTCTTCGTTGTCGTTGCGCTCTTGCAGGAGCGGCTCTTCCTTCATCGCATCGGCGATAGTGACGTGTTTGCCCGGCTTGAACGGGATCAGCTTCGCCACGCCGTCGGTAAAGTTATAGCCGAGATCGAGCACGCGGCCGATGTCCCGCACGGCGGCCTTGGCCGCCATCGTGCCGAACGTCGCGATCTGGGAGACGGCATCGGCGCCGTACTTGCCCTTCACGTACTGAATAACGCGATCGCGCCCTTCCTGGCAGAAGTCGATATCGAAGTCGGGCATCGACACGCGTTCAGGGTTCAAGAAGCGCTCGAACAGCAGGTTGTAGCGCAGCGGGTCGAGATCGGTGATGCCTAGCGCATACGCAACGAGCGAGCCCGCGCCAGAACCGCGGCCGGGCCCCACGGGCACGCCGTTGTTCTTGGCCCAATTGATGAAATCGGCCACGATCAAGAAGTAGCCCGGAAAGCCCATCTTGATGATCGTGCCGCACTCGAAGTCGAGCCGCTCGTAGTACGTGTCGCGCGCTTGCGTGCGCTCGGCCTCGTCGGGATACAGTTCGACGAGGCGCTTTTCGAGCCCATCCTTCGACAACTGCACGAGATAATCGTCAAGCGACATGCCGTCCGGCGTCGGGAACAGCGGCAGCTTCGGCTTGCCGAGTTCGAGCGTCAAATTGCAGCGCTTGGCGATTTCGACGGTATTGGCAAGGGCCGAGGGGATGTCGGCGAATCGCTCGGCCATCTCCGCTTGCGTGCAAAACCGCTGCTCCGTCGTAAAGCGCTTCTGGCGCCGCGGATTCGCGAGCATGTCGCCTTCGGAAATACACACGCGTGCTTCATGCGCGGTGTGATCGTCCGCAGTCATGAACTGGATCGGATGCGTGGCGACGACGGGCAGCTTCAATGACGCGGCGATCGCCACTGCTTGCTGTACGTACGCTTCGGCGCCCGGCTGCCCGTAGCGCTGCAATTCAATGTAAAACGCATTTGGGAAACGCGCGGCCCAGCGCTCGGCATTGCGCTTGGCCGCCGGCTCGTTGCCCGCCGCGAGCGCGAGGCCCACGTCGCCTTGCTGTGCACCCGACAGCGCGATCAGCCCCTCGCTGAGCGGCGAATCAAGCCATGCGGCATCGATTTCCGCACGACCCCGATATTGGTTCGTGAGCCATGCCTTCGACAACAGTTCGCACAGATTCAGATAGCCGCGCCGGTTTTTGACCAGCAGCAGCAGCCGCGACGGCTTATCGCGATCGTCGGGATTCATCACCCACACATCGCTGCCCGCGATCGGCTTTACACCCTTGCCGCGCGCTTCCTGATAGAACCGAACGAGACCGAACGCGTTCGCGAGATCGGTCAATGCGAGCGCGCCCTGGCCGTCATCGGCCGCCGCCTTGACGATGTCGTCGAGACGCACGATGCCGTCGGCAATCGAGAATTCGGAGTGGACGCGGAGATGGACGAAGCAGGGATCTGACATGGGCCGTATTGTACATCCGGCCTGGGCCTCGACCGGCGCGCTGAACGGCCTAGGACCAAGGTCGACCGCGTTTGCGGGATAATAGCGGTTTCGCCGCCGCGCAGGCGCCGCCGGGTGCCCTACCGGGGCAATCCGGCTCGCCGGCCGGCCCGCTGCCCGGCCGGCCGCGGCAGCCCGTCTCGTTATCGCACCGCCATCATGAGCATCGTCAATCTCGCCGCCTACCGCTTCGTCACGATCGACGCCATCGACGTTTGGCGCGAGCGCCTCGCTGAACGCTGCGCGGCACTTGGCCTGCGCGGCACTATCCTGCTCGCGCCCGAGGGCATCAATCTATTCGTTGCCGGCACGCCCGAGGCAGCCGGCGAATTCGTCGATTATCTGCGCGGCGACCCGCTATTCGAGGGCAAATTCGCCGATTTGCCATTCAAAGAGAGCCGTTCCGACACGCAGCCGTTTCGCCGCATGCTCGTCAAGCGCAAACGCGAAATCATCACGATGAAAAAGCCGGCAATCAAACCCGAGCTCGGTCGCGCACCGGCTGTCGACGCCGCCACGCTCAAACGCTGGCTCGACAGCGGCCACGACGATGCCGGCCGTCCCGTCGTCATGCTCGACACGCGCAATGCCTTTGAAGTGGATGTCGGTACGTTCGAGGACGCGCTCGATTATCGGATTGCCAAGTTCAGCGAGTTTCCGAGCGTCGTTCAGGCGCACCGGGAGGAACTCGCGGGCAAGACCGTCGTGTCGTTCTGCACGGGGGGAATCCGCTGCGAGAAAGCCGCCATCCATATGAAAGAGATCGGGATCGAGCATGTCTATCAGCTCGAAGGCGGCATTCTGAAGTACTTCGAGGAAGTGGGCGGCGCGCATTATCGCGGCGACTGCTTCGTATTCGACTACCGCACCGCGGTCAATCCGCAACTTGCGCCGACCGAAACACTCCAGTGCTTCAACTGCCGCGCCGTTGTCACGCAGCAGGCGCAGCGCTCGCCGCTCTACGCGTCCGGCAAGACCTGCCCCGCATGCCATCCGGACCTGGACGCCGCGCGCACAGCGTGACGGCGGCACTCGCGCCGAACGATCGGCGCACGGCGACCGCGCAGCGGGCCTACCGCGGCCGTTTCGCGCCCTCGCCCACCGGCCGGCTTCACGCCGGCTCGCTCGTCGGCGCACTCGCGAGCTATCTCGATGCGCGCGCACACGGTGGCGCATGGCTGGTCCGCATCGAAGACATCGACGGCCCCCGCACCGTGCCGGGCGCCGATCAAGCGATCCTGAGCACGCTGGCCCGCTTCGGCATGCAAAGCGACGAACCGCCGATTTGGCAAAGTGCGCGCACGGCACACTATGCGCATGCGTTCGAACGGCTCGAGCAGGCAGGGATGATTTATCCGTGCGGCTGCACGCGCAAGGAAATCGCCGATTCGCTCGCAAGCGTGCACGCGCGCCATACAACGCTCGCCTATCCGGGTACCTGCCGTCACGGCTTGCGCGGTAAGGTCGCGCGCGCATGGCGCCTGCGCGTGCCCGACGGCCCGAGCGAGCGCGTGACATTCGACGATCGATGGCAGGGCCGGCAGACACAAGACCTGGCAACGGAAGTCGGCGATTTCGTGCTCAAGCGCGCCGACGGGCAATGGGCTTATCAGTTGGCCGTCGTCGTCGACGATGCCGAGCAAGCGATCACGCACGTCGTGCGCGGGGCCGACCTGCTCGATTCGACGGCGCGCCAGATCTATCTGCAGCGCTGCCTCGGTGTGCCGACGCCCTCGTACCTGCACGTGCCCGTCGTCGTGAATGCGCACGGTGAAAAGCTCAGCAAGCAAACCGGCGCACGCGAACTCGATGCCGGCGATCCGCTCCCCGCGCTCGTCGCGGCAGCGCGGCACTTGGGGCTCGACCTCGCGGCCGACGCGCACCGAGGCGCGGCGGGCACCCGCAAAGCAGCGCGCGTCCACCCTTATACCTCGCTCGACGCTTTTTACGCCGATGCGATTGCGGCCTGGGCACGACGGTTCGGCGATGACCCTTCGCGCTCGCCGCCCCCTTCGCACGACCGACCCTAGCCAGACCGACGCGGCCGGCCGCGGCGCATCGCGACCGGCAGCATGCCGAGCGAGACCGTCCAACGATGGCCGGCGCGCCTCGGCTTGCGGTTCAACCGTCGCGGAAGATGAAACTGTAGGCGCTCAATGCGGGAGCGCCGCCCAGATGCGCATACAGCACCCGCGAGCCGGGCTCGAACTCGCCGCGGCGTACCTTGTCGATCATCCCATGCATCGATTTTCCCTCGTAGACGGGATCGGTCAGCATGCCCTCGGTGCGCGCGCAGACGCGGATCGCTTCGAGCGTGCCTTGGTTCGGCAAGCCGTATTCGGGCCCGCCATAGCGCGTATCGAGCACGATGTCGCTCGCGACGATCGGCCGTCCCAGACCGACGAGCTCGGCCGTGTGCTCGGCGATGCGCGCGATCTGCGCACGCGTGGCGTCGGGCTTGGCCGACGCGTCGATACCGATGACGCGATCGCTGCGACCGTCGGCCGCGAAGCCGACGATCATCCCCGCTTGCGTGCTGCCCGTGACCGAACAGACGACGATGTAGTCGAACCGAAATCCGAGCTCGGCTTCCTGCTGGCGCACTTCCTCGGCGAACCCGACGAAGCCGAGCCCGCCGAGCGGATGCTCGGAGCACCCGGCTGGAATCGCGTAGGGCTTGCCGCCGGCCGCGCGAACGCTGTCCAGCGCGTCTTCCCAGCTTTTGCGGATGCCGATGTCGAAGCCGTCGGGCACCAGACGCACGTCCGCACCGAGGATGCGCGACAACTCGATATTGCCGACGCGATCATAGACGGCGTCGGCGTAATTGACCCAATTCTCCTGTACGAGTACGCACTTCATACCGAGGTGGGCGGCCACGGCCGCAACCTGCCGGGTCTGATTCGACTGAATGCCCCCGATCGAGACGAGCGTGTCGCACCCTTGTGCAATGGCCTCCGGCACGAGGTATTCGAGCTTGCGGGTTTTGTTGCCGCCGAAGGCGAGGCCGCTATTGCAGTCTTCACGCTTCGCATACAACTCTACTTGGCCGCCTAAATGCGCGCTCAAGCGTTTGAGCGGCTGAATCGGCGTGGGGCCGAAGGTCAACGGATAACGGGGAAATCGCTGCAGATTCATCAAGGCCTCCTATCGGGCGGGGCACGCGCTGGCGAGTGCAAAAGGCATCTAAGGCGAAGGGCATTGCCGAGAAACCGTGCAGTCATGCACCCGAAAATGATAAGCCAAGCATCGACGAAATTGGCTTGCGAAGTTTCGCCTCGTCGTTTACTTTTCACGCATGTCTTACGACATGATGCTAATGAAAGTTCTTGGGGTTCGTTATGTGCGCAACGAAATTGCGTGATAGTTCTCGCCGAAATAGCGCACCGACTCGATCGACGCCGCGCCCGGCCGCGCGGCGGTCACCGCCCGCGGCCGAGTCGATTTCCGTAACACAACTCGACCGTATCGACCGCGCGATTCTCAAGCAGGTGCAGCACGACGCATCGATCTCGAATGTCGCGCTCGCTCAGAAGGTGAAGCTCAGTGCACCGGCATGCTTGCGGCGCGTCGAGCGGCTCAAGGCGGTCGGGATGATTCGTGGCGTCGTAGCGTTGCTGGACCCGAAGGCCGTCGGAGCCGGCATGCTCGTGGTGATTGGGATCGTGCTGGACCGCTCGACACCGGAGGCGTTCGCTGCCTTCGAGGAAGCCGCGCGCAACGTGTCGGGGTGTATGGAGTGCCACGTCGTGACGGGCGAATTCGATTACTTCATGCTCGTGCGCACGCGCGACAGCGACAGCTTCAATCGGCTGCACGCCGAACAACTGCTTTACCTGCCAGGTGTGCGGCAGGTGCGCTCGTTCATGGTGCTCAAGGAGATTTTATCGACGACGGAATTTCCGATTTGAGGGCGAAATGCAGGCGACCGAGGTCATGCCCTTGCCATCCGGTGCCGCCCCCCCACGCCGTCGTTCAACCCCTCGGGAAAATCGGAAAATCGAGCAAACATCAGGAGGACGAACTGTTTCGCCGCGGCATCCCAAAGCCGCCGAGCAGGGCTGCCAGTGGCTGCTTCGGCGCTTTCGCCGATGCGGCTTCGGCGTTTTTCGCCTCTTCTTCCTTGCGTGCCGACGGTGACGGCTCGTACGGCTTTAAGAAGAACTCATCGACAGGCGCATGGTTCACGCGGTAAGCCGGGCGCTCATGCGCGGCACCGCCATGGCGACGGGCCGGACGCTCGTCGCGATCGCGCCGGGCACGCGGCGGCTCTTCGCGGCCGCGCCGCACGGGGACATCCACCGCCAGCGTTTGCACCTGCAGCGGCGTCTTGATCAATTTCTCGATTTCGGCCAACTGCTTGCGTTCGTTCGGGCTGCACAGCGATAGCGCATCGCCCGACGCGCCCGCACGCCCCGTGCGCCCGATACGGTGCACGTAGTCTTCGGCATTGAACGGCAAATCGAAGTTGATGACGGCCGGCAATTCGACGATGTCGAGCCCGCGCGCGGCCACGTCGGTGGCCACCAGTGCCTCGATTTCGCCGCGCTTGAACGCATCGAGCGCCTGCATGCGTTCGTTTTGCGTCTTGTCGCCGTGAATCGCCGAGGCCACCACACCATCACGTTCCAGCAGCCGAGCCAGCCGGCTCGCGCCGATCTTGCTGTTACAGAATACGAGGACCTGCTTTAACTGGCGTTCGCGAATCAACTGCACCACAGCGCCATGCTTGTCGCCTTCGGCCACCTCGAAAACGATCTGCGTCACGTTCGTGGCGGTCGAGTTGCTGCGCGCGACTTCGATCGTCTGCGGGTTGCGCAGGTAGGTCGACGCGAGCCGCTTGATTTCAGGCGAAAACGTGGCCGAGAACAGCAGCGTCTGCCGCTCTTTCGGCAGCAGATTCAAGATACGCTGCAAGTCGGGCAGGAAGCCCATGTCGAGCATGCGGTCGGCCTCGTCGAGCACGAGGATCTGAACCTGACCGAGATTGGCCGTCTTTTGTTGGACATGATCGAGCAAGCGTCCCGGCGTCGCGATCAGGATTTCGACGCCGCGCCGCAATTCCGCCGATTGCGGGTTCATATCCACACCGCCGAACACGACGGCGCTGCGCAACGGCGTGTGCTTCGCGTACGACTGAACGTTCGCCGCCACTTGGTCGGCCAGTTCGCGCGTAGGGGTAAGAATCAGCGCACGCACGGGGTGGCGCGCCGGCGAGGCACTGGTGCTCGCAGCGGGCAGCAGGCGTTGAATGATCGGCAGCGAGAAGCTCGCCGTCTTGCCCGTGCCGGTTTGCGCGGCGCCCATGACGTCGCGGCCGGACAGCACGACCGGAATTGCCTGAGCTTGGATCGGCGTGGGCGTGGAGTAGCCCTGTTCGGCAACGGCCCGCTGGATCTCTGGGGCAAGACCGAACTGGTCGAAAGTCACGGTGGTAGACGGGACAGCGGGATCTGACATGGTGGCGTTCGCTAAAAGTGCGCCGCGAGGCGCTGCGTCGTTCAAGCGCGCGGCCGCGGCCGCACAGCCGCTCGATGAAGATCGACGTGAAGGCGGAGCCACGGCAGGTCTCGCGCAATCGCGCCGACGCCCGCCCGACCCCGCTTCGCGCGCGGCCAGCTCCGGCCGGCGGATACATACCGCCGGAAAGGCCGGTATTGTAGCACCGCAAGATTGCAGGGGCCGTGCCCGCACGCGGCCGACGGCATAGGCGGCGCGATCGGGCCCTATCGGAGTGACCGGCGGGGGACGGTCGAGCGCCGCTTACGGCGCCCATGGGGGCGCGGCGCGTAGGCGGTGAACGCTTAGCGAGCGGATACAGGCCGCACTGCACCTGCCGCCGCGAGCGCGCGCTCGCATGCTTCGTCGATGCTCGCCCCGGTCGCGACGGCTACCCCCATCCGCCGCTTCTTGAAACTCTCCGGCTTGCCGAACAGGCGCAGGTCCGCGCCGGGCACGGCCAGCGCCTCACGCACGCCTTCGAAGGCGATGCCGGCTTCGTCGAGCTCGCCATAGACGACCGCCGAGGCGCCAGGTGCAAGCAGCGACGTATCGACAGGCAAGCCGAGAATCGCGCGCGCATGAAGTTCGAACTCCGACAAGCGCTGCGAGCGCAGCGTCACGAGCCCTGTGTCGTGCGGACGCGGGCTCACTTCGGAGAACCAGACTTCGTCGCCGCGCACGAACAGCTCGACGCCGAAGACGCCGCGGCCGCCCAAGGCGCCCGTAACCCGCTCGGCAACCGCTTTCGCACGCGCGAGCGCCGCCGCGGACATGGGCTGCGGCTGCCACGACTGCACGTAGTCGCCATCGACCTGCAGATGCCCGATCGGCTCGCAAAACGACGTCTGCACGGTCCCGCTCGCCGAATCGACGGCGCGCACCGTCAACAGCGTGATTTCGTAGTCGAACGTGATGAAGCCTTCGACAATGACGCGACCCACGTTGACGCGCGCGCCCGCCGTTGCGTGCTGCCACGCATGATCGATGTCGGCGTCACCGCGCACGACCGACTGTCCCTTGCCGGAGGACGACATCACGGGCTTGACGACGCACGGATAGCCGATGCGCGTGAGGGCGGCCCGGAACGATTCCGGCGAATCGGCGAACGCATAGGGCGAGGTCGGCAGACCGAGCTCTTCGGCCGCGAGGCGGCGAATGCCTTCGCGATTCATCGTCAGTTGTGTCGCGCGCGCGGTCGGGATGACTTCGGCCAGGCCTTGAGCTTCGATCTCGGCGAGCGCATCCGTGGCAATCGCCTCGATTTCGGGCACGATCAAATGAGGCCGTTCGGTTTGCACGAGCGCCTTGAGCGCTTGCCCGTCGGTCATGTCGATCGTATGACTGCGGTGCGCAACCTGGTGGCCGGGCGCATTCGGATAGCGGTCCACGGCGATGACTTCCACGCCGAGCCGTTGCAGCGCAATGATGACTTCCTTGCCGAGCTCGCCCGCGCCGAGCAGCATGACGCGCGTAGCCGAGGGCGAAAGCGGCGTGCCGATCCGTTGACCGATCTGCATGGCAAATCCCGATGCGAGTATAGGAAAGAGCGGGATGTTAACATGTGCTCGCCGTGCCATCGACGGGCAGACGAGCGCTCTGGCCGGGTCGGGCGCTCGGCCGGACAGGCAGCGATGGTGGGTCCGCTCGCGTTCGCCGACGGGAGTGCGTTACCCTTACGCCTTCGCCAGTTCAATAAGAAGGTTCGGGGTCATGTCGAATCCACCCAACGCACCGCTACGGTACGCCTTGCCGCGGCCGCGGCGCCTGCTGTCGTGCGCCGGCGCATTCGCGGCTGGGCTCGCCCTCGCCGGCTGCGCGATGCCGACGCACCCCGACTCCGCCGCCGGGCCCAGCAACCCCCTCAATCCGGCCGCCGTCCAATTGCTCGACGGCACGAGCTGGGTGCTGCAGAGCGCTCAAACGAGCGACGGCCAGACCGCGTTCGGCGTGCCCGCCGACCCGAAGGCGGCGCCTACGCTGACGCTCGACACGACGTCCGGCCAGCGCCGCGCGAGCGGTTTCGCGGGTTGTAATCGCTTCTCCGGGCGTTATGCGCTTGGCAGCGGGAAATTGACTCTTGATCCACTAACGACGACACGCAAGGCCTGCGGCGCCGAAGCAGACAGCCTGGAGCGCGCCTATCTCGACGCGCTCGCGCATATCGGCGCGACGCTCGTGCAAATGCGCCCGCCGCAGCAGATGCGCATCGTCGCGACAACCGGCGTCACGCTGACCTTCGCGCGCGAAGATCGATGATGCGCACGACGCGCCTTTTTCGAACGTTTCACGCTCTAGCATGCATACGGTAGTTCTCGGCTGGTTCGGCGTCTCGGTTATCTGGCTTTTGCCCGTGGCCGTGCGTTTCGTCATCGCAGCATGCCTGCGCGAGCCCGGCGCGCGCGGACGCGGCGCGATCCGGCTTTGGCTCGGCTTCGCCGGCGTGTATATCGGCAGCGCCGCAATCGAAGCTGCGCTTGCCCCCCATACCGGCAACGCACTCGGACACGCGCTGCTCAGCGGCGCCGTGCGCGCGCTGGGGCGCGGAGCCTTATTCGCTCTGCCCGTGCTCATGCTCGCCTCGCTGCCTTGGCTCATCGGCTTTCGTTGGGGCGATGCGCTGCGCTGGGCCGACCGCGCCTTCGGTCTCGGCTTGAAGATGCAGCCGCGGGCGGCATCGCGCCACGCCGCAACCGGTACGCGCGGCCTCGGCGGTTCAGCCGTGCGCACCAGCACGACGAACGCGAACCCCATGGCGCCGAAATCGACCGGCCGCTACGCTCGGCCCACGGCGTGGCAGCCCCCTAGCGCCAGCCACGCGGCCCGTTCGGCCGCGGCGAACATGCCAGGCGCCACCCGCGGTATCGGACCCGATGTGTCCGGTCCAAACGCAGCGTCGTTCAAACTGGGGAAGCCGGCCCGGAGCGTGCGGCGCAACCTGGGGTTACCCGCCGGCGAGGCCGCAAGCGGCGCGCGCCCGGCAGCGAACACGCCGCGCTCGATCAACGCGATGGACCCGAAGCGCCTGATGAACGCGCCAGGTGCCGCGCATGAGGCAGGTGTGCGGCATCGTTCCTTCTCTGCGCATTCGCAAGCGGCTGACCGTCCCGTCGCTGCGCCGCTGCGCCCGCGTCCCGCCGGCAGCGCGCCTGCCGTTGCCGCTGCGGCCGGTTCCGCCCAGTACGGTCAAACGATGCCCGCCGCCGGGTCCGGTCGGCCCGTGCACATGCCGCCGGCCGTACCGGCTCAGCCGACCGAAGAAGGCGCGACACCGATCGATGCGGCACATCGCTCGTCGGCACCGGCCGCACCGTCGGCACCGCCGCCGGGCGTCCTCGAAACCCTGCGCGCGATCGAGGCAAACGCCGCGCAGTGGACCGCGATCGCAAGCTCGAGCCTCACGCGTCGCGGTGCTGCGCCCGCGCCGCGCCCCGATGCAACGGCGTCGGCCCCGAGTACGCCGCGGCCCGAGATAGCCACCGACGCGCCGTCGCTCGATGCGCCGGTCGCGACGGGCGAGCCAACGTCGGCCGCCGCGCATCAGCCGCCGCCGTCAACGGCTTCGATCCCGCCCGAGGCGCCGACCGACGCGGCGTTCGAACCTGGCCCCATCGCGCCCGAGCGCGACGAGCAGCCGGAACAGTTCTTCGACCGAGCGCCCGCCCAGGTGGAAACGACGGCACGGGCGACAGCAAGCGAATCGAATACCTCAAGCACTGAATTGAGCGCGACAGCATCGATGCCACCGTGGGCGGAGGATGGCGAGCCCATCGCTTGGCCCATGACCGGCGCGCCGCGGCAGGCGGAGACAGCGCTCGCGCCGTCATCGCCGGCCGTGCCCCTACCGGAGGCGGCAAGCTATGCGCCCGCCTTTGCGGCCGAACCGCACGCGGCGACGTCGATGCCCGCGTCGGCGCCATCGTCCATGGGGCCAGTCGCCGCCGCTAACGCCGAGCCGCCGTCGATCATCGAATCGGCCCCCCGGCCTGCCGTACGGGTGCAAAGCGGCCCCGAGTTTACGTTCCACGCGCCGGCCGCTTCGGCGGTCGAATTGCCGACGCTCGACCTGCTCGAGCCGGCATCGGCGGAAACCGAGGAGATCCCCGCCGAGCGGCTCACGGAAACCGGGCAATTGATCGAACAGCGCCTCCAGGAATTCAAGGTGCCCGTGACGGTCGTCGGCGCCTCGGCCGGGCCGGTCATCACGCGCTTCGAGATCGAGCCGGCGCTGGGTGTCCGCGGCAGCCAGATCGTCGGGCTCATGAAGGATTTGTCTCGTGGGCTGGGGCTTACGTCGATCCGCGTCGTCGAAACGATTCCCGGCAAGACCTGCATGGGCCTGGAGTTGCCCAATGCGAAGCGCCAGACGATCCGTCTGTCCGAGATCCTCGCCGCCGCGCCCTATCGCGATTCGGCCTCCAAGCTCACGCTCGCGATGGGTAAAGACATCACGGGCCACCCGGTCGTCACCGATCTTGCCAAAGCGCCGCACATGCTCGTTGCCGGCACCACCGGCTCGGGCAAGTCGGTCGCGATCAATGCCATGATCGTTTCGCTGCTCTACAAGGCGACGCCCGACGAGGTGCGGATGATCATGATCGATCCGAAGATGCTCGAGTTGTCAGTCTACGAGGGCATTGCTCACCTGCTGGCCCCCGTCGTCACCGACATGAAGCTCGCCGCGAATGCGCTGAACTGGTGCGTCGGCGAGATGGAGCGACGCTACCGGCTCATGTCGGCCCTCGGTGTACGCAACCTGGCCGGCTTCAATCAGAAGCTGCGCGACGCGCACGCCGCGGGCAAGAAGATCGGCAATCCGTTCTCGCTCACGCCCGAAGCCCCGGAGCCGCTGGCAGCGTTGCCGATGATCGTCGTCGTCATCGACGAGCTCGCCGATCTCATGATGGTCGCGGGCAAGAAGATCGAAGAGTTGATCGCCCGGCTCGCGCAGAAGGCTCGTGCAGCGGGGATTCATCTGATCCTCGCGACCCAGCGCCCGTCCGTCGACGTCATCACGGGACTCATCAAAGCCAACATTCCGACGCGTGTGGCGTTCCAAGTTTCGTCCAAGATCGACTCACGCACGATCCTCGATCAGATGGGCGCCGAATCGCTGCTGGGTCAGGGCGACATGCTGTTCCTTCCTCCCGGCACCGGCTATCCGCAGCGTGTGCATGGCGCGTTCGTGGCCGATGAAGAGGTCCACCGGGTCGTCGAGCATTTGAAGCAGTTCGGCGAGCCGCAGTACGAAGAGGGCATTCTCGACGGCCCGGCGACCGACGGCGCGGCGCAGGACTTGTTCGGCGATGCCGTCGACGCCGAAGCCGATCCCCTGTACGACGAAGCGGTAGCGTTCGTGGTGCGCACGCGCCGCGCGTCGATCTCGGCCGTGCAGCGCCAATTGCGTATCGGCTATAACCGCGCGGCGCGCCTCGTCGAGCAGATGGAGGCGGCGGGGCTCGTCTCGTCGATGAGCGTGAACGGCAGCCGCGAGGTCCTCGCGCCGCCAAGCTCCGAACCCTGACCGGGCGGGTAGAACCGGCCAGCGTGCGGCGGCGAAGTAAAACGTGCACGTCCTTTGCAAGAAATATCCGGTCCGCCCCCGACGGCCTGCGCCGAGAGCAAACGGCCGGCACGCTGTGCCTTCACGGGAAGATCGACGGTCGGCGGCGCCGCCGATAGCGGCGAACCGAATCGGGTCGGCATGGAGGTTGCGGGACAAGACAGAACGGAATAGAACAGAACAGAACAGACGAGAACGCGCCCGCACTGCAGGGCAGCGGCGCGAAGGTCGCCCTTGGCGCGGACGTGTTGATGCGAAAGATTCGTTCATCCCTGCCGCCCCGCCCCCGTGAGGCGGTAGCTTTGAGCCTACGCGCTAGCTCTGACGCGTAGGCTCTCTTTGTTTTGCGCGCACGCGCCGCCGGTGGCGCCCGCCATCGACGCCTGTTACGTCGGCGGCGTGAATTTGAAGTCGACGGGCGAGCCGATGTCGAGGCGCGTAGGCTCAGGCGCGAGCAGGCCCGAGGCTGGGTCGCGCCGAAAGATGTAGGCGGTGTCGCTGTCTTGATTGCCGACGATGAGCCAGCGGCCCGTCGGATCGATCGCGAATTCGCGCGGCGTGCGCCCGAGCGTCGATTGCCTTCCGACCAGCTTGAGCCGCCCGTCGTCCGCGCCGACCGAAAAGATCGCGATGTCGTTGGCGTCGCCGCGATTCGTTGCATAAAGGAACTTGCCGTCGGGCGAGAGGTGGATCGCCCCCGCGCCGACCTTGCCCGTAAAGCCCGGCGCCGCGAGCTTGATCGTCTGCAGCGGCTCGAGCTTGCCGTTCGTGTATCGGAGCGTCGTGACGGTACCGGCCAACTCGCTCGTCAAATAGGCATAGTGCCCGCTCGCGCCGAACACGAGATGCCGAGGGCCCGATCCCGGCGGCATCTGCAGGTATCCCTCGGGCGTCGGGCTGAAGAGCCCGCGGCTGCCGTCGCGCGTGTAGCGGTATTCGTAAAGCTTGTCGGCGCCGAGATCTTGCACGAAGAGGTAGCGGCCATCGGGTGCGAATACCGTCGAATGAACGTGCGCGTTGTCCTGCCTGCCGGTCACCGGGCCGCCGCCTTCATGATGCACGGTCAGCACCGCGGGGCCGATGCTTCCGTCCTCGCGCAGCGGGAACACGGCAAAACTGCCGCCCGGATTCGAGGCGACGGAATAATTTGCCGTCAGCAAATAGCGGCCATCGGGAGAAAAGCTCAGGTAACAAGGATCGTTACCTTCCGACGAGACGCGATCGACGAACGTCAGTTGGCCTGCCCGCGGATCGAATGCGAACGCACTGATTGCGCCGCGCTCCGTCGCCGGGCCATTGTCGCCGGGCAATTCGTCGACGGCATAGACATGCCGGTTATCACGGGCAACGACGAGATAGGAAGGGTTGACCGTCTGCACCGAAGAGACCTGAGTGGCCTGGCCGGTGGCCGAGTCGAAGCGATAGACGTAGATGCCGCGGCTCTTGCCGCTTGCCGTATAAGTGCCGATCAGCAGATCGTAAATGGAGCCGCCTGCCGGTGCTGTGCCGGTTTGGGCAAGCGCTGGCGCTGCGCCGAACGTGCAAGCGAGCAAGAAACCTTTGAGCCACCTGTAAGCTCTTACCGAACATGCGCGCCACTGCGTTGCATGGACAATGCCAATCATAAAAGGAGGCGTTATGGATATTTCCGTCAGCTTGGGGCCGATTGCCGCGCTGATCGCGGGCATACTGATTTTGATAGTGCCGCGCCTTTTGAACTACATCGTCGCGCTCTACCTCATCGTCATCGGGGTTCTAGGATTACTCGGGCCGGGCGCGCACTCCCTGCATCTCTGAGCTCGCGCACCGGCCGCCGGGCAACGCTCAACCGTTCGTGAGCTGGTCGAGCCGCAGTTTGCCTTGCAGCGACAAACCGCCGACCGCAATGTGGCCGTCGCCGTCGCTGTGGCGCTTGAAGCAGGCACGTTCGATCAGAAACGCGGCGGCGGTCGACATGCCGTTGCGCGTGAGGCCGAGCGTACGAGGGTCCAGGCGGAGCAGGGCGTCTTCGTCGAGCTCGCGCGCTGCGGAAAGGATGGTGATGCAATCGGTTTTCGACGGATTCAGCATGGCGTCAATTCTCGCTGTCTGTGAGTGTTGATGCTGGCGCATGGATGGCCGTATGCGCGACACGCTAGTGCCTGGTTCGTTGTATCGGACACGCACGGCCGGAATCCCCGAAGCCCGATTGTAGCCAGCGGTTTTGTGCCGTGGCAACGCAAAATCGTTTTCGGGCTGAAGAGTTCATGCGAGGCGTAAGCTTTGCTGAGTCTGCTGCGCTAGCATGTACGTTGACGCGCATTCCCTACCGAATTGGGATCGCATTCGTACGCACAGCGGGAGAAATCCAAGATCATGCCTGCGCATATCGAAGACTACGCCGTCGTCGGGGACGGCCATACGGCCGCGCTCATCTCGCGCGAAGGATCGGTCGACTGGCTCTGTTGGCCTCGCTTCGACTCCGGTGCCTGCTTCGCCGCACTGCTGGGCGACGAACGACACGGCGCATGGCGCATCGCCCCCGCCACCGACGCACCCGTCACGCGCACGCGCCGCTATCGCGACGGCACGCTCATTCTCGAGACCGACCACGAGACGCCCGAGGGCGCCGTCACCGTGACCGACTTCATGGTGCCCGGCAACGGCCGGTCCCAGCTCGTGCGCATCGTCGAAGGCAAGCGCGGGACGGTGCCGATGTCGATGACGCTCACGCTGCGTTTCGACTACGGGCTATCGGTGCCCTGGGTCACGCGGCTCGTGGACGGCTCGAACCGAGGCGCCGGAGGCATCAAAGCCGTGGTGGGCCCCGACACCGTGGCGCTGCGCACGCCGGTCGAGCTGCGCGGCGAGAATATGCACACCGTGGCGCATTTCACCGTATCCGCGGGCGAGCGCATTCCCTTCGTGCTGGGCTATTCGGCATCGCATCAACGGCTACCGCCCGCGAAAGACCCGTACGCGCTGCTCGAGCATACGCAACGGCACTGGCAACAGTGGATCGCCCAATGCGGCGTGAAGGGCCGCTATGCCGGGCCGATCCGGCGCTCGCTGATCACACTGAAAGCGCTTGCATATAGCCCGACGGGCGGCATCGTCGCCGCGCCCACGACCTCGCTGCCGGAGCGCCTGGGCGGCACGCGCAACTGGGATTACCGCTATTGCTGGCTGCGCGATGCGACGATCACGCTGCTCGCGTTGATGCGCTGCGGCTTTTACGACGAAGCCCGCGCGTGGCGCATCTGGCTCGAACGCGCACTCGCCGGGTCGCCCGCCCAAGCGCAGATCATGTACGGCGTCGCCGGCGAGCGGCGTCTGCCCGAAACGGAGATCGACTGGTTGCCCGGCTACGAAGGTGCTCAGCCGGTGCGCATCGGCAACAAAGCCGTCGGCCAGTTGCAACTCGACGTCTACGGCGAAGTGATGAACGCGCTGTATCTGGCGCGCGTCGGCGGCCTCGATGCCGACGAAGCCGCCTGGTCGCTCCAATGCGTGATGCTCGACCATCTCGAAACGATCTGGATGGACCCCGACGAGGGCATGTGGGAAGTACGCAGCGGCCCGCGGCAATTCACGTTCTCGAAAGTAATGGCCTGGGTCGCCTTCGACCGGGGTGTGCGCACCGCGGAAAGGTTCGATCTTCCAGGGCCGATCGATCGCTGGCGCGCGCTGCGCGAGCGTATTCACGCCGATGTCTGCGAGAAAGGCTGGAGCGAGGAGCACCACACGTTCACCCAGGTGTACGGCGGCGATGAGGTCGACGCGAGCCTGCTTTTGATCCCGCTGGTCGGCTTCCTGCCGCCGGACGACCCGCGCATCGTAGCCACGATGGCCGCAATCGAACGGGACTTGACGTTCGACGGGCTCGTGCGCCGCTACCGCACGCATAAGGTCGATGACGGCCTACCGCCGGGCGAAGGCCTATTTCTCGCGTGCAGCTTTTGGATGGTGGACAACCTCGCCTTGCAAGGCCGGATGGACGAGGCGCATGCGATGTACGAGCGCTTGGTGGGCCTCGTCAACGACGTGGGCCTGCTCTCGGAGGAGTACGATCCGCAGACGCAACGCTTCACCGGTAATTTTCCCCAGGCGTTCTCCCACGTGGCGCTCGTCCACACGGGCTTGAACCTGATGCGCCACGAAGAATCGATTGCACGCGCGACGGGCCATCCCGCCCCCCAGCATGCCCCGGGAGGGCTCGACGTCGGCAGTGAAGCGATCTAAATGCCCCGCTTTGGTGCGTCACCCGCGCTTTGCCCCGTTTGAGGCGCCAGCGCGGGAGCGCGCGTCCTATCGGCAGGCCGGCGGCCAACCCGTATCGGGGAAAATACCCGTCTGGCCGGCAAATTGCTGCGTTGCACCCACGGACGTTTCTCCTTTATCATCAATGAAGTACTACGAGTCATACGTCACGAGCATCCGTTCGGGATCCAGCCGCGACGCTGAGCGCCGCTTTTTTTAGCCCCGTCCCTACCCCGCGGGAGCCCTACATCATGCTCTATCAGTTTTACGAATTTCAGCGCGCGCTCTTCAACCCATTGACGGCCTGGGCCCAGGCTGCTTCGAAATCGTTCGCCAACCCGGCAAGTCCGTTCGCCTACGTACCCGGCGCAACCCGGTTGTCCGCCGGCTATGAATTGCTTTACCGGCTGGGCAAGGATTACGAAAAGCCGGAGTTCGATATTCATCAGATCGTCAAAGACGGCCACAACATTCCGATCATCGAGCAAACGATCGTCGAAAAGCCGTTCTGCCGTCTGCTGCGCTTCAAGCGTTTTGCCGATGACAGCGATGCCGTCGCGCAACTGAAGGACGAACCGGTCGTGCTGGTTTGCGCGCCCCTGTCCGGGCACCACTCGACGCTGCTGCGCGATACCGTGCGTACGCTGCTGCAGGACCATAAGGTCTACATCACCGACTGGATGGACGCGCGCATGGTCCCGCTCGAGGATGGCCCGTTCCATCTCGACGACTACGTCTCGTACATCCAGGAATTCATCCGCCACATCGGCGCGAAGAATCTGCATGTGCTGTCCGTCTGCCAGCCGACGGTGCCGGTGCTCGCCGCGATTTCGCTGATGGCGAGCCGAGGCGAGGACACGCCGCGCACGATGACGATGATGGGCGGTCCGATCGATGCGCGGCGCAGCCCCACATCGGTCAACTCGCTCGCGATGCAGCGCTCGTACTCCTGGTTCGAAAACAATGTGATTCACACGGTGCCGCCGAACTATCCGGGCTTCGGCCGCCATGTTTATCCGGGCTTCCTGCAGCATGCGGGCTTCGTCGCGATGAACCCCGAGCGCCATGCGGCTTCGCATTGGGACTTCTATCAAAGCCTGCTGCGCGGGGACGAGGAAGACGCCGAAGAGCATCGCCGTTTCTACGACGAGTACAACGCGGTGCTCGACATGGCGGCCGAGTACTACCTCGACACGATCCGTATCGTGTTCCAGGAGTTCCGCCTAGCCGAAGGCACGTGGGAGATCGACGGCGAACTCGTGCGGCCGCAGGACATCAAGAAAACGGCGCTCTTCACGATCGAAGGGGAACTCGACGACATTTCGGGCTGCGGACAAACGCGCGCCGCGCACGACCTGTGCACGGGCATTGCCCAAAAGAACAAGCGTCACTTCACCGCGGAGAAATGCGGCCATTACGGCATTTTCTCGGGTCGTCGCTGGCGCACGATCATCTATCCGCAGTTGCGCGACTTCATCCTCGAGCACAACAACGAAATGAAGCGCTCGCGCGAGGTGGTCGAAGCCTGACCTGATCATCCGACCGACCGCATGCGCCGCGAAACCGCGGCGCAGTCTACTTGCGCATGAGATACGCGAGCAGCAATTCGGTGTTCATGCGTACGATCTCGCTGCGTTCGGCCGGTGAATTGAAATCGCGGCCGAGCGTCGCTTCGAGCGTAAAACGATTCGAGACGCTGTAGTAGCCGAGCCCCGAAAGCGCCACATACAGCCGCAAAGGGTCGACGTTGGTGCGAAACAGGCCCGCGCGCTGCCCTCGCTCGAGAATCGAAGAGAGCGTTGCCACCATCGGCGAAATCATCTCGCGAATGCGCGTCGACTTTTGGATATAGCGGGCTTCGTGCAGGTTTTCGTTATTGATGAGCCGCAGCAAGTCGGGATGATCGCGGTAGTAGTCCCACACGAAATGGGCGAGCCGCGTAATCGCTTCGATCGGGGCGATCCCGTTTAAATCGAGCGTTCTTTCCGCCTCGGTCAATGCACTAAACGCATGTTCGAGCACCGCCGTGAAAAGCTGCTCTTTACTGCCGAAGTAGTAATAGAGCATGCGCTCGTTCGTCTCGGCGCGCCGGGCAATCTGGTCGACGCGCGCGCCGAACAAACCACCATTTGCGAACTCTTCGGCTGCCGCGAGCAGAATACGGCGCCGGGTTCCTTCCGGGTCTCTTTTGATTTTCAATTGATTCATGGTGGCCTTTTTGCTTCGTGAGCCGCGTTGCCCCGCCACGCCGCCGACCCTCCTTGAACCACGCCGGCAGTACGGACGAGCGCACCGTTTTTTTCGGAAACACCCTGCGCCTCGTGCGAAAAAGCGCTTCGATTATGGCACATGGGTGAACGATAGCAATGCGGGAAATCGGCGATAATGCGCTCTTTTCCCGCACGCGAAGCGGCCGGCGCCACGCGCGGCCCGCATGCTCAAGACGTACCGAACATGACCGATCGTGTGACTCTCGCAGACCGCATCGAGGATCTGCTCCCCCAAACGCAATGCACGAAGTGCGGCTATGCGGGCTGCCGGCCTTACGCTGAAGCCGTCGCGCTGGGCGAAGCCGGCTACAACCAGTGCCCACCCGGGGGCGAGCAGGGCGTCGCACGCCTTGCCGCCCTGCTCGGCAAGCGGGTGATTGCCCTGAACCCCGAGAACGGCCAGGAGCGCCCGCGACCGCTGGCCGTGATCGACGAGACGCTGTGCATCGGCTGCACGCTGTGTATGCAGGCCTGTCCGGTGGATGCGATCGTCGGTGCGCCCAAGCTCATGCATACGGTCGTATCCGAGCTTTGCACGGGCTGCGACCTTTGCGTCGCGCCCTGTCCGGTCGATTGCATCGCGATGACGCCGATCACGGCGGAGCGCACGGGCTGGGACGCCTGGAGCCAAGCGCAGGCCGATGCCGCGCGCGAACGCCACGCACGGCGGTCCGCACGTCTGCAGCGCGAACGCCAAGCGGCCGAAGCACGCGCAGCGGAGCGCCGCGCCGAGGCGGCGGCGCGTGCCACACCCGCGAGCGGACCGGCGAACGCGGCGGGCACCGCCGCGGACGAAGCGGCCAAAAAGCGCGCCATCATCCAAGCCGCCATGGAACGCGCCCGGCAAAAGAAAGAGGCGCTGGCCGCGCAGGGGCAAGGGCCGAAGAACATCGCGAACGTCAGCGCGGATGTCCAAGCGCAGATCGACGCCGCGCAAGCACGCCGGCAACGGCTCGGCGCCGCACCTGAAGCCGGCGGGGATATGTCGGAGGGCCGCGCGCCCGATCATCGATCGAGCAAAGCCGGCGACCCACGCGGCGACCCGCGCGAGGACTCGCCCGACACGGCTTCCCCGGCCCGGCGCACGCACGACTCGCCTTAAGCCCTTTCTCACTCTTCGCGAGCGCTGCATGAACGCACAAAAACGACGCGCGATCTACGAGACGCTGCAAAGCCTGAATCCGCATCCGACGACCGAGCTCGAATACAAGACGCCGTTCGAATTGCTGATCGCCGTGATGCTGTCGGCGCAGGCAACGGACGTCTCCGTCAATAAGGCCACCCGCAAGTTGTATCCGATCGCGAACACCCCGCAGGCGATGCTCGCGCTAGGCGAGACGGGCATTACCGACTATATCAAGACGATCGGGCTGTACCGCACGAAGGCCAAGAACGTGATCGCGACCTGCCGAATCTTGCTCGAGCAGTACGGCGGCAAGGTGCCGGCCGAACGCGAAGCGCTCGAGGGCCTGCCCGGGGTGGGCCGCAAGACGGCGAACGTGGTGCTCAATACGGCATTCGGGCAGCCGACGATCGCCGTCGACACCCACATTTTTCGCGTCGCCAATCGGACGGGCCTGGCACCGGGCAAAGACGTGCGGGCCGTCGAAGCCGCACTCGAAAAGGTCACGCCGCCCGAGTTCCGCCACGACGCGCACCATTGGCTGATCTTGCACGGCCGTTACGTTTGCAAAGCGCGCCGGCCGGAGTGCTGGCACTGCACGATCGAGCCGCTTTGCGAATTCAAGCCCAAAACGCCGCCGCCCGAGCTTTGAAGCGAAGCGCACGGATGCGGGCGGTGCCAAGCCGCCGCGTCGTTGTTCCGGCAGCCGCATCGACAAAGACTTAGAGATTCGCCTCCAGCGATACGGCTTCGCCGCGCGCACCGCCGCCGGCGCGAACGAGCCACAGCACGGCGGCAAGCACGCCGGCTCCCCCGATCCACTGCAACGGCGCCAATCGCTCGTCGAGCAACGCGGCGGCGAGCAGAACGGTCACGACGGGCTCGAGCGTCGAAAGCATCGACGTGCGCGCCGCGCCGAGCCGCGTCAGGCCGGCGAAGAACGCAAGCATCGCCGTGACCGTCGACACCAGCGCAATCGCGACGAGCGCGCCCCATGCGAGCGGGGTTGCGGGCAGATGCGGCGGCGTGCCCGAGAGCGCACGCACGATCGATATCGCGCAGAACACCGCGGCCGCCGAGAGGCAGACAATCGCCGTCGTCGCGAGCGGATCGACGCCGCGCGTCACGCGTGCACCGGCGACGATATAGAGCGAATAGACGACAGCCGCCGTCAGGCCGAGCGCGATACCGAGCGGCTCCCCCTGCCCCCCGCCGACCATCAACGCCGAACCGGCGAGGCACAGCACGAGCGCGGCGCATTTCACGCGCGTCAGACGCTCGCCGAGCCAAAGCGCCGCGAGCAGTGTGACGAAGGCCGGATACAGGTACAGCAGCAATGCGACTAGGCTCGCCTGCGCATGCTGCAGCGCGATGAAGTAGCACAGCGATTGGCCGACATATCCGAGGGCGCCCATCGCGACGATGCTCCAGAGCGTGCGCCCGCGCGGCCATGCCACGCCGCGCCGGCGGGCGACGACGGCAAGGACTGAACCTCCGATCAAGAAGCGAAGCGTCAGCAAACCCAGTACGTCCGTGCCGCCGGCATAAGCGTAGCGCCCGAAAATGGCCATCGCGCCGAAGGCGGCAGCCGACAAGGCTACGAGCAAGGCGCCGCGCAGCGTCTCGGCGTGCGCGGAAGGAGTACGAGACGTCATCGGGAACGGTTGTCTCTATCGTTGTATCGGTTGTATCGGTTGTACTGGTTGTATCGGTTGTACTGGTTGTATCGGTGATATCGGTCGGTTGTATCGCCGGCGCAGGCTATGCGCGCCTACAGGCGCTTGGCAGACGCCGCCGCGAAACGATGCGAGCGGGTCGATTCTAACCGCGCGGGGATAGACGCGCACTGAGCGAAGCCCAGAGGCCAGCGTAAAATAGCCGCTTGGCTGCGAACGGGCGCGCGCGTATCGACCGAACGCCGACGCCGCGCCGGACAGCCCTATGCAAAGGTCGATCTATACGATGTTCAATCCGAGCCGAGACGAAGTCCGACGCTTTTTCATCGACACCTGGCGCAAGCAGCGCACGGGCGAGATTCTCACGCCGCTTGAAGCGATCGCGGCCGATTGGATCGTCGAGCACCCCGAATATCACGCGGAACTGGCCGACGACGCAACGGCCACGGCCGATTACTCGCCCGAAGCGGGCCGCACGAACCCGTTCCTGCATCTGTCGATGCATCTGGCGATCAGCGAACAACTGTCGATCGATCAGCCGCCCGGCATCCGAGCCGCGCATGATCGGCTTGCGGCTCGGTTCGGCTCGACGCACGAGGCACAGCACGCGATCATGGATTGCCTGGGCGAGACGATCTGGGAGGCGCAGCGCACCCACGCGCCGCCCGACACCGACGCCTACCTCGCCCGCATCGAGCGACGCGCATCGAGGGATTGACGACGGTCTGCGACATCTTGTCGCAGAACCGCCGGCAGCATGAAAAACACCCCGCCTCTGAACTGCGAGCGGGGTGCTTCTATCGTGTCGGAGGCGGGCCGGCCCCGAGCGCAAGGCGCGCACGCGGCCCGTTCGACGTTATTTCTTGTCGACCAGATCGCCCGGAAGGGACTCGAGATAGGCGGCAATGTCCTTCATGTCGCTCAGCGACAGGCTTTGCACCTGGGCCTGCATGATCGCGTTGTTGCGGCCGAAGTTCGGATTGCCCGTGCCCGTTTGATAGGCGCGCAGGGCCCAGTACAGGTAGTCGGCGTGCTGGCCGGCCAGCTTCGGGTATTCGTTGCTGACCGGGTTGGTGAACTTGGCCCCGTGGCAAGCCGCGCAATTGTGCGATTCGACGAGCGCTTTACCGTTCTCGATGCTCGCCGCATGGGCGGAGCCGATGACGCCGACGGCCGCGAAGAGCGCTGCCCCTGCAGCGTTGACGACCATGCGCAGTGCCTGATCAGGCTTGTTCATGAATTCTCCTATCCCGCGAAATGAGGTAGCTGAAACCGGCCGTGACGACAGTCACTTGTTGGGATTGTTCGTCGAAGCCGATGTTTGCGACGCGTAGTAAGCCGCGAGATCGGCGATGTCCTGGTCCGACAGCGAGGCGGCGACCGCGTGCATCGTCTGGAAGTGGCGATCGTCCTTCTTGTACTCGTGCAGCGCGTTTGCGATGTATTGCTGATTCTGCCCGCCGAGCTTGGGTACGCGATAGACCTCGGGGAATGCCGTGCGGTAATCGGGAATGCCGTGGCAGCCGATGCACATCGCGACCTTGCCCTGGCCCGCCTTGGCGTTGCCGACGACATCGGCCGCCTGCGCGCTCACCGCAAACCCCGCGAGCACGGTGAGCGCTACGGTCACGACATGTTTGCCGACGAAAGAGTTCATAGGTTCTAACCTGGCTTGAGGGGAAACGAGCGCCCGCTAAAAATCTGCGGGCAATGGCGCTGTGCCGTTCTTGTTGTCGACATCGCAACGAGCGGCCAAAAAAATCGCGGCAATTGTACCGCGCCGCTCGGCCAGGCGTCCACTCGGCGACGCCGGGCTGCGCGCCGCGAATCAAGCAACACGACCCGACACGATAATGCCCCCAGCGCAAAGCGGCTAGCTCTTCTGACTTATACTGATTTTTTTTTCGACAAGAGCAAGCCGCCATGCGCTTCGAAGGCTCGTCGCAGTATGTCGCCACGGACGATCTCAAACTCGCCGTCAACGCCGCCATCACGCTCAAGCGTCCCCTGCTGATCAAGGGCGAGCCGGGCACGGGCAAAACGATGTTGGCCGAGGAAGTCGCGGCCTCGCTCGGCATGCCGCTTTATCAGTGGCACATCAAATCGACGACCAAGGCGCAGCAAGGCCTGTACGAATACGACGCCGTGTCGCGGCTGCGCGATTCGCAGCTCGGCGACGCCCGCGTGAACGACATCGCCAACTACATCGTCAAGGGCGTGCTTTGGCAAGCGTTCGAATCGGAGGTGCCGGCGGTCCTCCTCATCGACGAGGTGGACAAGGCCGACATCGAGTTCCCGAACGACTTGCTGCGCGAACTCGATCGCATGGAGTTCCACGTCTACGAGACGCGGGAAATCGTGCGCGCGAAGCACCGGCCGCTCGTCGTCATTACGTCGAACAACGAGAAGGAGTTGCCCGATGCGTTTCTGCGCCGCTGTTTCTTCCATTACATTCAATTCCCCGATCCGGCCACGATGCAGCGCATCGTCGACGTTCATTACCCCGGCATCCGCGAGGACTTGCTGCGCGCAGCGCTGGCGAGCTTCTTCGATTTACGCGGCGTATCGGGCCTGAAAAAGAAGCCCTCGACATCGGAGTTGCTCGACTGGCTCAAGCTGCTGCTCGCCGAAGATCTCCCGCCCGAGGCGCTGCGCTCGGCCGATCAGAAGCAGATCGTGCCACCGCTAGCCGGCGCGCTGCTCAAGAACGAGCAGGATCTCGCCCTGTTCGAGCGGCTGGTCTACATGAATCGTCATAACCGCTAACGCTCGCCGCTTCTCGAAGGCATCGGCATGCTGATCGACTTCTTCTACACGCTGCGGGCGGCTCGATTGCCGGTCTCGGTGAAGGAATACCTGACGCTCGTCGAGGCGCTGCGCGAAGCCGTGATCGCACCGTCGCTCGACGAGTTTTACTACCTCGCGCGCCTCACGCTGATCAAGGACGAGCGCTACTTCGATAAGTTCGATCAAGCGTTCGGTGCTTACTTCCGCGGGGTGCAGCAATCGACCGACGCGGCCTTAGCGCTTCCACTCGATTGGCTCGAGCAGCGTCTTCGCCGCGAACTCACGCCCGAGGAGAAGGCACAGATCGAAGCCATGGGCGGGCTCGACCAGCTGATGGAACGGCTCAAGGCGCTCTTCGACGAACAGAAGGCGCGCCACGAGGGCGGCAATAAGTGGATCGGCACGGGCGGCACGTCGCCGTTCGGCAACGGGGGCTACCACCCCGAAGGCATTCGGATCGGCGGGGAATCGGCCGGCAATCGGACCGCCGTCAAGGTATGGGAGGCGCGTGGCTATCGCGATTACGACGATCAAGTCCAAATCGGCACGCGCAACATCAAGGTCGCTTTGCGGCGGCTGCGGCGCTTCGCCCGCGAAGGCGCGATCGAAGAGCTCGATCTGCCCGACACGATCCGCAGCACAGCCGCGAATGCCGGCTGGCTCGACCTTAAGATGGTGCCCGAGCGGCACAACACGGTAAAGGTGCTGATGTTGCTCGACGTCGGCGGTTCGATGGACGATCACATCCTGCGCACGGAAGAGCTTTTCTCCGCGGCCAAAACCGAGTTCAAGCACCTCGAGTTCTACTACTTCCATAACTGCGTGTACGACCACGTGTGGAAAAACAACCGCCGCCGACACGTCGAGCGCATGCCCACTTGGGACCTACTGCACAAGTTCACGCCCGACTACAAGCTCGTCTTCGTCGGCGACGCGACGATGAGTCCGTACGAAGTGCTGCAGGCGGGCGGCTCCGTCGAATATAACAATCCCGAGGCCGGCGCCGTCTGGCTGCGCCGCCTCGCCGATCACTTTCCTCGTCACGCGTGGCTCAATCCCGAGCCGGAAGGGCTATGGGAGTATCGGCAGTC